>Ga0153916_10000456_pt1 | contig 27340 bp, 22 predicted proteins | sample Opewatmetagenome_FD_109642 | JGI IMG/M metagenome (GOLD analysis project Ga0153916, IMG submission 109642) | Freshwater wetland microbial communities from Ohio, USA - Open water 3 Core 3 Depth 4 metaG | ecosystem: Environmental > Aquatic > Freshwater > Wetlands | place: USA: Ohio, Lake Erie...
TAGTGATATCGTATCTCTCAGCACATCTGAACCCGAAGCGGTGATAGTATCTCGGATCGCCATAAATACAGACTGCGGTGAATCCTTTAGATTTGGCTTTATCTAGTGAGTATCTGATTAGGGTACTGCCTATACCCAATCTCTGGTAAGCGGGCAATACGCTTATTGGCCCGAAGCTGATGACCTTGTGCGTTTTCCCTACGTGATCGACAAGTTTACCGTGAGTATAAACGATATTTCCTACTAGCCGCCCTTCAAATTCAGCCACAAAATCCAACTCGGGAATAAAATCACTACTGCTACGCATATTGTGCAGGCAATAATGCTCGTTGCATCCCGGCACATTAACATTCCAGAAGGCTTCGCGAGTCAATTCCTCAACGGTTCGGTATTCATTTATTTGTTCGTTTCGAATCGTTAAATCCATTTTACTCACCGAAGATGAAGCTATAGAATAATAGCTTTCAGATCCGGCATTTTATCACAGGTAAAGGCAAAAGAGAAAAAAGAGATATTCCTATCTAAACGATATTCTGATAGGTTGATGATCAGTTCTGCTTAAAGTATAGTGCCATTGATTGAAGACTAAGGTGGTAGGCTATACAGAATTCGAACTCCAAAAACAGATTGGTGGCAGCGGCGGGATTTGAACCAGTGACCAGAATCTATGAAGTTCAATTTCTGGTAATGCTCTACTACCTGCTATCATTCGTCTTCGACTATACTTAGACGAAGAATTCTCTGGCTACGGCAATGGTGCAATTTTCAACAGGAGGATATTGTATATCACTACATGTGGCCTATTATAGTCTTCTGGAGGGTTCTCTATTTCCCCGCATAATATATAGCCACCGTCTGTGGTCTGTAGAACTGAATAGCCTATAACTGCTTTATTTTTATTACCGAATTTCTTATCCCACAGTATGTTACCTGTAGCATCCGTTCTTATCAACCAGCTTTGTCCGCTCCAATTATCTTCATATCCACATAGAATGTAGCCGCCATCCATCGTCTGTTGTACCGCTTTCTCAAGAGCAGGATGTATTTTTCTGAAAGTCTTACTCCACAGTTCGTTACCGTTAATGTCTGTCTTGGTCAGTAAGATACTTGATTGTCCCTCTATGTATGTATTTGCACACATGATGTATCCGTCATCCGTCGTCTCCTGTACTGACCAAACTGACCAACCAAATCCTTTATACATTTTAAACCAGAGTTGGTTACCGCCGGCGTCTGTTTTTATTAACCACATAATATCTTTATCGTTCGGACCTACAGTCCTTTCTGGAGTATCGCCACCCATTATGTAGCCTCCGTCATTGGTTGGCCGGACTGAATACCCGAAATCCAAATTAGGAATGTCAAATGTCCTGTCCCAGAGCTTATTGCCAACAGCATCTATTTTAATCAAACCCTGCTTGCGGTCAATGACCCTACCCATAATATAGCCACCATCTGTGGTCTGTTGAACTGAATAAACCCTTGCATATTCATTGCCCATTATTTTCTTATCCCATAGCTTATTACCATCCATGTCTATCTTTAATATATAAATACATGCATCATTACAGTTTCCAAATAGAATGTAACCACCGTCAGAGGTCTGTTGGCTCAGTCGGAGGTCATCAATACTATCGTCGTCAAATACCCTCTCCCACAGTTGATTACCTTCTGCATCTGTCTTTATCAGGCAAGGATCCCACTTATATCCCCATACGGCATAACCGCCATCGTTGGTCTGTAAGATGATACTACCAAAGGTATGAATTCCGGCTTCTCCATAAGTCTTGGACCACTGTACATCCGGCGCTGGTTTTCCAGCAGATTCATAAGTCGTGGACCACTGCGTATACGGCGCTGGTTCTCCGGCACAAGACACCAGCAAAATAAAAGGAAGTACACCTAATAATACCGAAACATAGTAAAATATATGTCGACACTTGGAAATATAATTATGGCAAAGAGCTGGGCCATCCACAATATCTATCCCCCACTGACTAGTGGTGGCAGCGGCGGGATTTGAACCTGCGACCAAGGGCTTATGAGTCCCCTGCTCTACCACTGAGCTACGCTGCCACGTCTTAAAAATTAACACACCCGACTGAGAGTGTCAAACCTTAAAATTTCTTGAATGACTAACGAGATTCTTCGCTTCGCTCAGAATGACATGGGTGATAATGCTTATTGCTCTCAAACCTTCCTGATTTTCCCTGGCTGTTTCCCGGAACCCGACCTGAAATACTGGCCCTGGGCTGCCCGGGCGCGATAGTCTTCAACCTGCCGCCGCTGCTCAGTCTGGCTCCACTTCAGAAGACGTCCCATCTCCTCCGCCACCGTCTCTACGGCGTCCAATCCCTGACAGGACATGAGCCCGGCATTAGTGCGGCGGAGCAGGAAGTCAGCTACAGTAACGGCGCTTTCTTCCTTAACGCTGTGCTCCACCTGAGCCAGTATATCCGGGGTGTGGGCGCATAAACGCTCTCCGCCTCGCTTGTTGCTGTGCACATATTTCAAAACCTGTGAAAAACGGGAACCGTAGACGGCAGCGAGATGTCTCACCGTGTTCAAAGGCAGGCTGCTCTCCCGGGCGGCAGCAGCCATCTTATCCTGTGAGACCGCTGGCGCCCCGGGCAGCGGCACTTCGGCGGTGGTGCATTCTGCCTTAATTCCGAGCTTGTGGCAGACCGTATTAACGGCATCTTTGGCCACGGCGCGGTAGGCGGTTATCTTACCGCCGAGAACCGAGACCAGCCCGTCGATGCCGTCCGTCGATTTATGGTCGAGCACCCGATGCTCACGGGTGATATCCGACGGCCGTTCACCGCCGCCGTGAACCAGCGAACGCAATCCGGCAAAGGTGAAAAATACGTCCTCCTGGCGCAATTTAGGGAATACCTGGCGGACGCTGGCCAGCATATAGTCGACATCGGATTTATCGGCGCAGACATTGTCGAGGTCGCCCTGGTAGTCGGTATCGGTGGTGCCGATGAGTGTATAATCCAGCCAGGGCATAACGAAGAAAAGGCGGCCATCGACAGGTGAAAATAAAACCAGCGCCTTCTGCGTCAGCCTCGGCGTCAGCAAATGTATACCCTTGGTCCGGCGCACGGTGCTGGCCGGGCCACTGCGGAGCAGGTCCCTGACGCAGTCCACCCAGTGCCCGGCGGCGTTTACCACCACTCGAGCCTTAGCCTTATGTGTCTCTCCGGACAGGCAGTCCAGCATTTCTATTCCGCTCACGTCGTTACCGTCTCTGAGAAACCCGGCAAGCTGAGCGTGGTTTATAATGGCAGCGCCGTTTTCAGCGGCGCTGAGAACGTTTTCCACGCCCATACGCTCAGTATAAGGCGCCTGGCAATCATAATACATCAAAGCGCTTTTCAGGCCTTTAAGCCCCTCAAGCTCGGGCTCTATTTCCAGAACTTCCCGCCGCGACAGGCGCTGGTGCGAAGGCATCGATTTGCCCGAGGCCATGATGTCATACATGCGCACACCGACAGGCAGAGCTACCCTATAGTAGAGATTGGTCATGGGTATGATAAACGGGAACGGATGCACCAGGTGCGGCGCAATCTTCAGTAAAACTTCCCTTTCCATCAGGTCCTGGCGGACCAGGTGAAACTCGAGCATCCGCAGATAACGCAACCCGCCATGAATTAAGCGCGAGGAGCGAGACGTGGTGCCGTAGCCGAAGTCTTCCTTTTCTATAAGCAGAGTTTTAATACCGCGGAGGGAGGCATCACGGGCGATGCCGGTGCCGATGATACCGCCTCCCACGACGATGAGGTCGAATTTTTCCTTAGCCACAGCTGCGATGTCTCTTTTCATGCTTCTATCCCTTTCATTTCAGACTGAGATTGTCTATGTGGAGCAGATGCTCCAGGCTACCGGGTGATTAATTTAGCTTTCAACCCAGCCGCGGGCTCGTTCCACGGCGCGCTTCCAGCCAGCATAAAGGGCTTCTCTCTGGTCGGCCGACATCTTCGGTTCGAAGGTTTCGGCTGGCTTCCACATACGGCCAAGCTGGGCGGTATCGCGCCACAGTCCCACTGCCAGGCCGGCCAGATAGGCAGCACCCAGTGACGTTGTCTCAGCAATTGAAGCCAGCTGAATAGGTATGCCCAGTATATCAGCTTGAAACTGCATCATTAGCGAATTGGCCGTGCCGCCACCATCGACCCGGAGCATCGGTAGTTTAAGGCCGGCCTCGGCACCCATGGCGTCGGCCACATCCCGCACCTGATAGGCGATGGCTTCTAATGTCGCCCTGGCCAGATGCCCCGCGCCGGCGCCTCGGGTAAGCCCAACGATGGCACCCCGAGCATACATATCCCAATAAGGAGCGCCCAGCCCCACAAAGGCGGGGACGAAGTAAATGCCGCCGTTGTCCGGTACCGAGCGCGCCAGTGGCTCGCTGTCGGCGGCGGTTTTTATCAAATGCAAGCCATCACGCAACCACTGGACGGCAGCGCCGGTGATGAAGACGCTGCCTTCCATTGCGTAAGTTACCTTGCCTCCCAGTCCCCAGGCCACGGTGGTAATCAGTCCCTTCTCAGATGGAATCGGCTTACTGCCGGTGTTAAGCAGAATAAATGAACCCGTACCGTAGGTGTTCTTGGCCATACCCTTCTCGTAGCACGCCTGGCCGAACAGCGCTGCCTGCTGGTCGCCGGCAATGCCGGCTACAGGAATCCGGGCATCGCCCAGCAGGCCGGCGACGGTCTCCCCGTAAACCTGACTGGAGGGCACGGCTCGGGGAAGGACGGCCTCGGGTATATCCAGTTTGGCCAGCAGTTCTTTGTCCCATTGAAGCCTATTAATATTGAAGAGCATGGTGCGGGAGGCATTGCTGTAGTCGGTGATATGTACAGCGCCGCCGGTCAGGTTCCACACCAGCCAGCTATCTATGGTGCCAAATAACAGGTCACCCTGCCGGGCACGTTTCTGGCCATCGGGAACGTTGTCCAGAATCCAGCGCAGCTTGGTGCCCGAAAAATAAGCGTCAACCGGCAGCCCGGTTTTGTCCTTGATAGGCTCGACCATGCCCTGGTGTTTCAGTCCTTCGCAGATGGGAGCAGTGCGACGGCACTGCCAGACGACAGCGTTGCTCACCGGCTTGCCGGTACCGCGGTCCCAGACCACGGTGGTCTCCCGCTGGTTGGTAATGCCCAGTCCTTTTACCCGGGAGGCGGTCACCGCGGCCTGCTGTAGTGCTTCCTTAGCCACGGCCAGCGACGTCTGGAAAATCTCAACGGGGTCATGCTCCACCCAGCCGGGCTGTGGATAAATCTGACGTATCTCGCGGTCGGCGCTGGAGACCACCTGCCCCGAGCTATCGAATAATAAAGCGGCGCTTCCCGTGGTTCCCTGGTCGATAACCAGAATATAGCTTTTTTGGGGCATTTAGATTACCCAACACAATGATTATAAAACGGAGACAGTATAGCATAAGTAAAACATGCCTCATAGCCATCTACTTCTCTAAGCCGGTTGCTTCACCAAGTCCATCATGTTACGCTGTAAAAGTGAAGACGTTATGGTAAGACCTTTTGTCTTAATAAATACGAATGTCACCCGCCCGCCGGTTAGTCCTGTGGGGCTGGAATACGTGGCTGAAACACTGGAGCAGGCAGGGATTCCCATAATCATCATCGATCTGGCTTTTGAAGAAAATTGGCGTAGCGCTATCGTGAGAGTGCTAAAAGATAATGAGCCTCTGGCTTTAGGTCTCACAGTGCGCAATATCGATGATTCGTCCTATATATCGAAAAAGTCTTTTTTACCCTGGATCTCTGAAGTTGTGGATGAGACCAGAAAGCATACCGCAGCGCCCGTCATCCTCGGTGGTATCGGCTTCTCCATAATGCCGACCGCGATTCTCGAGGCTGTCCATGCCGATGCGGGAATTTATGGCGATGGTGAAGAAGCGACACTGCTCATGGCTCGGTCACTTATCGCCGGGGAAAATATTTCGGCTCTGCCCAATATCGTCTATCGGCATGATGGTAAGATAATTCGCAACCCCAGGGTTGACGTCAATCTCCGCCGCTATCCAAAGCCTCGCCGCAGATTGTTTGACAACCTAAGATATGAAAAGATGGGCGCCATGGTGGGTATAGAAACAAAGAGAGGTTGCTCGGAGGCGTGTATTTTCTGCGCTGATCCTATCGCCAAAGGGGAAAAGTCCCGCCTGAGGCCACCCGCTATTGTCATTCAAGAGCTTCACGACCTCGTCGAACAAGGTATATCGTGGCTACACTTCTGCGACAGCGAGTTCAACCTACCTATAATACATGCTAAAGAGATATGTCAGACAATCATCAGCCATGGATTAGCTGACAAACTAAGATGGTATTGCTACTGCTCGCCAATATCATTTGACCGCGAGCTGGCAAGGCTTATGAAAAAATTGGGTTGTGCCGGCGTGAACTTCGGCGTTGATTCTCTGTGCGACGCGCAGTTGCTCAGGCTGGGAAGGAGGCATAGTCTCAAAGATGTTGCTGAACTGGTAGGCATCCTCCGCAAGGAAGGGCTTAACTACATGTTTGACCTGCTTGTAGGTGGACCGGGTGAGACGGAACAAACGGTGAGCACAACAGTCAACAAGATAAAAGAGTTGGACATCCAGCTCGCTGGAATATCAGTTGGTGTACGTGTATATCCGGAAACTCGATTAGGTAAGGCTGTAGCCAGCGGCCCTAACCACCCAGGGCTGCATCCGGCACTAGCTTCCTTTTCCCAACCTGTGTTCTACTTATCTCCTCAATTGGGCGACGAGCCGTTACAATTAGTACAACATCTTGTTGCCGGTGATCCCCATTTTCTGTTCCTAGCCGAACCCGCAGATGAAAAAAGCTACAACTATGCTGATGATGAATCACTTTGCCGGTTGATAGAAGAAGGGCATAGGGGCGCCTATTGGGACATTATCCGGCAAACAAAAAATAGGTTCGGAGTTGAGCCCGAGCATAGAGCTCAGGTCTGATTTTACTTTTCTTCCAGAGCCTCCATAGCCATGCAGCTGTGTGCCAGGGCACCGCCGGCTCGCAGCGATGCCGCCACAAATATCGCCTCAGCCAGCTCTCCTTCTGCAGCGCCTGCCTTCTTCGCCTTTTTGGTATGTGCATCAATGCAGTAGGGACACTGGGTTACATGAGCGCAGGCTACGGCTATTAGTTCTTTAGTCTTGGTGCTCAAAGCCCCCTCGGCAAATACCTTGCCGTCGAAATCCATAAATGCCTGGAAAACCTCGGGCTTTAGTTGGTATAGCTTGCCTAATTTAGAAATGCTATCTTTCCGATAATGACACTCAGCCATCTTGAACTCCTTTCTTCGACTGAAAAAACGCGGCCGGACCAAACCACTCTATTCGATGTGTTTCTTCAGCCAGGTTTCCATATCGGCGAAGACCTGCTCACGCTCCGGTTCATTGCATATCTCGTGGTAGCAGTTGTCGTAAAGTTTAAGCGTTTTGTCTTTTGAGCCAACCCGCTCAAAGAGCAGTTTGCTTCCCTGCGGGTCGGAAAGCCGGTCAGCGGAACCGTGCATAATCAATATCGGCAGCTTTATACTGGGCATCTGGTCGGGTAGCTGTTTCCACATTCTGGCCAGCTCGGCACCCGTCCGGGCAGGAATCTTGCCCCGGAATACCAGCGGGTCGTTGACGTAGGCGTCGACAACAGCCTGGTCGCGGCTAATGGCAGAAGCATCAAGAAGAGTAACACCCATTTTCGGCACCAGTGCTGAGACTACTCCGGCTATGGCGAGTAGTGCTGGTGAAACACTGGTGGCTGGCACGAGGGTTGAGCCGGAAACCATAAGCCCCGCCAGTTCGTCTTGATGCTCTACAGCGTAGGCAGTGGCTATAGTGCCTCCCAGACTATGCCCAAACAGGAAAATCTTAGTATTTTTACTATCTTTGCACGCCATGTCAAAAAAAGTCCTGAGATCGATGAGATAATCATTGAAGTTGTCGACATAAGACCGCGTGCCCTCCGATTTGCCGTGTCCTCGATGGTCGAGCGCATAGACGGCATAGCCTTTGGGAACGAAGTAATCGACTAGGTTTTTATAACGTCCGCTGTGCTCGGCTAATCCGTGAGCAACCAGCAACACAGCTTTTGGTTTTTTATCCGGCAGCCAGAACTGGTAATAGAGTTCAAGCCCCTTGTACCCCTTGAATTTACCTTCCTTATGCATCATGCGCCTGCCCTCCAACCTTTATTTTCTTACCCCGGTAGCTGCTAGAGCCGTGGAATATGCATTTACTAGCAACTCAGCTAATTTCTACGAGTTTTAAGGCCGGCTAGAATATACATAAACGGCAGCAAGACCATCCATAGGAGCCATAGCGCGTAAAATACTGCCCAATCGAACTTCCGCGTTTTCATAACGTACTACATTAATACTTCAGTAGAATATGTGTCAAGTAGCCTGTACGATTACGATAACTGGTAAAGGATGGAATATATATAGAGATAGAACTGGGCAGCCTCTGAAATGACATGATGGAGGTTGGAGATTCGTGCCTTTAAAAAGTCTTCAATGCTGACGTGGTAGAACTGATGAAAAATTCTGAAGTAAATCGTATTTTTATGCTCGACAGCATCAAGGAGCTTACAGGATTCCACCCAGGGTATGACGTCATCGTTAAAGGTATGGATAATAGCGATTTTGGCGTTATGCTGAGCGATTTTGGTGTGAGGTGACAGGTTATTAAGAGTTCTCTGTACGTTTGGATCGAGCTTTTCCCATAGTACCGGGACTCGCTTTGGGTCATGGTTAGTAATCAGTTCATATGTGGCCTGCCCTGAAGGGGAGAGTCGCCTTTTGACGGAACCGGTGGAACCCTTCAGCATTTCCTCGAGGCAGGCCCTGTCCGAGGTATCAGGCAGCAGTTCGACGAGCCACTTAGGCGCTTCTTGTATCAGAAGGTCTCGGGGTTTCCATGGTTTGGCTTTGCCACCGTCGATGTATTGCAGTGCCAAAACGGCTTGCAGCCAGTCGTTGATATTATAAAAGCCGCCCCAGCAGGTGATGACAGCGACATTCCGGCTTGTGCCGGGCTCGGCAGCCGCTAGGAAAACTAGCGGTGCGCTGAGGCAGACGCCCATCAGACCTATTGTTCCGTTGCAGAACTCCTGCTCCGAAAGATAGTGAACGCCGGCAGCCAGAGCATCTATATCATCCTGATGTAGCCGCAGCCTGTTCAAATATTCCAGTTGAGGTACCAGCGCCACATAGCCTGCAGTGGCCAGGCTTTGCCCGCCGAACCTCAAAGCTCTATCATCTTTACCTCCCTTAATGGCGCCGTGGGCCATGACTATAGTCGGATGTCGTTTTTTATCATTCGGACGATATAAATTGGCGGCTATATTCCGGTTGCCGCATGGGAAGGTGACCTCGGAGACGAGAACGTTGCCCGGTACAGCTGCAGTATTTTTTTTATAGCTAATGCCCAGGCTCACTATCATGGACAGAGTTTTGAGCCCCACCCGAACCGGCTTAGCTAGAAAGGCCATAGCCAGCAGCGCCACGGCTGCCAGGCCCACTAATAGCCACTGCCAGTTGTTGGTTAAAAACTCAAGCATTTTTATATCTGAAAGATTTACACTTTAGTGGGCAAAACTGTTTTTGTCAAACCGTTAGTTCCAAAACCCCAGTGAAAATTTCTACTGTCTCCGAATGCGTCGGCAATTCTGTCTCTGACAAAAGGCACTATTTTATCGTTGAGATGAACGTCATCGGCGGCGTATTCCTTCTTTATAAACCCGTTTTCATCGGCGGCAATCGATTGCATATCTATGAAACTAATCATATTTTTCCGGCAAAACTGACCTAGCTTGTTGTTGAATTCTCTGGATATTCTGCTTCTCTGTTCCGGGCTACCGAGAAATGGCAGGTCCGACTCGAAATCTTTCCGTGCCGCCGGCGGCAGGCCGTGAACACTTACTACGAATCCTTCAGCCTTGAGCCGTTTAATCGTCTCGCCGTATCTGTCTACCGTAACACCAATAAGTCTACTGATGCTTATCTTCTTCTTATTTTTCTTATACTGAAGGTAAATGTGCACACGAGCGTCTATTTCACCGAAAACCAAAAGCAATACATCCCTGTGTTTATCTATAGCTGACAGGAACGAATTTAAATATCTCTTAGACTGCGAGAAGCTTCGGTCTTTGTTCAGATTGTAGGCGGTTGCCTGTGATATGTGATGTAATAGAAAGGGTTTTCTAAACACGAATGGCAGCAAATGGCTATCGCCTATGACGTGAATTATGGCACGATTATGTAATCTGGCTTCTGATTTGAGCACCGCGTTGAACAAGCACAACCACGGATATTTAAAAACCACATCAACGAAGCTGAAATAGATAGAACCTCTTTTTTGCAGCGCTTGTCTGATGCGTGAAGCTATTTTTATAAAAAAGGTATTCAACGACGTTAATTTCTAGTTATAAAGAGAATAGTTCCTACTTTACCATTGAGGCACTGCAACTTTCAATCGAGTGAGGCGGGATTTGGACGGAAGCCGTATGCAAAGAAAAAGTCCCGAGTAACCTGGCTCGTCCCCGGCGTTCCTTCCGCTTGTGCTTTCGGCTTGGCTTACTCCATTTGCGGTAGACTACCCACCGTTAAGCCTCTAACTACAACCACCCGCCGGATCTGAGTTCGACTACATCGGAACTTCATTAATAGTATCACATTTCAGCCTGATTTGTCAAATTTCATAGCTGACGCCAGGTCAACTTCAGACAGAGAACTGCAGCAGCCTGGAATGATTTAGTGACCTGTCAGGCGAGGCATGGAGCAGTATTAGCGTTTCTTAGAATTTAAAACCCTTCTGGGTAAAGACCTTTATGCAGGCATCCACTGCTTCCGCAGAATAGAGGACTCCCCTTTGTTGTGATATTTCCAAAAGGGCTTCCTCTATGCTTAAGGCCGGACGGTAGGGCCGGTGCGAGGCCATAGCTTCGACAACGTCAGCCACGCTCATTATTTTCGCCTCAATCATAATCTCATCCCCGGAGAGCCCAAAAGGATACCCGGAGCCGTTTATCCTTTCATGATGTTGAAGGACTATCTGGGCTACAGGCCAGGGAAACTCAATGGTACTCAGCAGGTCATAGCCCACCTGGGCATGGTCCTTGACCAGGTTGATTTCGTTTTGTCTTAAACGGCCCGGACGGCTGAGGATCTCCGCGGGAACATATATTTTGCCTATATCATGCAATGTTCCGGCAACGCGAACCCCTTCAATCTGGCTTTCGGAGAGGCCTAGTTCTTTACCGATGGAACAGGCCAGCTTGGCCACGCGGTGCTGATGACCGGCAGTATATGGGTCTCTAATCTCAGTAGTCAGGGCAACGGCGTTGATAGCACCTTCGATAGCCCTTTGCAACCTAAGCGAAGTCTGCTTTAGCTCTTCGGCGGTTCGCTTTCTCTCACTGATGTCATGTACAGCGCTCACTATTAACCGCCGGCCGCCTGAGTCAATAATGCGGCTAATTATTTCTACAGGCGTTACGGCCTTATTCTTACAGACATGAGCGGACTCAAAGGTCAACTGGCCTTTATCTAGCAACTCAGTAATCTTCTCTTTAACAGCCCTTAACTGCTCCGTAGTATTGAGCTCATATAGATTTATATGTGAAAACTCCTCTTCATCGTAGCCGTAAAACTGGCAAGCGCGCTCATTAGCGTAAATACATTTGCCTTCCATGTCGTGAACAATTATTGGGTCAGTAGTAGCATAAAAAAGCTGGGCAAAAAATTCCACCTGTTCCTTTAACAGTTTTTGCCTACCACTAACGCGTAGCAAGAACCATGAAACCACGGCCGCGGGGATAAGTAGAATTGTCAATGCCAAAATAAAAAGCCTGATAAATATAGTCCCCTCGGTCAGCTGGATATAGTCGGATGAAACGAAAGGCATTACATTATTGTAGAATAGGGTCAATCCTAAAACACTAATTGCAGCAACAGACAAGAATATAGTGATAAAGTATTCTAATGCTTGCCCGCGGTACCTAAGGCCCTTTGGAGATATTAATTGCGGCTTACGGCTCACAAATATCCTTTTTAAACTGTCGGTAATATTATCATTAAATTTAATGCCTAGTCAATTATGAACACAGTGTGGATTTATTTAGAATTTAAAAAAAGTTTTTGTTTTAATTACTATAACTGCGTGAACGAATAAAGGTTGATCTGACCCTCAACGATTGTTGTAGACCGAAAATGGTCATGCTATAATGCCGACAAGTTCGATATCGGCTTTCCGAGCCTTCTGCCCTAAAGAAACAACCAAGGGCAACGGCCGATAGGGTGCCACTGGAAACGGTGACGCCTCCCATCTTTGGAAAGGAGAGCAGAGTTGAAAAGTATTTTTTTAGAAAAGGCGCCCTGACTATGGCGGCGCTTTATTTTTGGCATAAATTCGGCTTATTAATAGATTATTTCCATTCCAATGAAATATTAGACACTATACTGCTGCTAGCGATTAATAAATCGCCTCCGTTTGACCACGGGCACCAGTAATATTTTCAGGCAGCCAACGTATTTGCTTTAAAGATTACAAGGAGTTGCACAAATGTATAAAAAAATTATCAAGTTATTTTCCATATCAGTTACGGCAACAGTTATTATTATTTCACTTTTAATTGGATGTGCTCCTGCGGCTCCGGCTACATCCGTATCCCAATATCCAGTTCATGCGGCGAAAACAAGGTTCAAAATAGCCACCACAACCAGTCTTTATGATACGGGATTGTGGTATTATCTGGAGCCTATGTTTGAGAAATATGCCGATGTAGAGATGGACATCATCTACGCCGGCACGGGAATTGCACTGGAATACGGTAAGAGAGGCGATGTGGATGCCGTAGTGGTACATGACCCGGCTGCTGAGGACAAGTTCATCGCCGACGGTTACGGAATCAACCGAAGGTACTTCGCCTACAATTTCTTTCTCATTGCTGGCCCTGCTACCGACCCGGCAGGGATTAAGGGTTTATCGGCAACCGAAGCCTTCAAGAAAATTTACGAGGCGGGAATGAGTAGCCCTGACAGCGTCAAGTTTATTTCCAGGGGTGACAATTCAGGGACTCACTCCAAGGAAAAATTAATCTGGAGTAAAGCCGGCTTCAATTATGACGATATTTTGAATTCGGGAAAATGGTATGAAGAGGCTGGCAAGGGAATGGGCCCGTCGCTAGTAATGGCAAACGAGCAACAAGCCTATATACTTGCCGATATATCTACATTTCTATCGTACACGAAGAATATTAATGATAAGGCAACCATCGTATCACTAGTTGAGCAGGACCCGGTGTTCCTCAATGTATATGCCGTTATGGCGATTAATCCCGACACCACTAAAGTCCAAAATATAGACATCGCCAACAAGTTCATCAACTGGCTCATTTCGCCGGAGATTCAGAATGTAATCGGTACCTACGGCAAAGCTGAATATGGTAGGCCACTTTTCTTCCCACTGTCTGACGATAGCTGCACCATGGAAGGCTGTCCTTCATCTGATAAATATTCCATACCGGTTCCATAACCTTTATAGAGGCTTCCGGTGATTCTATGGCCTTATTGGCATGACTGGCTAAGGCGGTAAGCTAAATTGATTGCAATATGGCAGGGATTCCTAAAGGCAATTGAGCTTATTGTCACCTTAAACCCTGAAGTTCTGGAGATCACCGCCAGGACTCTGGTCATCTCCATTTCTTCAACAATAATCGCCGGTTTTATATGTTTGCCCCTCGGCAGCCTGATTCACTTCAACAATTTCCGTGGGAAGAGAATTCTAATCAATTTGATACAGACCTTTTATAGCGTGCCCACAGTGGCAGTCGGTCTGATTGTATTTCTTATATTTTCACGGTCGGGACCGCTGGGTTTCCTGGAGCTTCTATTCACACCTCAAGTTATGATGATAGGTCAGGTAATACTGATATCTCCGATAATGCTTGGATTGGTGATAGCTGCTTTAAAAGGTGTTGACACAGCCGCCCGAGAGACCGCGATAGCCATCGGTGCCAGCGAATTCCAGGCGACGACCCTAGTCATAAGGGAAGCCAGATATTCTATTTACTCTGCTATGATATTGGGATTTGGTAGAGCCATATCGGAAGTCGGTCTGGCTTTGATGGTAGGTGGCAACATACGAGGATATACCAGAGTCATGACTACAGCTATATCTCTGGAAACCTCAAAAGGAGACATTGTACTGTCTATTGCACTCGGAATAATACTTATTAGCATCGCTCTTGTCATCAATTTCGCTCTTAGCAGACTGCAACAAAGGTAGGAATAAATGGTTTTGCTGGAAACCTTAGGATTATCTCACATATACGATAAACGGCCAGTTTTGAGGGATATTAATCTGAAAATTGACCGGGGGGAGGTCTTTGCCATAATCGGCCCTACCGGTGCCGGAAAGACGACGCTGCTCAGGCTGCTGGACTTTCTGGAGACACCAACATCGGGTAGTATTTATTTTGCCGGTATTGAGGTTACACGCTCGATTCGTAAACTAACGGAAACACGGCGACGGATGTCGTTTGTACAGCAGAGGCCCTTAGTGTTCTCCATGAGCGTCTATGATAACGTTGCCTGCGGCCTGAGATGGAGACGACAGGACCATGAAGCCATACGCAGGAAGGTGGATGAGGCACTGGAACTGGTCGGCCTGGCGGAACACATGGAAAGAAATGCTAAAAAACTCTCCGGTGGTGAAACACAGCGGGTAGCCATAGCTAGGGCTCTGGTCACCGAGCCGGAACTGCTCTTTCTGGATGAACCCACTGCCAACCTCGACCCGGTTACCACTGCTAAAGTCGAGGAGGTTCTGGCCCGTGTAATTGAGGAGCGGAAAACGACTATTGTCATGGCCACGCATAATATGTCCCAGGGACAGCGTCTGGCTGGTGAAATCGGCGTATTAATAGGAGGAGAAATATTGCAGATAGGCAGCCCAAACGAGATATTCTGTTTACCGACGAATATGGAGGTGGCCGAGTTTGTCGGAGTAGAAAACATCTTAAGGGGGGTAATAATGGACAAAGAGGACAACCTAGTCTCCATACAGGTAAATGGTAGCACCGTACAAGCTATTTCGGATTATGAAATAGGTGATGCTGTCTATGCCCTCATCAGGCCTGAAGATATAACCTTTACCCTGGCAAAAGGCAGAACTAGTGCTAGAAATGTATTTAAAGGCAAAATAATTAAAATGACCGCGGTGGGACCGCTGGTGAGAATTGAAGTAGACTGTAGTTTTCCACTACTAGGTGTGATGACAAAAAGATCAGCGGAGGAGTTGGGTCTCAATATAGGGCAAAGAATCCACGCCAGCTCTAAGGCGACTGCAATACATGTAATAAAAAGATGGACTTAGAATTTCTAAATATCTGTATATAGATGACAGGACACGAAGTGACCTTGGGCTAATTCAATGAGTTTTGGTTTGATATGATTGCAAATTGACAATACCCTATGGCATCTCGGGTGAAAGTAGCAGCCCGGTGGTGGATTCAGTGGGGAGGGTACATCGCCACGTAGCAGTATTCTATCTCTATCCTTTGGCTTGAAGCTGGGGACCGAGGAAAGCAGTGCCTCCGTGTAGGGATGTAACGGATTTTCGAATAGTTCGCTTTTGTCGGCCAGTTCCACGATTTTGCCTAAATACATTATGATTACTCTGTGTGCCATATGCCTTATCACTGATAAGTCGTGGGCGATGAATAAATAAGCCAGCCCGAACTTTTCCTGAATGTCCATCATTAGATTTAGTATCTGAGCCTGTATGGAAACATCCAGGGCACTGACCGGTTCATCGGCGATGATAAGTTTTGGATTCATGGCCAGGGCACGAGCAATGCCGATACGTTGTTTTTGGCCGCCGCTGAACTCGTGCGGATACAAACCGGCCTGTCCGGCTTCTAGACCAACTTGCTCCATTAGCGCGGCTACTCTGTGGCTTCTTTCCTTTTCATCGCCGATTTTATGGATAACCAGTGGTTCGCCTATGGAATCGCCGACGGTCATTCTCGGGTCAAGAGAGGCATCAGGGTCTTGGAATATTATTTGAATTTCCCTTCTTAATTCTTTAAGGGCTTTATCACTTAGTTTGGTAATATCTTTGCCGCGGTACAATATTTTACCACCTGTCGGTTCCTCCAGCCTGGGGATTGTCTTGCCCAGCGTTGACTTGCCGCATCCCGATTCACCCACCAAGCCGATGATCTCCCCTTCCTTTATATCGAAGGTGATGCCGTCTACAGCCTTTATATCACCGACATGATGGGAAAACATACCGGCTGTCACCGGGTAATACTTTTTCAGGTTTCGTATTCGTAGCAATTTATGATTTAATTCTTTCACGTGTATAAATGGCAGCTTACCTTGTGCTCTTTAGAAATCACAGTCTCCGGGGGCTCTTTTTGTTTGCAGATATTCATCACCCTGGGACATCTGGGATGAAAAGTGCAACCTCGGGGCATTGCCAGAGGATTCGGTGTTGTTCCCGGAATCGAAATTAACCTTTCTCCTGATTCAGCGGTGTCTGGTAAGCAGTCAATTAGTCCGACTGTATATGGGTGCTTCGGAGTGCTGATTATTTCCGAGACCGGCGCCGTCTCGACATCTTTGCCACCGTACATGACCACGGCGCGGTCTCCGATTTCAGACACCACCGCCAGGTCGTGCGTTATAAAAATTGTGGACATTTGTTTCTTTGCCTTTAGCTCGCGAAAGATATCCAATATTTGTGCTTTTATGGTGACGTCCACGGCTGTGGTCGGTTCATCGGCTATCAGGATTTTGGGGTCACAGGACAAGCTCATGGCGATCAGCACCCTTTGTTTCATGCCGCCTGAAAGCTGGTGCGGGTAGTAACTCATAGCTCTTTCCGGCGAGGGTATGCCCATATCACCAAGCAAGATTATAGCCCTATTTTTGATTTGGTTACGGTCCAGCGGAAGATGGACCTTCATTTGCTCAGTTATCTGGTCACCTATAGTTAAAACCGGGTTTAAGGCAGATTGTGCTTCCTGGAAGACCATGGCGATATCCTTGCCTCTGATTTGTCTTAGTTGTTTTGAAGCGCATTTAGCTAGGTCCATGCTGTCATAGCTTATTCGACCATTGACTATTTTCCCGGGCGGGCTGTCAAACAGGCGTAGAATGGACAATGCGGTGACTGTCTTACCGCAGCCGGACTCGCCGACGAGGCAGAGACATTCACCACGCCTGAGTTCGAATTTAACTCCGTCGACCGCCTTGACTACACCCCGGCGGGTGAAGAAGTGAGTCTTCAGGTTGTTGACCTTGAGTACTACATTATTCATCGGCACGCCTATATGTTGCTCTTGGGGTCGAAAGCATCTCTTAACCCATCACCTAAAAAGTTAAATGCCAGAACCGTTAGAAAAAGCATAATTCCCGGTTCCACGGCTACCCACCACGAAGTGTCCAACGTGTGCCATCCGGATTGCAGGATTATTCCCCAACTCGATTTGGTGGGGTCACCCAGGCCGATAAAACTTAAGGCGGCTTCTGCTAGAATCACTCCTGGTATAGACAAAGTAGCCATGACTATAATCAAGCTGGTGACATTTGGTATAAGATGACGGAAGATGACCCTATTATCACTGGCGCCCAGGGCTTTAGCGGCCACTACAAACTCTCGGGTCCTTAGCGACAATGATTCGCTTCTTATCATCCTGGCAGTGCCCGTCCAGCCAGTAAGGCCGATGACTAGCACTATAAACGCCAGGCTTGGGCCGAAAATAAATACGATGAGAACCAGCAGCAGAAAGAAGGGGAAGGTCATTATAACGTCGGTAAATCTCATTAAGGCGTTATCAGCCCAGCCGCCGAGGTAAGCTGACAGAACGCCGATAATTGTGCCCAGAATTATGGCTATGCCTGTGGCTATAAGGCCAACCAGCAAAGATATTCTGGCTCCGGAGATTAGCATGGCCAGCATATCGCTGCCTTTGCTATCTGTGCCCAGAGGACGCTTCCATGTCCAATGGATTTCTTTTGTAGTAAATTGGTCAGTCTGTATATTATAGGTTGATTGCTGGCTAGTGAAGCCGATAGGCGGTATCTCTTTTTCATCGAAATTGACTGTCATTGGATCTGAGTAAAAAAAAGGGCCGATTGTCGCCAGGACAATTAGGAAGATGATAAACGCTAGGCCGGCCACAGCAAGCTTATTTCGTCTCGTCCTTTGCCAGTAATAATTTACCAGCCCTGTTCCACCTGACGGATGTCTGCCGGATTCTGTGACAGTGTTTGATGATGTTTTAACCATATCTAATCCTCGGATCAAGATAGGTATAACTTATATCTGTAACTAGGTTTACCAGCAGTATGACGAAGGTACTGATGAGGGTTACGGCCACTACTACTGGGTAGTCGTTGGCAAATACCGCGTTGAAGGACATCTGCCCGAGCCCCGGAATTCCGAAGATGTACTCCGTTAGATAGGCACCCCCGAAAACGATGCTGCCCAAATCGAACATGATTATAGTGATCAGAGGCAGCAGCGCGTTGCGGAAGACGTGCTTACCGATGACGGTACTTTCCGGCAGGCCCTTGGCTCTGGCGGTGGTGACGAAGGTTTTCTTTAAATTGTCCAGCATGTTTGACCTGGTATACCTGACATAGCCGGCCAACATTCCCGTGCCCAGAGTTATTACCGGAAGCACCAGCGCTTTCAAATTGCCGAATGAAAAGAGAGGTAGGGTGGTGTCGTAGTAAACCTTGAATATTCCGAGTTTAACTGAGAAGACCAGTATGAGCATAATACCCAGCCAGAAAGTAGGTATGGATATGCCCATGAAAGATAGAAAGGTGAAGGCGTAGTCTGCCTTGGTGTATTGTTTCACGGCAGAGTAGATGCCGATGAGCATACCCAGGATGGCAGCGAATATACTGCTTAATAGTATCAGCTGAAAAGAATAAATCCAGTGGGTTTTAATTAGCTCTATAACCGGCATTGAAGTACTAAACGACCATCCTAAGTTGCCACGGAGGAGGTTGCCCATGTAGTTGAAGTATTGCACATAGATTGGCTTATCCAGACCATACCGCGCCTCGATGGCGGCCTGCACCTGCGCCGGATTGCCACCCCTGGCGGCTATATTGGCCAGGTATTTATCTGCTGGGGAGCTGGGCCCAACTCGTAATAAAATAAAGGTGATGGTAAGTATGCCAAGGGCAATGATAACGGCATATATCAGCCTCTTGATAATATAATCTCTAAGCCAACTCTTGCCCATGAATGTTGAAAACTATTAATTTGGTGATGAATTATTCCTGGTTTCCAGGGCAGGCCTCATTTTACAGGTTCAAAATACCATAGGTAATAGTTGTAACCCATCATTATACCCGGCTCGATACCCATTACATTTTTCTGAAAACCAATATTTCGTCGATTAAAAACAAGAAAGTCTACGGGCTGTTCATCAGACAACACGCGGGACATTTCGGCATAGAGCTGCTCCCTGGCGCCTTTGTCCAAGGCCTCTTTAGACCTAACCCGTTGGAAAAGTTCATCTACCTGAGGATTGGAATAGCCGAAGAAGTTGAGTCCGCCATTTGTAATAAAGAATACTTGGCTTCCTGATGGTGCCAATAGGTCGCTACTAAATCCCAATAAAATAAAGTCCCAGCGCTCCTGGCTGACTGCCTCGGGTCCATTGTTGTCTCCCGGTTGCTGATTTGTGCCAGGAACCTTGTTCTCCATATACTGGCTTATCAGCGTGCTCCAGGGTACTAGTTTAATCTCGGTTTCGATACCGAGTTGGGAGAGGTCTTTTCGTATGGAAAAGGCCATATCCTCGGTAGGCTTACTGCCTGAGGTTGTGGCTAGAATCAGATGCACAGGGCTACCGTCTTTGTTGGCCGCTTTTACGGTGCCGTCGTTTCCTTTAACCGCGTAGCCAGCCTCAAGCAGTAATTCTGCGGCTTTCTGACTGTCATACAGGTCGCCGACCCCGTATTTAGACACACCTTCCTCCGTATACCACGGGGAAGTGGCCGGGATGAAGCTGTAAGCCGGCTCAGCAAAGCCGAGCATAATTGCCTGGCTTATGGTCTGCTTATTTATAGTCATAGATAAAGCCTGTCTTACCTTTTTATCCTTCAGTCCTTCCCAGCCATTAGGGCGCTGGTTGTAGGCCAGAAGCGTGTAGGCAACGGAAGGAATAGTGTATACCTTGATATTTGGCATCGACCGGAACCTGTTCACCTCGGCCGGCTCGATTCCAGTGGAGGTTATATCACCGGCTTCTAGGGCTGCTTGCCTCGTTGCTGAGTCGCCGAAGAGCTTGACGATATACTGGTCAAAATAAGGAGCGCCGATATCCTTACCCAAATAGTAGTCGGGATTTCGTTCCACCACAAACCGGTCATTTCGGCTCCATTCTTTGAAGCGATATGGCCCCAAGTTACCCGTGTAGGTCAAGTTATTGAACTCAGGCGCCTGTGTAAATGCCTCGATGTTTCCTTCATATTGAGTGGCAATATATTTGGGATAAGGCATCAAGTCATAGATCGTATAGATAAACTCCGGATATACCGTCTGACGTGTTATGGTAAAAGTGGTGTCATTAACCACCCGCGGCGTTACCAGTACGGTTTTGCTGTCGACCTGTTCTTGCCAGTCGCCTTTGTAGGGATAGTTCAGCCAATCGGAGGACATCAGATTTTTCAAGGTGTATACATAATCTTCGGCGGTAACTGGTGAGCCATCGCTCCATTTGAGGTCATCTCTGATGGTTATGGTGTAAACCAGACCGTCAGTTGATACCTCAATATCCTTAGCCAGACAGCGCAGCTGGATATTCAACTGATTATCGTAGGTTGCCAATGAGTCTATAGTATGCCCTGCATAGCTAAAAGAAGTGGCATCGGCTACTAGAATCCAGTTTAGTGTCTCAGCATCACCACCAGATTCTCCCTCTATAAAGTCATTTTTAACTACATTGTTCATCTCGCTTTTGGTACAACCCGCTGCTAAAGTAACTAATACCAGCGTTAGTGCTAAAAAGATTCCGAATTTTTTCATATGCTCACCTTTCTCGATTTTGATGGTTGGTTTCGATTGTCATTAGGCCTATGTTTATTTTGCTTCTTTATGGCTCTGCCGGACTTGAAACGGTTGAGATTCAGGAAGCCTTTGTTTGACATAAAATTTATTCCTAAATAAAACTCGACTTCAGTTGCAGGATAACTTGGTCAATGCCGTCCGGGGCTTCGGAAGTGATACGTCTAATGGCTTCTTCGACCCTCTCGTATTTATGCGTATCGCAAAGGTCCTCAAGCCTCTCATAATAGCCAGCTCTTCTTCCCAGCCTGAAATTAATCTTTTCTTGGTCAGACAATGCCAGGTATCTGTTTATTGTAGCCAGGCAGGCCGATTTCGCCTCCGGAAATTTACCCTCCACTTCTGGCAGTAAGTTCAGTATATGGTCGCTCTTGAGCTCGCTGGTAACCTCAAGTTTCTCGATAAATTTGCCGATCTCCTTCACTACTTCATCTTCGGTTTGGATTTCAAAATCGCCGGCTTTCACTTTTGACCACAGCAGTATGTCCTGACGGATGTGGAGGGTACGCAGTCTGATGTGGTCCGGGTTAATTTCGTTTAACACCCTAGCCGTGCCTGTAACGTGTTCTGACGACATTTTTCTGCCGCCAAGTCCGGGCATTACATATTCACATAGTGAAATACCAGCTTCATTTACCTTCTTGCCGCCGGCGATGTGCTCCTCGGCAGTTACGCCTTTCTCAACGTAGCTGAGCACCAGGTCAGAGCCGCTTTCCATGCCGATATGCAACCGGGAAAGCCCGGCATCTTTGAGTTCTTTCAACTCTTCGAGGGATTTTTTTGAGGCAGTTTTAGAACGCGTATAGGAGGTTATCCGGTCCAGTTGGGGAAAATTTTGTTTCAATGAGGATACTATCCTGATCAAGTCAGGTGTCCTCATAATAAGCGTATTAGCATCCTGAAGAAAGGCGGATGTACTGCCTGCCCAAAGCCAGAGAGCTACGTTGCACACGCTGGCATTGCATTGGTAGCTGCTGTAAATTGTTCCCGCCACATTTCTGATCTGGTCGCCTAAACCCATTTTCCAGGCAAGTTCCTTTATTTCATCGGCGATGGCTTTTGCCGATTCTATATCTTTTACCACATCATCAGTCGGTCGAAGCTCGAACTTCTGTCCCTTGTAAACCGGACAGAACTGGCATCGATTCCAAGGGCAGTTTCTGGTAGCTCTTATCAGCAGCGAATAAGCTTCGCTGGGCGGCCTTATTGGGCCCAGTTCGAAGGAATAGTCGGCTAATTTCTTTGCGTCAATACCATAATTCACGTTCATATCAATTGTTTGAGTTTAATTTTAAACTTTATAAGGCGTGATTTGCAATAATAGACTTGTCATCTACCGAAGTGATAACATTCGGGGAAAATAGCTTGCCGGAGTAATTCTGAAATTTCGGATGAATGCAGATATGGTCAATCTTGTCGATGTTAAGGTAGTCTCTTTTGATGTGGAAGGCACGCTGGTAACACCAGATTTCAGCTATGCAGTCTGGTTTGAAGCCATTCCTCAACAATATGCCGAGAAGAACGGTATTAGTCTCGAGCAAGCCAGGAAAGCCATTGAGGAGGAGTATCGCAAGGTCGGTGACCAGAGATTGGAATGGTATGATGTGCGATACTGGTTCGACAAGCTTGGTTTGGGTACACCTGACCCAATAATGAAGAGATGTGAGAGCCAAGTACGTTACTACCCGGAAGTCAAAGATGTGCTATCCTCTTTAGGTGAGAAATACAAGCTGGTTGTGGCTTCTGGGTCAACACGAGATTTTCTACATCATCTTCTTCAAGACATCCAGTCCTATTTTTCAGAGATTTATTCTTCGATTACCGATTACAGGCAGTTGAAGACGTCCGATTTCTATTTAAAAATGTGTCAGGCAATGCAGGTTGAGCCTCAGCAGGTGGTTCATATTGGTGACAACTGGCAATTCGACTTTGTGTCTCCCAGCCAAATCGGTATCAATGCCATGCATCTTGACAGAAAACAACAAACCGAAAAATCAGTAGCAGACTTGCTGCAGTTAAAGGATTACTTGACAGATTGAAGACGTTTCGCGAATAACGCTGGTCTTTCAGAATCAGGCGTCATAGTCTCTTTATCTTAACTTTAGAAAGCAGCCGTTCCACGTCCTCGTGACGGCAGAGCTCGGTGCCCGGTGTTAATGTGGCCGCCGTTCCCGCGGCTGCTGCCCAGCGGCAGGCCTCGTCTAAGTCGAGTCCCTCATTTAGTTTTAAGACTAGCCCGGCAATAGTCGAATCGCCAGCGCCCACAGTGCTGCGGGTCTCGACCTCCGGGGGTATGGCCTTAATAATCTTGTCTCCGTTGGCGGCTATCAGCCCCTCTTTACCCCGGGAGATGACTGCGACCTCGATGCCATCATCAACCAGAAGCTTCAGTGCCTTAACAATTGCTCTTTCGCTTCTAAGATGTTTATCGAGCAAATCTTCGGCTTCATGTACGTTTGGTTTTATTATATTTGGTTTAGCTTTTATTCCTTCTTGCAGCCAACCGTTGTCCGAATCAAGCACAGTTTTTATACCATTATTTTTAGCCGCTGCAATTAGTTGTCGATATATATCATTGGGTACTGCAGGTGGCACACTGCCGGCGAAGACCAGATAATCAGGTTTCGGACTGATGTGGTTTATTTTCTGTACTAGTTTTTGCAGTTCGTGTCTCATGATATGTGGTCCAGGAGCCTCGATTCTGGTCTGGTGGCGGGAGGCTGTAACGGTGATTATGAAGTTACTCCTGACTTCTCCTTTTATTTGAGTGAAGTCAAATGGTACGCCCTGATGCTGAAGAAGGTGCTTCAATGTTTCTCCGTCTATGCCGCCAATGAAACCATAGGCCACCGTGTCGCCACCGAGCTCGTGGATGACCCTGGAGACATTGATTCCTTTGCCACCGGGGTCTCGACGCAAGCTAGTCCAGCGATTAGCTTCATCCAAAATCAGTTCTTCAACAGTGACTGTTCTATCCAAGCTGGGATTTAGAGTAACTGTAGCAATCATTGAACCCGCTCTACTTTCAAGAGATTAGTGCTGCCGGAAACACCTATAGGTACGCCGCCGGTAATAATAACCAGATCGCCATCCTGAGCCAATCCCGTTCTTTTGGCTACTCTGGCTCCTCGGGCAAATAATGTGGTTATTTTTGAAGCCTCGGGAATTTGAAAAGCGCGTACCCCCCAGGATATTGACAACTGCCTCCGAGTTTGGTTGCTCGGCGTAATGGCTAGAATGGGAACACCCGGGCGATACTTAGACACACGCCGGGCTGTGCTTCCCGATGAGGTAAAGGCAATAATGGCTGCCGCGCCTAGCTGATGCGCAGTGTGGCAAGCAGCGTAGCTGATGGCATCATCTGTTTGAGGTTGTAGGTCTTTTCCCTTACTCGACAGGAGGTCTTCATAGGGCAATGAGGCCTCCGCTTCCAGTGCAATCTGCGCCATCATAGATACGGTTTCTACCGGATAGTTGCCGATAGCGGTTTCCTCTGACAACATGAGGACATCGGCACCGTCTAAGACGGCGTTGGCCACATCTGTAACCTCTGCCCGGGTAGGGCGAGGAGAATGGACCATGGACTCCAGCATTTGAGTAGCTACAATGACCGGCTTTCCAAGTCGATTGCACTTCTGGATTATTTCCTTCTGAACTATGGGCACACGTTGGATAGGAATCTCGATCCCAAGGTCGCCACGAGCAACCATAGCGCCGTCAGCAGCATCCAATATTTCATCGAGATTATCCAGAGCTTCACGCCTCTCGATTTTAGCAATTATCAGTGTGGTCTTTCTGTTTTTCTGGATGAAATTCCTTACTTTAAGCACATCATTGGCTTCTTTGATGAAAGACAGGGCTACCAGGTCCACATTATGTTTTAAACCGAAAAGGAGGTGCGCCCAATCATCTTTAGTGATTGTGGAAGCGTCCCAAGTCATTCCTGGAATGTTTACACCCTTATCCTCAGCTAGACTGCCTCCTGTTATTACCTGGCAGTTCACCTCAGCATTTGTGGTAGATTTAACTTTCAGTTCTATGGCACCATCATCGAGGAATATTACGTCGCCGGGCTTTACAATACTCGGCAGCTCCGGTAAACCTACAGATACTTTGTGTTCATCTCCCAGAATCTGTCGGGTCGTCAGAGCAAAGTCAGCCTCTGCTTTAAGTTCAACGGTTCCCCTTTTTAGCTTTCCGGTTCTATTTTTGGGCCCGGGTAGGTCTTGCATTATTGCCAATGGCAAGTCAGCTTGTTTTGCTGACTGTCGTAGGGTTTTAATATAGCTGGCGTGCTCCCTATGTGTTCCATGAGAAAAGTTGATTCTGGCGACATCCATACCGGTTTTGAGCAGCTCTTTTACTATTGATGGTGAACTGGTGCTGGGACCTATGGTGCAGACTATTTTTGTCCTGCGGTACGGCGTGCTTGAAATATTGACAGACATACTTCTTTTCTCAGTAATTTATGTACCAGTTTTCCGGAACATTAGCCAATTCATTAGAATTGATGCCGATTTTACGATACCATGGCACTGCATATTTTACGGCTATATCGGACAATTCTTTTAACCTATCAACAACTGTTGTCGACAGGAATTTCAGGCGGTCCTTCTTGTCTGCAAAATGTAGAGCTTCTTGCCAGATAGCCCGCCCACCGAGGAACCCCGAAGCACCTGATCTGCAGGCAATTTCTACTTCCTGTCGAAATGTTTCGTATTCTACGCCGGCACTTAAGATAACCCAAGGTACGGTCGAAGCCTCGTCTAACTGCCGGCAATATTTGGTAAGTTTTGACCTGTCTGTTTCATATTTCAGGTCGGCAGGGAATTCTGATTTGAGGACATCAATCGGCAAAGATGTAATTTGGCGGGCGGTTTCAATTACCAGGCTTGGTTTTAGCGCCGCTGATTTAGATGGATCCGAAGTCTCAGCTTTAACATGATACGTCTGGCTCTCGACCAGGAAGGGGATGTCGTATTTCAGACATTCTTCCGCAACTGTCTTAATCGTTTTCATCTGCGCATTAGCTGCCTCGGTTAGATCTGGACGATAATATACCAGTAGCTTTACTGCCGTGGCACCCATTCGTTTGATTTTTTCTACACTCCAGTTATTGAGTAAAGAGGTTATTCGTCCTAGTTCGGTGCTTTCATAGCCGGTAGCTTCGATGCTGACCAGCAATCCAGTATGACCGGGCAGGACACCTCTTGATATGCATTGGGCGGCACCGTAATTAGGGTCTAGTAGAATAGCACTACTATGCGGCGCTAAAGCTGCGCATAGTTCCAGCTTATAATCGACAAGTTCTTGATAATCGACTTCGTCATCAAGTTGCTCCTTTTCAATCATAGCCTTTAGCGAGCCCCTGTGGTCCATGGCGCATATCACGAAGACGCCATCTTTTGTAGAAATCTGCTGCAGGCCTCTGATTTTACCCATGCCTTGTCTAATAATTCTGTTTGGTTGCAAAATAAGCCTCCCGGTGATAAGAATATACCTTTTTAACTTTTGTATATCAAGTTTATGGTCATGGGCTTCATAAGAAATTGTACGAAGTTCTGATACCACTGAGCCTTGCGTAGATTCTACGAATCGGGCATAATTATGGCCGATTGTGCCTAGTAGGAGAGGGCCATATGGAAAAGAAAGAATCTCGACTTTTACCCCATGAATTGGAGAAGATGCCTCCCAAAGAGAGGCAGAAGTATTTAGATGAAAGGATGATGGAGATAATCGCTTATGCCTACGAAAAGGCACCGGCGGTAAAGAAGCGATTCGACAGTGCTAAAGTGAAACCCGGCGACATTCGTACTTTCAGAGATTTGGAAAAAATACCGATGTTGAGGAAAGATGACCTTATTGCTCTGCAAAAGGCAGATCCTCCTTTCGGCGGCTATCTTGCTGTTCCCATGGATAGTTTGGAAAGGATATATCAGTCGCCTGGGCCTATCTATGACCCGCAGCGAAAGAGAGGTTTTGGGATGGGAGGAGGGATGGGACCGGACTTCGGCAAGGGCCAGATAGTGATGAATACGTGGTCATATCATGTAACGCCTGCCGGTCTTGGAGTGGACCAGTTGCTCAGGAGTATGGGATTTACTGTTGTTCCCATGGGTACTGGAAACACTGAGTTGCAGGTACAGGTTATGCGAGACCTTAAGGTACATGGTTTCGTGGGCACACCCAGCTTTCTAAAGATAATTATCGATA
>Ga0153916_10000457_pt1 | contig 27327 bp, 26 predicted proteins | sample Opewatmetagenome_FD_109642 | JGI IMG/M metagenome (GOLD analysis project Ga0153916, IMG submission 109642) | Freshwater wetland microbial communities from Ohio, USA - Open water 3 Core 3 Depth 4 metaG | ecosystem: Environmental > Aquatic > Freshwater > Wetlands | place: USA: Ohio, Lake Erie...
CGCGACGGCAGGACGTCCTGATATTTCCGCACAAACGATTCGACCGCGCGACGATCCCGCTTGCTCAGCTCGCGAAGCGCCCAGGAGAGCGCTTTGACGACCATGTCGTCCCGGTCGCGAAGAAGCATACGGCAGATCCGCAACGTGCGCGCGGCATCTCCCGAACCGCCGCGCGCGCGGCTGTTCAGCGGCACGGTGCTCACCAGTGCAGCCCGTCTCCACCAGCGGCTCGGTGAGCGGGCCCACGCTTTAACCATGCTGTCCGGAATTTTCCGCTCGCGCCATGCGAGCCCGGCAACATACCCGGCGAAGGTATCAACCTCCCCCCACCCCTCTATACCCCGCCCGAGGAGAGTTACATCGTTCGGCGTGAGAGCCTCCTGTGCGGCCCGGTGAAATGCCAGGATCTCGTAGGCCATTGCGCGTTCCCAGAAACCCACGGGCACAAGGCGTTTCGCAAGCGCGATGACCGATCTCCCTGAGGCATCCTTGAGTTGCTCAGACATCTGGCGCCGGAGGATACGGAATGAAGAGGCATTCTTCCGGGGAAGCGCGCTCAGTGCACGCTGTATCTCCAAGGCATTTGTCACCAGGACCTCATCGCAGCAGCAGCAATTTCCGTATCTGTGCCAGGCTTCCCGCCGTCAACCTGCAGAAATAGACCCCGCTCGCGTACCCGGATCCGTCAAACTTGACCTCGTAAGTTCCGGCTTCCACCCTCTCGTTTACGAGAAGCGAAACCTCACGGCCGAGCATGTCGTGCACGCTGAGCCTCACTTCACCGGACTCCGGCACCTCGTACCTGATAGTCGTGCTTGGATTGAAAGGATTGGGATACGCCTCGCACACCATGGCGTGGCGGGGGCTGACTGGATCCGCCACGCCGGTGATCGGGTCTGGATTCCACGGACTCACAGCATAGCATATCCCCCACGAGCCGTACTCCAGACTGAACCAATAGCGGAGCATGCCATTTTCGAGAAGCATCGACCCCCATCCCAACGACGTTCCTTCAATAGGTGGTTGGAGAATGGGATTGTGGATGTATTTTGTCCAGTTCACCCCGTCTGTTGATGTGGCAATACCAAGAGAAGATGGCTTCCGGGTCTGGTAGAACATGTAGTACATCCCCCGGTCAATCACTATAGTATTGGGAGAGGCCCCATACTCATCCCACGAACCCGGCGGGCCCACATCGAGGACGGGGTTGTTCGCATAGCGGGTCCAGGACAGGCCATCGTCAGAGAACGCTATGCCGGTCCGCCAGACAACATTATCGTACCCCACATAGTACATTGTGAATCGCCACTGGCTGCCAGGCGGATTCTGGATCACCTCCCGTGGCACCGCCACGATGGAATCCCAGCCTGTGCCGACACGAAGAACCGGGTTTCCTGCGTACTTGGTCCACTGTATACCGTCCCGAGAGAACGCTACGCCTGTCTGGTAATTCTTGCCGTCAAACCCGTTGTAATATATCACGAGCTGTGAGTCCCGCACGACGACACACGGATCGACTGCCCAGACGGCGTCGAAGTCACCGGGCGAACCTCGGCGGAGTACCGGCAGGTTTCCTCCCCACGGCGCGAGCCATTTCACTCCGTCCATACTCAGCGCATGATAGATATCATACCCCCCGGATGAACTGATTGCATACCAGCAGTGGTATCCGTCTGCCCATCCTCCTGACTCCAGATGGAGCACTCTGGGTGCATAACCCGGACTGATAGCATATTGATCGTCCATCCAGTACCAGGTGAGTTGTGATGATCCTCGGGAACAGAGAAGGAGAACAGAGAGAAGAATCCAGAGTGTGCGTGCAAGAACCATTGAGCGTTTCATTCTGCACCTCCATGAGGGCATTATCCCCAGAAGAGTCAGAAAAAGAGCAGTGCGGTGGGAGCAGTGGCAGGAAGAGGAGAAATTCACGGTTGAGCGACCAGGATGTCCAGCCACTCTTCGCGTTTCATGGTACGCTGCATTCGTGTCTTTGTCAAGAGGCTTGGGTACTGCTTCAGGAGAGACGCCCGGCATCTCCTCTCACCGAGATGCCGTCTGGCAATGGTGATGGTGCAGGATCATAAACAGAATCGCCTCCACGGGATGGAGGCGATTGGTAACCACTTACGTAACCAGGGATGAGTAGACTTCTGTTTTCTCGTCGGAGCGCCGGGATTTGAACCCGGGACCCCCTGAACCCCATTCAGGTGCGCTACCGGGCTGCGCCACGCTCCGGCTATCCCTACCGGAACAAGGTACGAAAGCCGTGATGAACAATCAACCGGACAAGGATCTTCTCACGGCAAGCCCGGCGCTGCACCCCACAGTGCGACTCACGCGTTTTCGCCCGCCACAGAAGGGAAACAGAACGCCGTCCCGGAGTCACAAAAAAAGGGTGCCCGCAGAGGGTACCCCATTCAGTGCACACAACGAATCGCTCAGTTCAGTTTCTTGAGCATCTCCTCCAGAAACGTCTTCACCTCGATCACATCTGACCGCAGGTGTTCGTCCTTGATCTTCTGCTGCAGGACCGGTGGATCGATAAGTTCAAGCTGTTCTCCGGAATCCACCTCGGGGGTGTAGCTTTTGAGCACCTGTTTAGCCCCCTCGATAGTGTAGCGCTCATCCCGCAGGAGTTTCTTGATATAGAGGATCAGCTTGATATCGCGATTGGTGTAGATGCGATTCCCTGCCCGGTTCTTGGCGGGTTTGAGCTCTTCAAACTCCGATTCCCAGTACCGGAGGACATACTGTTCGAGGTCGGTGATCTTGCTCACCTCGCTGATCGAATAGTAGAGCTTTTTGATGCCCAGCGACTTCATACGGGGATAGTACACATTCCACCGTCAAGATGCAACTTCCCGCTACCGCTTCCGGCGGGAGAGGCGAACATCGATTTCCTTGAGTTGCCGGAGCTCTTCGGAAACCCTTCGGATTTCTGACTCGAGCTCCTGCAGCTGACGCGACTGGTTTGCCACCGTTAGAGAGAGCCGGCGGGTGACTGCCGTCAGGCTGTCGCCGGCCTCGTGCTGGCGCAAAATCTCTTCGTGCAGGGCCTGCGAAAGTTCCAGGCCGGCGATCTGCAGATGGACAAGCTCCTTTTCGGACCCCGGAATCGGTTGCGCCGCCAGCACCCTGAACCAGTAGAGGGCAGCGCTGTCGCTGCGTGCGGGATTCTGCGGATGCGCGGAAAGAATCGCCGCTTTCCGCACCGCAATCGGGAAGAGCTCGCCGCCCGGATGCTGTTCGGCAACCTGGGCATACCCATGCGCCGCGCCTGCAAGGTCGCCGGACACCTCCGCAAGTCGCGCCTTCTCCATTTGCGCCTGCATAACAGTGCGGGTCCCCCGGACCGTGCTGCACCCGGCAGCCCAGAGGAGAAGGGCAAGGACCGCACCCGTGAGCCATTTCATGATGCCGCTCCCCCAGCCTTTTCGTCTGCTTCCGCCGGCACCGCGGAGGGGAGTTCCACGATGAACGTGCTCCCCCTCCCCGGTTCACTCCTGACCCGCACACTCCCCCCCTGCCCGTCCACGATCGCCTTGACCAGTGCAAGCCCGATACCGGTTCCTTTCGTCCGGGCTTTCCCCGCATTCTTTGCCTGGTAGAATTTGGTGAACAGATGCGGAATGTCCTCCGGATCGATTCCGGCGCCGGAATCATTCACCAGGACGCGCACTCTCTTTCCCCCTCCCTCAACCCGCACATCAATGCGACCCCCGTCCGGTGTGTACTTCACCGCGTTGCTCAGCAGATTGTTCATCACCTGCGTAATCTTCTCCGGATCGATCTCCGCAGCCGCCACCCCCTCCGCCTGCACGCTGACGCCAATCCCGTGCGGTTCCGCCAGCACACGTCCGTTCTCGACGGCCTTCTCTACAAGCGCCACAATGTTCGTCTTCTCGCACCGGAACTGCATCCGCCCGGCCTCGATCTTTGCCAGATCGAGAAACTGGTTCGTGAAGTCCGTAATCCGTTCCGCATTCATCCGGAGCATATTCACGTATTTCTGCTGCTGCTCGTTCAGCGGGCCCGCGATCTGTTCGCTTAACAGGTAATGTACAGAGTGTAGCGATTGGAGCGGCGTGCGGAGTTCATGGACGATGTGCTGCATCATCTCCGCCCGTTGCTCGTTCACGCGGTGCAGCCGTTCCGCCATATCGTTGAAGGCCCGGGTGAGATCGGCGAGCTCATCGTGCGATGATACCGGGATGAATTGGAACGATCCGCGCGCCACTCGTGCCGCGCCCGCCCGCAAAACCCGGATCGGATTCGTGATCATCCGCGCAAGGACAAAAGCCAGGAATACGGTGACCACGATTGTCCCCAGCGTCAGCACAATGGCAAACCGGAGCGCTTCTTCCGCACGCTCGTCGTCCGTCACCACACGGGCCATGATCAGCGCCTGATTCCGCTGGATGACCTGGTCGAGCAACTGCCGCATCACCTCGATGCTGTCCGAGACCCCCAGCATAGCCCCCCCGCTCACCGGCGCGCCCGGCAGGGATCTGTGCGAGGCGGACAGCTCCTGAAACACCGTTTCGTTGACCGTGTGGAACCGTTCAAGGATCCCGCTCTGGATGGCATCGCCGGGCACGAGCGCCAGGGAATCGGTGCCATCGGTAAGGCGCCGGGTTGCTTCCGTGAAGAGCGCGAAATAGGCGGAGTCGCGCGAAATGAGGAACTTCTGTGCCGACCGCTCCTGCTCGTCCAGGAAGCCGCGCAACTCCCGGGCCCGCTCCACCGATGCAACGTTGATGCCGAGGGTGGTGCGGACCGAATCGGTCACCTGCCTCAGCTCGTACAACAGATAGGCGTCCAGCACGATCATCGCAACAATGATCAGGAAGAAGCCGAGGAGCATTTTGCGATAGATCGTCGGTCTCATCGTTCCTCCCCGTCGACGACCACCATCGCTACCACATGGGTGTGCGAGTGCGACATGCTGACAAAGACGGCATTTCCGGCCAGCGCATCGCGGAGGGGACCGTGCAGTGTGATGTGCGGCTGTCCGGACGGATCATTGGTGAGCTCCACATCTTTCCACCGGAACTCTCCCGCCCAGCCGGTGGAGAGGGCTTTGCTGAGGGCTTCCTTGGCCGCAAACCGTGCCGCGTAATGCTGCGCACTATTCTGCTTTGCTGCGCAATAGGCGATCTCCTGCGCCGTGAAGACCTTCTCCAGGAACCGGTCGCCCCGGGCCTGAATGCTCTCGCGGATGCGCTCAATCTCGATAATGTCGACGCCGATTCCCTTGATCATGCCTCGCTATCCCTTGCGCCGCCGGGCGTTTTCCCTGTCGATGACGTCCAGCAACGCAGAGATGTCCGTAATATCGTAATCCGCGTGCGATTCCACGGTCCCAAACGTGTCCCCGTACCGCGCGAAGACCGTGGTCATTCCCAGCTGGGCGGCCCCCACCATATCGCGCTCCGGCCAGTCTCCCACCATGATCGCCTCGTGCGGCCCTATCCCCAGGAGCTCCAGGGCGCGCTGGAACGGTTTGGGACTCGGCTTCCGTTCCCCGGTATCATCAAACGTCACCACCTGATCGAACAGGTGATGGAAATTCAGATAGCAGAGCCGCAGCCATGCCTCCCGGCCGGGGGCATCGGACACCACGGCGAGGCGCAAGCCCCGTTTCACCAGCCCGACCAGGGTCATGGTCACGTGCGGATACGGCACGAGTGCTGCCTCCCGGGCGCGGCGGTACGCTACCACTCCTGCCGACAGGATCTTGTAGTCGACTTTCTGAAAGATGTCATAGAGCAGCTGATCGAAGACGCTCTGAAACTCGATCCCACGCTCCTTGTAGATCGCATCGATCCGCTCCTGGACCTCCTCGGGAGGGAGCCGCAGCCCCGCATCGATCATCGAACTGATCGCGGCGCTTACCGCCTGGCGTTTCATTCCCATGAAATCCACCAGCGTGTTGTCCAGGTCGAAGATCACCGCCTTGATCATCGGGCCGCCTTTTGTCCCCTTGCCGTTTCATCATCGATGTACGCCCGGACGGCAGGCTTCACAAAGACCGTCTCCAGCCCGATCTCCCGCAGCGCCTTTGCGAGCACGGAGGCTTTCCGGCCGGGCTGCAGGCGCCTGTTCACCAGGAGGAGCTGCTGCGTTCGCAGGATACAGTAGCCTCCCTCGAAGTTTCCCTGGTCGAAGCGGACGGTAATGCCGAGCTGCCGCGCCACATCCTGCAATTCCTGAATCATCTCCTCGTGCTTCATGAACTCTGCAACGGTCCTTTCATCAGCGGCCGGAAGATCGCCAGCGCGATCGTCGCGTAGTAACAGAGGAGCGCGACCAGCGGGGCGCCGGCCAGTGCGCCCACCCGCGCGAGAAAGAGCTCGCGGAAATATGCGTTGTCGGTCACAGTGAAGAACTCGCTGTATACCATGCGCGCGTCGAGAACCAGCGTGTAGACCTCCACCGGAACAAAACAGTAGAAAAGGATGGCACTCATCATCAGCCAGCCATGCTCCTTCAGCCGGTACGGCGAGGAGGCGAGAAACACGATGCTGCTGACGAGCGTAATGGCGTACCCGAGAATCACAACAATCGAGGCGATCGACAGGAGCCGGAAGATTTCGCGTTCCGCGTCGGGAGGAAGAAACTCGTCGAATTCCATCGTCCCGGTGCGCAACATGTCGTTGCCGATGATCGCCCGCATGTTGACCGCCCCGAGCCAGAGAATGCCCGCGATGACCATGATGAACAGGGCAACTCTCCAGAGCACGGGATGGCGATCAGTGCGTACGGTGGTCTCGTCTACCATGGCGATTTCCCCGGATTGTCGATCTGCCAATTCTTCACCCAGCTCAGGTCGGCCAGAAGGGTCAGGAGCTCGTCAAGGCCGGCGGCATCCAGGGACAGATAGCGGCCGGCGAGTGCCGTGCGGCTCTCCTCCGGCGCCGCCTCCAGGAGCGAAGCGAGAAGCTGTCTGGCGCCATCGGCGTTCCGGCCGAACTCCGCCGCGAGACGCTCATAGCCGTCTCCACCCACACCGATACGCCTCATGATCGCCAGGCCGCGGACGCAGAACTTGCCGGTGAAGGCCAGTGCGGAGAGGTCCTTTCTCCTCCCGCTACGGTAGGCGGCCTCCAGCAGTACCCCCAGATCGTTCCGGCGCCTGATTGCCTCATGCGACATCCGATCCAGAACACCAAGAAAGGCGGAAACAGGAGGACTGAGCTGCATAGAAGACACCTGCCGGTTCCACGGCAATATACCCAACCGAGGAAGGAGTTTCAATCAGCGGGAGCTGCGGGCTCATCACCAAAATAGGAGCGGATCAGGTCCTGACATTCCTGGCTTCCCAGAACACGGAGGAGGAAATAGGCGTCGATCCGGACATAGTTCAGCTGGAGGTGGCACCCTCCGCGCGGTTCGATCTCCGTCAGGCTCCGGAGTGCGGCATGGAGCTCCTCCTCCGGCCCGGCGAAGAGGAAATCCAGTCCGTTGGCCACCTCCCGCACAAAAACCAATCGCGGTTTGAGAACCGCTATCGCCGCGACGAAGCGGTCGGCATCCTGCGGGTTGGCGAGTTTGGCCAGAATCTCCTGCGTATGGCTCCGAGCGGAAGGAGTCATTGCGATTCCCTGAAGGCAAGAGTGCGCAGACCGTTGAGAATGACCACCAGAGCCGCGCCGTCGTCCGCCAGCAACGCCATCCAGAGCGTGCTGGCTCCCAGAAGGCTCAAAACAAGAAACAAAAATTTTATGCCGAGTGCAAAGACGATGTTCTGGCGGATGATGGCCATCGTCCTCCGGCTCAGGGCTATCAAATGAGGAAGCCGTGAGAGATCGTCCGCCATCAGAACAACGTCCGCCGTCTCCATAGCCGCATCGGACCCCGCGACACCCATCGCGATGCCTACCGACGCTGCCGCAAGGGCGGGAGCATCGTTAATACCGTCGCCCACCATCGCTACGCTGCCGTGGAGCCGTTTCATCTCCTCCAGGGCGCGAACCTTTTCCCCGGGGAGCAGTTCCCCCCGCGCGCCATCCATCGAGAGCTCCGCCGCAAGAACCGAGACCGGCACCGTATGATCACCGGAGAGTAAGAGGGTCTCCCGAATGCCCAGATCCCGAAGGCGGTGGATAGCGTCCCGGCTCTGCCGCCGCGCCGTGTCCCGCACGGCAAGCACCGAGACCGGTTGTCGGTCCCGCGCCAGAATCATCGCGGTCTTTCCTTCACGACGGAACCTCCCTGCAAGCACACACACCTCCGGCGTCAGAAAACCCTGCTCCTCCCCCAGCCGCTCGTTCCCGAGAAACCAGGTCGCTCCGTCGATCCGCGAGCGAAGTCCGAGCCCGGGGAGCGCCTCGAATTCTTCCACTCGAAGGGCGCCATGATCGACACCGGCACGGGCAGCCTCCTCGAGCACCGCCCCGGCCAGCGGGTGCTCCGAGCGCTGCTCCATTGCCGCAACAATACGAAGCAGATCGCTGCGCTCCCTGGAGTCCAGCGCTACCATGTCGGTGATCTTCGGCTCCCCTTCCGTGAGGGTGCCTGTTTTGTCGAAGGCAATCGCACGAACGCGGCTCAACTCTTCCAGGCTCTTCCCCCCCTTCAGCAGAATACCCCGGCGCGCAGCGTTCGTCATGGCGCTGACAAGTGTAACAGGGGTCGAGATCACGAGCGCGCACGGACAGGCAATCACCAGCAGGACAAGCGACCGATAGAGCCACTCTTCCCAGGAGAGCGAAAGCAGAAGCGGGGGAAGCACGGCCAGCAGAACAGCCAGTCCAAAAACCGCAGGCGTGTAGACCCGTGCGAACCGGTCGACGAATGCCTGGACTGGCGCCCGCTGGTGCTGCGCTTCCTCAATCAGGTGGAGAATATGCGCAAGGGTGGTTTCCTCATAGACGCGCGTCACCCGGATGCTGAGCCGCCCGCGCTCATTGACTCCTCCCGCAAAGACCGGGCTCCCCGGTCCCTTGGCCACGGGGAGAGATTCGCCGGTGATCGCCGCCTCGTTGACACTGGAGGATCCCTCCTCGACGACACCGTCGAGCGCAATCCGCTCCCCCGGTCGAACGACGATCACTTCTCCTGGCGCAACGGCAACGGCCTCCTTCACGGTCTCCCTGCCGCCCTGCACCACCGTCGCCTGCTGGGGGGCCAGCGTCAGGAGCGATTCCACGGCACGCCGGCTGCGGGCTGTGCTGTATTGCTCCAGCATCAGCGCCAGGGCAAAGAGGACGACAACCGCCGCCGCTTCGCTCCACCGACCGATTGCCAGGGCACCGATGACTGCCACGGCCATCAGGACATTCATATCGAGGATCCGGTTCCACAGCCCGACCCCCGCCTTCCAGAAGATCCTCCATCCCCCCACCACGATCGCCAGTCCCAGTGCAACGCGGGCTGCATGTTCTTCCCCCGCCGACTGCGCGAGGACGCCGAGAAGCCAGAGGAGCGCCGCCAGGGCGGCAACTACTCCGTCCCTGTGGCGACGGAGGAAGCCTTCACCGCCGACCGTGCCGTTCTTCAGCCGGGCCCCGAACCCTGCGCGACGCACCATGCCCTGGACCACCGCCCCCGGCACATCGCCGAAGACTTCAAGCTCCCCCCGCAGGAGAGTGAACCGGTACGCATCGCTCCCGAGCGAGCCATCGAGGTGTTTCCGCAGCACGGATTCTTCCGTGGCGCAACAGACCCCGCTCACCAGGTATGTTCTACCCCTGGCCTTCACCTCTCAGCGCTCCCCGGCGTGACGGACGCCAATACGGATCAGGTCCTCGATATGCGAGTCATCGAGCATGTAGTATGTCATTCGCCCTTCCCGCCGATACTGCACGAGCCGCATCGCTTTCATCAGCCGCAGCTGGTGCGACACCGCCGACTCCGACATCTCCACGACGGCGGCGATATCGCTCACGCAGAGCTCGTGATGCGCCAGCGCAAGGCAGATGCGCAGCCTGGTCACGTCCCCCAGCACCCGGAAGGTCTCCGCCAGGCTGTGGAGCATCCCGGGCGTGTGCAGCGCACGCCGCGCTGCGGTTGCCTGCTCACGGTCGACAAACATCGTTCCTCCAGAAATACCAATAGTTGAACAACTGTGCAGATGTCAAAGTATACGGGTTTCCGCCACTCCTGTCAAGTCCGCCCCCTACGGCCTCGAAAACCGGCTTTTCATCGTCCCGAGGCTGCTTTTCACGACGACATACAGCCTGGGGGCGGTGGTCAGGCAGAACAGGGCAAATGCGGCTCCCCCGAAGAGATCTACCACATAGTGGTATCGCTGGTAGACTGTGGCGATGATCAGCAGAACGCCGGTGACGTAGAGGAAATAGCGCACCTTGAGCCTGTAGCGCGCCCCGAAGAACATCAGCACGATGGTCATCATCGTGTGCCCGCTCGGGAAGACATCGCGCTGTGTTCCCGCCAGCGCCACCGCATTGGGAACCCCCATCGGGATCGACTCCCCCGCGTTGACAAACCAGCGGAGATGCGGGGTCAGCCAGAGGCCGGGAAGCTCGCTGTCCAGCGCGTTGAAATCGTGGAGTGTGAAGCGCGGCCCGACCGCCGGCAGAAGGAAATAGCCAAGATAAGAGAGGAAGAAACCGTACGCGCCGGTGAAGATGAAGAAATGAAACAGATCGAGATTGTGCCGCCGGTACAGCTCGAATCCCACAATCAGGAAAAGAAAGAAGAACAGTGTGTAGGCAATCTGCAGGACCTCCGTCAGGAGCGGGTGCGCCAGGTGTGACATCCAGACCGTCGGATCAACGCCGAACAGCCATCGATCCATGGCGATCAACACATCATCATAATCAACCCCGTGATGGATAGGCCGGATCATATAATAGAGCTCTTTGAACGAAAAGAAGACCATCGGGGGGACATACCAGTCGTGCATGAACGCCAGGACCTTCCAGCCGGTGCCGTGCCGCGCCGAGGCAAGCAGCCAGATCGCTGCCGTCGCAGCACAATTGATGAGAACCAGGGTTTTCCAGTGTAGGATTCTCGCGGCGAAAATCAGATTCAGCAGCGTGAGAAAGGAGAAGAACCCGAGGATCACCACATCGGCGGAATGCAGCCTGCCGGTCACTCTCCGGAGATTCATAGGCTCTGTGCCGGAGGCGGCATGCCCGCCTGAACAAGTCTGTTGACCAGGTGAGCCAGCGCTTCGGGTGTGAGCTGTTCCGGCCGTTCCCGAAGGGCAAACTCCGCAGGGAGGGTCCAGCGATGCAGACCTGCCAGCGCCGCGAGAGAATGGCGGAGCATTTTCCTCCTCTGGCTGAAAACAAATCGGACGACATGCCGGAACGCCGCCTCATTTTCCAGCGCGACTCTCGGAGACCGGAGCGGACGAACCCGCACCACCGACGACCGCACCGCAGGGACAGGGCGAAAGGCATTCTGCGAAACGTCGAACAGGAGCTCCGTATCCGCGAAGATTCTGCAGAAGACGCTCAAGATGCCGTACTCTTTTGTTTCCGGCCGCGCCACCAGACGCCGCGCAACCTCCCGCTGCATCATCAGGGTTGCATCCTGCACGGCCGCGCGGTCGTCGAGGATGGCAAAGAGGATCGGCGATGTGATGTTGTACGGGATGTTCCCCACCACCCGCCACGCCCTGCCGCCCCCCCGCTCCCGTGCAAGACCACTGAGAGAGAGCGCGAGAACATCGCCCTCGAGAACCGTCACGCTCGTACCGAGTTCGGCCCGAAGCATCTCGACGGCCCGGTGATCGATCTCCACGGCGACCAGGCCCGCCACGTTCCCGGCCAGAACCCGGGTCAACGCCCCCTCCCCGGGGCCAATCTCAAGGATCATATCCTGCGGGCCGGGCGCGACCGCGGCAACGATTTTCCGGATGATGTTCCGATCGTGCAAAAAATGCTGCCCCAGTGACTTCCGCGGTTCCAGGTGCCCGCGGAGGGCGGGCGTGCCGGGGCGCGAGGCCGGAAAGGAGCGCTTCATACGGTCGGGCCCAAAATGACACGGAATATAGAGAGAACCCCGCCGAGAATCAACGCGTTGCATTTCAGAGCGGAATTGGTTAAAATTTGTTGATTCACATTTCCGCACACGCATGGCCGACCAACAGACCGTTCCCGTCGAACAACCGCGCCCGCAGGCAGCTCCTCCACCCAGGCAGCAGGACCAGCAGCGCCAACAGCAACGCCAACAACAGCGTCAGCAGCAACGCCAGCAACAGCGTCAGCAGCAACCACAGCAACAACAGCACGGACAGCAACAGGGCATCGACCTGAGCGTGCTGATTCCCCTCTATAACGAGGAGGGGTCCCTTCGCGAGCTTCACCAGCAGCTCCGCCATGTTCTGGGGCGGCTGAACATGCGCTATGAGATCCTGTTCATCGACGACGGCAGCACCGATCGCTCCTTTAATGTCCTGCGCGATCTCCGGCGCGTTGATCGCCACGTCCGGGCAATCCGTTTCCGGCGCAACTACGGCAAATCGGCTGCCCTGGCTGTCGGCTTCGACAGGGCACTGGGATCCCTCGTCATCACCATGGATGCCGACCTGCAGGACGACCCCGCCGAGATCCCAGCGCTCCGGCGCAAGATGGAGGAGGGATACGACCTCGTCTCGGGCTGGAAACGCGTTCGGCGCGACCCTCTGTCGAAGACCATTCCCTCCCGCCTCTTCAATGTTGTTGTCCGCCGCATGACGGGCATCAAGATACACGATTTCAACTGCGGCCTGAAAGCCTACCGGCGCGAGGTGGTCAAACACATCCGCGTCTACGGAGAGCTCCACCGCTTCCTCCCCGTCCTTGCACACTGGGAAGGATACAAGGTCGGCGAGCTCGCCGTCCAGCACCGCCCACGCAAATACGGAAAAACCAAGTTCGGCGCGGGCCGCTTCTGGAAAGGCTTTCTCGACCTCCTCACGGTCCTGTTCACCACACGGTACCTCCGCCGCCCTCTGCATCTGTTCGGATTCTGGGGAATCCTCACCGCACTCGTGGGATCGGCAATCGTGGTCTGGCTGGCCATCGAAAAAATCTTCCTCGGCGCTTCGTTGAGCAACCGGCCGCTCTTCCTCGGTGGCATTCTGCTACTCATTGTTGGCATCCAGTTCGTCTCCATCGGCCTGATCGGGGAAATGATCAGCCGGAGCCAGGCTGCCAGCGAGGAGTATCAGATCCGCGATTTTCTCAAGTGAGTCTGCCGCATGACGACGACCAATCCGGGGGGAGGTGTCGGCACCCTCGCCACCGACTGCCGATGGTTCCGGGGCGATGTCCCCTGCGCACCCCACAAGCGGGAAGGAGTCCACTGCGTCGACGGCCGGGGACACCGCTGCCCCCACTACCAGCCATGCACCTCCGATGTCCTGATCATCAAGCTGGGAGCCGCGGGAGACGTCATCCGCACCACGCCTCTCCTGCACCGCCTCCGCACCACAACACCGGAAGCACGCATCTGGTGGCTGACGCTCAGCCCCGAACTCGTCGCCTCCGCAGTGGATGTGGCTCTTCCGTTCAGCCCGCAATCCCTCGCCGTCCTTCAGGCAACCCGGTTCAACGTCCTCTATAACCTCGATAAGGACCGGGAAGCCTGCGCCCTTGCGGCCCTCGTCTCCGCACGGAAGAAGCACGGGTTCACCCTACTGGAGGGGAAGCCCGCACCTGTCAACGCGGCAGCACACCACAAGTTTCTGACCGGCGTCTTCGACGACATCAGCCGGACTAATACGAAGAGTTACCTCGAGGAGATTTTCGAGCTCTGTGGATTCGCGTTTAACCGCGAGCAGTACATTCTCGATCCATTCCGCGACAGGGGCTACACCTGGAAGATCCCGCGGACCAAACCTGTGGTCGGGCTCAACACGGGCTGTGGAGACCGGTGGAGTTCCCGCCTCTGGCCCGAACGGCACTGGATCGCCCTTGCCCGCAGGCTCCGGCGCGCTGGCACCACAGTGCTCCTCCTGGGTGGTCCTCAGGAGGACGCCAGGAACAAGCGCATCGCGCGCGCAAGCCACGCCCTGTATCCCGGCACCTTTCCCCTCCCCCAGTTCATCAACGAGATGGACCAATGCCACCTCATCGTCACTGCCGTCACCATGGCCATGCACGTTGCCATCGGCCTGGGGAAGAAGCTGGTCCTCTTCAACAACATCTTCAACCGGCACGAGTTCGAGCTCTATGGTCTGGGGACAATTCTTGAACCCGAGGGAGGCTGTACCTGCTACTACACACCGACCTGCACGGATCCGCGTTACCAGCCCTCCGGTTGTATGAAGAACCTGGGCGTCGACTCCGCATTCCGGGCAGTGCAAAACCTCCTTCGCACCTGACACTTCGCCATGGCAGCCGCAACCAGGGAACACCCGCGTCGCAGAGCCTTCGATCTCAAGGAGTGGCACTGCCTGGCAATTCTTGCGCTCCTGGCAGCACTCTTCTTCCGGGACATTCTTCTCGGGACCGCCTACTTCTGGGAGGATTTTCTTTACCAGAACTACCCGTTCCGCAGCTTCGCCGCGACTTCGATGGCCGCCGGTCAGCTCCCCCTCTGGAATCCCTATATCTTCGGTGGCATGCCCTTCCTGGCGGATATCCAGACCGCGGTGTTCTACCTTCCGAGCACCGCACTTGCCCTGGCGGTACACCACGGAGCGCTCCACCATTACTGGCTCGAGCTGATGATCGTCCTTCACTATCCCCTTGCCGGGTGGGGGATGTTCTATCTTGCACGGTCATTCGGGCTCCAGCGCGTCCCGTCCCTCTTCTCCGGCCTGGCATTCATGCTCTCGGGCTTCATGATCGCCCACGCCATTCACCAGCAGATCGTAACGCTCGCGGCGTGGTATCCCGTTGTGCTTCTTCTGTTCCGCCGCATCCTTCAGGAGCGGCGGTGGCTCTGGGTATTTGTCGGTGCTGTGGCGCTCGGACATTCCACGCTGGCCGGATTCCCGCAGCTCTCGCTCTATCTCTATTCGCTGCTCGGAATGTTCTTCCTCTTCGAGCTTCTCTCCACATACCCGGGGAAGAAGATCGTCTCCGGCGACGCCCTGGCAATGACCGGCAGGGCCGCAGCGTTTGTTCTTCTCTCCCTGGCCGTCGCCGGGCTGCAGCTTCTCCCCACGCTGGAACTCTCACCCCTTTCCCAGCGGGCTGAGATCACCTACGCCAAATCCACCGAGGGTTCGCTGCACTGGGGACAGATCCTGACCTTCTTCTTCCCCAAATACTTCGGTACGGCGCAGGCGGAACGCTCCGCGTACTGGGGGCCTGGCGAATACTGGCACTACTGGGAAACCTGCGTCTATGTGGGCATCCCAACGCTCCTTCTGGCGTTTCTTACGCTCCCGCTGGTCAGACGGCAAAAGTACATTCTCTTCTTCTGGGTTCTCCTGGCGCTCTCACTTCTCTATGCGCTCGGCGGTAATTTCCCGCTTCAGAAGATCCTCTTCGACTACGTTCCCGGTTTTTCCCTCTTTCGCAACCCGGCGCGTGCGGGTGTTCTGATCTCCCTGGCCTCTGCTCTGCTTGCCGGATGGGGATGCGACAGGCTCCTTTCCAGTGAGCGCGATGCCGGCCACTCCGCCACGTTGCGCAGGATCGTCTTCGCAGTTGCCGGCATGGGTGTGCTGATCATGATCCTGACTCTCTCGGGGGGCCTGCAATCCGTCTTTCCTTTCCTTGCCACTCCCCGCGTCGCCTCCCTTGTGCAGCGAGACATGCTTGTGGGGATCGTACTTGCCGTTGCCGCAGGGGGATTGATTCTCTACGCCCTGGGGAAGCGTCCTTCCGCCGCCTGGCCTGTCATTCTGCTCCTCTGCATCCTCTTCCTCGATATGAGCTGGTTTGGAGGAACGCAGCCCCTGTCGCCGACGAATCCCACCGAGTATTTCTCCCGGTCGCGGAGGCTTGTGGAATCTCTGAAGCGGGACGAGGGGCTGTTCCGCGTCAGCACGAGAACAGCCGGGGGGATGGTAATGGACCGGAACCAGGGAATGATCGATCGCCTCTTCACAATGGAGGGATATACCCCTCTTGCGCTCAAGCGGAGGTTCCCTCCCCTTGCATCGGCGGACCAGGTGAACGACCTGATGAATGTGAAGTACAAGACCGTGACGGAAGAAGGCGGGAGGATCAACTTCGTCCGTCATCCAACGTATCTTCCCCGGGCGTTTGTTGTTCACCGCACGGTTGTCGCCCGCGACGACAGTGACTGTGTGCGTTTCCTTTCCGACCCGGGTTTTGACTACCGCTCCGTCGCCGTGCTCGAAGGGGACCCCGGCTTTTCCCTCCCTGGCGACAGCACCCCATCCTCCTGGAAGGCAACTGTCACCGCGTACACAAACAACCAGATCATTCTCGATGTGGAGACCGCGGCCCGGGGACTTCTCGTTCTGAGCGAATTGTATTATCCGGGCTGGACTGCCACCGTCGATGATGCCCGCACGGAACTGCACCAGGTCGATTACAGTCTCCGGGGCATCGTTATCCCGGCAGGACATCATCAGGTTGCGGTCCGTTTCGAGCCAGCGTCGTTCTCCCGCGGCACGCTCATGACGCTGGCCGCGCTGGGAGTGTGCGGCATAGGATCCGTCGTGTCCTACCGCCGCCGTACCGGCAGCAACAGAGGAGCACGCACATGATTTCTGTCGTCATACCGATCTACAACGAAGAGAAGACCCTTCCTGAACTCCACCGCCGGCTGCAGGCCACACTCGAGCCGCTGGGGCGGAGGTGCGAAATCATCCTCATTGACGACGGCAGCCGCGATGGTTCTTTTCCTCTGATGAAAGAGGCCCGGAACCGCGACCGGCGGGTGAAGATCATACGCCTCTCCAGAAACTTCGGTCACCAGATCGCCCTCTCGGCCGGCATCGATCTCGCTTCGGGAGATGCCGTCATCCTGATGGACGGCGACCTGCAGGATCCCCCCGAGCTCCTCTCTACCATGATTGCCCGCTGGCGGGAAGGGTACCAGGTCGTCTATACCGTAAAGCGGACGCGAAAGGAGAACCGGCTCAAGCGGCTCGCGTTCCATTCCTTCTATCGGGTGCTGCATGCGCTCTCCCCTGTCGACATCCCGATGGAGGCGGGCAACTTCTCCCTTCTGGACCGTGCCGTGGTGGAGGTCTTTCGATCGATGCCTGAGAGAAACCGCTACATCAGCGGCATGAGGGCCTGGGCCGGCTTTCGCCAGATCGGCATCGAGTACGACCGGGATGCCCGTTTCGCCGGGAAACCCCAGATGTCGCTGCGCAAGCTGTTCGAGCTTGCCCTGGATGGGATAATCTCCTTTTCCAAAGCACCGCTCCGGATCGCCATCTATACCGGTATCGCGGCGGCAGGTGCAGCCTTCCTGGGAGGGCTCTATGTGCTGTCCGAGAAACTCTTTACCGACAAAGCGATCCTCGGCTGGGCCTCGACGATTGTCTCCATCACGTTCCTTGGCGGGTTGATCCTGCTGACCCTGGGAGTGATCGGAGAGTACGTTGGAAGGATCTATGACGAGGTGAAGCGACGGCCTCTCTATGTTGTTCAGGACATGGTGGGCTTCGCACAGCGTCGCTCCGGGCACGTCCCTCCACGCCGGCCATGAAGATCACCCTGATCGGAACGGCGTTCCCCCTCCGCGGGGGAATTGCTCACTACAACGCTCTCCTGGCCAGGGCCCTTGGGGAGCGCCATGAGGTCCAGACCATCACGTTCTCCCGCCAGTATCCGTCGCTTCTCTTTCCGGGAAAGAGCCAGGAAGAATCGCAGGGAGGCGAAGGGATCAGACCCGCCCCGCAGTTGATTGACTCCGTGAATCCTGTGTCGTGGCTCCGTGTAGGAAATCTGATCCGGGGTCAGGCACCTGACCTTCTTGTGTTCAAGTACTGGCTCCCCTTTTTCGGTCCCTGCTTCGGGACGATAGCCCGGCGCGCCCGCGCCAACGGGCGCACGCGCGTCATCTGCATCTGTGATAACGTTCTCCCGCACGAAAAGCGCCCTTTCGACGCGGCTTTCACCCGGTACGCCTTCCGGAGCGTCGACGGCTTCATCGTCCAATCCGACGCCGTTGAACGTGACCTCACGCAGTTCTGGAAAGGGGCCCGGTACCGGAATGTCCCTCATCCTGTCTACACCATGTTCGGCGTGCCGATCGAGAAGATGCAGGCGCGGCAGAGGCTGGAAATCACCGCCCCGCGTGTGCTCCTCTTCTTTGGCTACGTGCGAAAGTATAAAGGGCTCGATGTTCTGCTGGAGGCCCTTGCACAGCTCCCCACTGAGCTGGGAGTCCATCTCCTGGTCGCCGGCGAGTTCTACGATCCCGAGCCGGCATATCATGATCGGATCCGCGCGCTCGGGATCGAGGATCGTGTCACGCTCCGTTCCGACTACCTCCCGAACGATCAGGTCCACCTCTACTTCTCGGCAGCCGACGCCGTCGTCCTTCCTTACCGGTCCGCAACGCAGAGCGGCATTGCCCAGATTGCATACAACTTCGAAACTCCCGTCATTGCAACCAATGTCGGAGGACTGCACGAAGTGGTGCTGGAGGACCGCACCGGGCTGCTCGTACCTCCGGGAGACCCAACGGCACTGGCGGCCGCCATTGTCCGCTTCTATGCGAGCGGGCGAGAACCGCTGTACCGGAAATACGTGCGGGAGGAAAAGCCGAAGTATTCGTGGCAGAATCTTGTTTCCGCCATTGAAGAACTGGCTCGTTCTTTCGGACACTGATGGATGCCCATGACGCCTCTGTCTGATCATACACACAACTACTGGAAGTACGAGTACGACGTGGCGCACCGCTACATGGTCCCTCTTCTTCTGGACTGGGGGATTCCGCTACGCGACGCTTCCCTTCTTGATCTCGGCTGCGGTGAGGGAGGCGGGCTCTGTGCAATGCACGACGCCGGCGCGCGCTGCGCCGGATTCGACATCGATGCGGGGAGGATCGCCGCAGCTGCCGAACTCTGCGCCGACCGCCGGATCCCCCTGGCCGTCGGCAACCTGTACGAACAGCACCTGCCGTTCCAGGGAGAGGCCTTCGATATCGTCGTTCTCCACGATGTCTTCGAGCACCTTGAACGGAAGGCGGAAGTCCTGCAGCGCATCCGGCAGTACATGAAGCCGCAGAGTGCCCTGCTGATGACGTTCCCGCCGTACTATTCCGCCTACGGGGCACATCAACAGCACTGCGTCACATGGTTCGCGCGGCTCCCCTTCTTCCACCTTGTTCCCTTCGCCGTCTCCCGCCTTCTGCCACGCTTGAAACGCGAGCATTCCTCTGTCGTGGCGGAAACCACAAAGCTCGCACGCCAGAAGATGGGTATGGCGGCCTTCGAGCGGATCACCACAGGGGCCGGCCTGCGGATTCGTCACAAACGCGCGTATCTCATCAGCCCCAATCATATCCGCTTCGGGCTCCGCCCTCTGCCGGCAGGTCCCCTGGCGCACGTGCCGCTCCTCGGCGAGCTCCTCTCCAGCGGGGTTGTCTACCTCCTCGGCAAGGAATGACCCGATGACGCCGCCCCGTGCGCAACCGAATGTCTGGATCGTCATCGTCAACTGGAACGGAAGGGAGATGACGCTCGACTGCCTCGACTCCCTGCACAAGGTGCGTTACAGAAACCGCACGACGCTCCTGGTCGATAACGGGTCCGCTGACGGATCGGTTCAGGCCGTCCGCACACGTCATCCTGACGTCGTGCTCCTCCCTCTGGCGGAGAACCGCCGGTTCGCCGGCGGCACCAATGCCGGGCTGCAGCATGCGCTGGCCCATGACGCGGATGCACTCCTTCTGCTCAACAACGATACCACGGTGGACTCCGACTTCCTCGAACTGATGGTCGACTCCCTCCTGTCCGCTCCATCCGTCGGCATCGTTGCACCAAAGATCCTTTACCACGCCGAACCGGACCGGCTCTGGTACGCAGGAGGTGCCATTTCCTTCTGGACTGGGACGATGAGCCACAGAGGAATACGTGAGCGCGACCGGGGCCAGTACGATTCCCCCGGCGTGACAGGGTACGCCTCCGGATGCTGCCTGCTTGTCCGCAGGGACGTAGTGGAAACAATCGGTATGCTCGACGAGTCGTATTACATGTACACAGAGGACGCCGACTGGTGCATGCGTGTGCGACGGGGGGGATACTCCATCATGTTTGAGCCCCGGGCAAAGGTGTGGCACAGGCTTTCCGTCAGCGCGGGAGGGCATCTCTCCTGGTATAAGCTGAAGAACAAGGCCCGCGGTAACTGGACCTTCTTTGTCAGGCACGCTCGCTGGTACCACTGGCTTACCTTCCCCTGGATGATGGTGCTGTCGAACGGTGCCGCCGCAGCTCGCTATCTTCTTCGCCGGGGGGCCGGATGACCACCCAGACAACGAAGATCACCCTCGACGCGGCGGCCCTCTTTGCCGGCAAGGCGGTGGGTTTGCTGCTCGGGGTCGTGCGACTGAACTATTTCGCATCGTACCTGGGGGTAGAACAGTTCGGGCTCCTGAACTTCGCGGCCTATTTCGTTCTTCTGTTCCAGTCCCTCTTCGACCTGGGCATCGCCCAGCTGCTGACACGTGAAATCGCCCGCGAAACACCGCGGAGCCGAAGCCTCCTCGGTCAGGCCCTGCTGCTGAAGGCGGCAATCGGCATTCTCTCGGCCTTCATTGTCTTTATCGCGGTGGCAGCCTCACGGTTCGACGCGGCAACCAATGAGGCCCTGGCTCTCACGACGATCGCCCAGATCGTCAACAGCCTCTCCCTGACATTCCTGAGCGCTTTCCAAGCCCACCGCAAGATGGCCCTTGTTTCCGCCACCACAGTGGTAAGCGATCTCCTTCTCTCGGGTCTCGTGATCGTCATACTCCCGCAGTTTCCGTCTGTCCGCACAACGCTTCTCCTGACGAACCTGGTTGCGATCTTCAATTTCGCGATGCTCTGGCTGGTCTACCGGCGCATCGTCGGCGCGCCGCACCTGGGCGTTGACCGGTTGATCTGGCGGCGCCTGTTGCGCGAAGGTCTTCCCATGGCGGTCAGCGCCTTCGGCATCTCGATCTACATGTACATCGGTCCGACTGCGCTTCGATACCTCCGCCCAAAGGAAGAAATCGGTCTCTTCAGCGCGGGGTACAAGCTGATCTCCATTCTGACGCTAATCCCGGCTGCCGTATCACAGGTCGTCTACCCGATCTTTTCCCAGTTCGCCGCTCAGGCTCCAGAGAAACTCCAGAAGTCGCTGCGAGACGCTCTCAGGGTGATGCTGGAAGTCTCTGCACCGCTGGCCGCAGGGGCCATTGTGCTGGGTCCCAAGATTATGGACCTGATCTACCCCGCCGAGTACGCACCTGGCGGCATGGTCTTCCAGATCATTATCGCGGGGAACATGCTTGGCTTTCTCGCGTGGATTCTTACGGCATTTCTCCTGGCAACCGGACGTCAGGTTTACTGCATGCTCAATTCTCTGGCCGTGGCTGCACTTGCCTCTCTGGCGAATTTCTCCCTGGTCCCGGCATACGGGTATATCGCGGTAGCGTGCATCTGTGCTTCGACAGAAATTCTGCTCTTCATTTCCCTGAGCGGCTACGTCCTGCGTCAGGGCGTCTCGCCTCTGGAGGTGCAATCATCCGGCAGGATTGTTCTCTCCGCTGCTCTCATGGGAGCGGCTCTCTGGAGTGTACGCGCGCTTCCCCTTCTCCTTCTCGTCCCGGCCGGAGCTCTCTGCTATGGAATCCTTCTTGTGGTCTTCCGCGTTCCCGGGGACCAGGAGCGCGAAGTATTCCTCAGGGTTGCAGGATTTCTTCCCGGACGGACTGAAGAGCGCTGACGATCCGGCGGGAGAGACTTCCGCAGGTACCATCACGGCATCCCTTGAACACCCGATCGTGTCTCCCTGAACCCGGCCTGTAGAGCCTTGGCAGGTAACGTCCTCTTTTTGTATCTTCCACCCATGAAGAAGCGAGTCGCCATCCTTCGCGGTCCGAACCTGAACAGCTGGGAGATGCAGAATTTCTCCCCCCTTCTGGACGAATTCGACATTGTCGCCTTTGCCAGCCGCGGCCACCATTTTGCGCTGGACGGTGTCGGATTCCCTGTGCGAAAGCTCTTCTCCATCGGCCAGATGCTCCGCTCACGCGTTCTGCGGCGGCTTTACAGCCTGGCCGCCGGCGACTACCATGACCTCCGGGGACTTGACGGCGCATTGGAGGGATTCGATATCGTTCACGCCGCAGAGACGGCATACTGCTTTACCGCTCAGGCAGCGCGTGCCAGGCGCCGTCACCGCTTCCGGCTCGTTGTTACAGCATGGGAGAACATCCCTTTTGCCCTTCACTCCCGTGCGGCGCGTGCCAACAAGAAGGCCGTCAATGAAGCGACCGACCTTTTCCTCCCTGTCTCGGAGCGGTCGCGGGAAGTTCTCTTGCTGGAGGGGGCGCCGGAAGAGCGAATTCGTGTGCTGATGCCTGGCATCGACGTGGATCATTTCCGTCCGGCGCCCAAGGACGAGGCTCTCCTTGCGCGTTTCGGCTGTTCACCCGCCGACACGATCGTGCTCTTTGTCGCGAACCTCTACCGCGAAAAGGGGATCTTCGATCTCCTCTTTGCGTTCCACCGCGCTCACACGCGTCTGGGCAAACCCCGGAATCTCCGCCTTCTCCTGGCCGGCCGCGGGCGCGACGGAAACGCCGCGCGGAGACTGGCGCAGCAACTCGGTCTGGAGGGACAGGTGACGTTCACGGGATCCCACCCCTACGACCGGATGCCGGCGCTCCATAATTGCGCCGATCTGCTCGTCCTGCCGAGTCTCCCTACATCTCTCTGGCAGGAGCAGTTTGGCTATGTTCTGATTGAAGGGATGGCATGCGGGAAACCGCTGATTACCACCTGCACCGGATCGATCCCTGAGGTCGTCGGTGAAAACACAGGCATCCTCGTGCCGCCAAACGACTTCACCGCCCTGAGCAGGGCGATCGAGGATCTGGTCACTCATCCGGAAAGACGGACAGCACTCGGCTTGCATGGCCGCATCCGGGCCCAGGAGTTTTTTGACGCCCGCACGACCTCTTCACAGCTGCGCCGTTACTATCAGGAACTCTCCTGAGTACCGCATGGCAGGAACCGCCGACCCGGGATACTTCTTCAACGAGCGCCTCGATGTCGCGGCCCTGGTCCCCCCGGGGGCTCTGTCGATCCTCGATGCGGGATGCGGTGCGGGACGCCTCGGCGCGCACCTGAAGAGCATCCTCCCGGGACGCCGCGTTGCCGGCATCGAGCGCGACGGTGCGATGGCGACCCAGGCTCGATCCGTCCTCGATGAGGTCGTCACTGCAGACCTTGAGACGCTTCCTCCGCCGTTTCCGCCCGGAACGTTCGACTGCATCATCTTTGCCGATATCCTCGAGCACCTGATTGATCCGGAGGCTTTGCTCCGCCGATTCCGGCCAATGCTTCGTCCGGAGGGCTGCATTGTCTGCAGCATCCCGAACATCAGGCACTATTCTGCACTGCTCAAGCTTCTTCTCCGCGGATGGGTCTATGAAGAGTACGGACTTTTCGACAGAACCCACCTCCGCTTCTTTTCGCTTCGCGGCATGCAGGAAATGATTCGGAATGCCGGCTACACGATTGACCTCGTTCGGCCTCGAATCCACACAAGCCGAAAGGTTCGCATCCTGACGGCGCCGGTCCGCGGACACATCCAGGAATTCCTTGCGCTCCAGTATCTCCTGCGGGCTCTCCCCCACCAGGAGCGCACCTGAAGGCGTCATGACACCGCGTATAACAGCAATTCTCATCAACTACCGGCGCCCTGAAGAGACAATCGACTGCGTCCGATCGCTGCGCCACTGCGCACCGGCACCGGACGAGATCATTGTTGTGGACAATGGATCGACATCCCTCTCGGCGGCGGCGCTCCGCGCAGGGTGCCCCGGGATCACCCTGCTCGAGAGCGCAAAGAACCTCGGGTTCGCGGGAGGAAACAACCTGGGACTCCGCCAGGCGATGCAGCGCCCGGTGGACTATCTCCTCCTGCTCAACAACGACACGACCCTTGAGCCCGATGCGATCGGGCGCCTTGTCACTGCGGCAGAGCGCAGACGAGGGGTGTGGGGGGCAAAGATACGCTATCACGACCGCCCCGACATTCTCTGGTATGCCGGGGGAAAGGCGAACCCGGCCGCCGGTTCCATCCGCCATGCAGGCCTTGGCGAACGTGACGACGGCCGCTTTGACCGCCCGGGAGACGTCGGCTTCGTGACAGGATGCTGTATGCTCATCCCCCGGCCGATCCTCGAGAGGATCGGGTTTCTGGATGAAACCTTTTTTGCATACCTTGAGGACGTCGATTTCTGCCTGCGAGCTCGCCGTGCGGGTTTTCTCGTCCGCTACGAACCATCGGCGGTCATCTATCATAAAGTCTCTCAGTCAACCGGGTGGGATAGCCCGGCGTATCTCTACTTCAACCTTCGGAACAGGCTCCTGCTCCGCCGGAAGCACAGCCGCTGGCCCCGCTCAATACTTTTTTCCCCGTGGCTCTGCTGGTACTACCTGCGGCAGTTTCTCAGGCTCGCGCTCCGGTGGCATGATGCGGCAGGTCTTACGGGCGCATGGTACGGGTTGGTGGACGGCCTGAGAGGGTTCACCGGTGACGACGGGAGCGGGCGTCTTGCGGCGCTCCCCCAGACTTCGCGGCGCACAAGCGGCTCAACCGGCTAAGAAGCACGGAGCGGAAACCTGTGAGTTTCATCCTTTTCTATACTCCGCACTGGCAGACCATGGGTGGCGGCGAAAAGTATCTTCTCGCCATGGCCGAAGCCCTTGCCGCCGATGCCGGGTACCGCATCTCCCTGCTGAGCGGCTCCGGAGCACTGGACCGCCATGCACTGGAAAGCTATTTCTCGATCTCCCTCGATCGCATCCAGCTCCAGCACGTTCCCGCCCGCCGGATTCGCCCGACACTCCGCACGGCGGATATCGCCGTGCTGATGACCAACTATCGCTCCCTCGGCCTCCCTGCCGCACGGACAGTCTATGTTCTGCAGGTTCCATATCCAGCCATCACGGCCGGGACAACTCTCCGAACCGCGTTCCGCGGCTCTTTGCGCGAGGCGGGGAAGGACCTCCTCCGCCGCAGGCTCCTTGCTGCCTGCCGGAAAGCCTCTGCCGTTTTCGTCTATTCCGATTTTGTCCGCTCGGCCCTCGAGGAGCATCACCGCCTCGCAACCACCGTGCTGTACCCGCCGATCGACGATTTTGCCGGGACCCTCCCTAAAGAGCAGGCCATCCTCAGTGTCGGGCGCATTTTCCGCGGAGCGTATAACGACAAGCGGTATGATGTCCTGATCGAGGCATTCTCCGCCCTCCGCCGCCGGCATCCGCAGAGCCGATGGGAGTACTGGATCGCCGGAAGCTGTGCAAACGATTCCGCCTCACAGGCGTGGCTTGCAGAGCTGAAGAAGCGTGCCGAGGGGTACCCGGTCCGCTTCTATGTGAATGCCCCGTACCATACACTTGCCGAACTCTATGGACGGGCTTCTCTGTTCTGGCATGCCGCAGGGTATGGAGTTAACGAGCGGCTCCATCCGGAACGGACCGAACACTTTGGCATGAGTCCCCTGGAAGCAATGTCAGCCCGTTGCATTCCCCTGGTCGTGAACGCCGGCGGCACGCGGGAAACTGTCGAAGACGGCGTCTCCGGTTTCCTCTGGTCCACAACAGACGAGCTTGTCAGCGCAACGAGCCGGCTGATCGAGACTCCCGCGCTGCGTGCCTCGCTGGAGAATGGTGCGCGGCGCCGGTTCGCCCGGTTCTCCAGAGAGTCGTTCGCCGGCACGGTCACGTCCCGATTCCGGGATCTGGAAAACCCCACACATTCTCCGAACACTACCATGGTGTCCTTCGCATGAGCAAACAAAAACGTCCCCTTGCCGCTCCCGCAAAAGCTTCCTGGCTCTCCGGCCTCGCGCCGACAACGCGCGATCTTCTCTGCGTCGTGCTTATCTATCTGGTCAGCGTCCTCGTCTTCCGGGAAATCATACTCAAGAACATGGCATTCTCCTCGGAAGGCGACACGATCGCCACGACCAGCATCCAACGGGCTGGCGACGACCTCCGGGAGAGGGAGGGAGAGGATGTTCTCTGGATGCCCTACTTCTTCAGCGGGATGCCGACGTTCGGCAACCTTGCCTACTGCCGCGATGTCAGTTACCTGCAGCAGTACAGCGTGAAGGTGCTGAACCTGCTGTATCTCAACGGGAACTGGACAACCTTCGTTGTCTACTATTTCCTCGGGGGAGTCTTCATGTTCCTCCTTGCGCGCCGGCTGGGTTTCCAGAGACCTGTCGCCCTTTTTGCCGCCTTCACATTCATGCTTGCTCCGTACAGCGTTGGTCTGGCCGGCGAGGGGCACATGTCGAAACTGATGGCCCTCATCTATATCCCCCTTCTCGTGATGCTGGCGGACCAGCTCTATCAGCGCAAGGACGTGCTGAGCTTCGGGCTCCTTGCCGCAGCGCTCGGAACATTTCTCCTGACGAACCACCTCCAGATTGTCTATTACGGACTGATGTTTCTGGGACTCTATTTCCTTTTCCGGATCGTTATTGACGCTCGCTCAGGGATCGCGCCGGTCGCGCGCGGAACCGCCCTGCTCATCGCTGCTCTGCTGATCGGGTTCTGTATCTCTGCCTATATCTATCTCTCGGTCTACGAATACGCTCCGTTTTCCATCCGCGGCGCAGGGACCGCCGGGGCGACAGGAGGACTCAGCTGGGACTATGCGACCAACTGGTCCTGGCATCCGGCCGAACTGATTACGCTCCTGATCCCCGGCTTCTTCGGCATGCAGGCCTCCGCCTACTGGGGATCGATCACGCCCTGGACGAATTCCAGCGTCTATATCGGCCTCCTGCCGATCTTCTTCGCCGCCCTCGCGCTCCGCTACCGCCGCAATGCGATGACGATCTTCCTGGCTGCTGTCACCGTTCTTTTCTTCCTGATCTCGCTGGGGAGGAATTTCGCGTTCCTGTACGATTTCCTCTTCACGGTCCTCCCCTATTTCAACAAGTTCCGCGCCCCGTCCCAGATTCTCCATCTGTTGCCGCTCCTCCTGGGTATCCTTGGCGCCTACGGGTTTGCCGCACTGCTGGAGAGCGAGCGATGGAAGGAGGAAGAGAAGCAGAAGCTTGCGCGCACGCTCCTGACCACGGCGGTAATCCTGGGAGGGATTGCCTTGATTGCGCTCCTGTTGAAGTCGTGGCTGTTCGACCTGCTCTCGGGGTCGTTTTTCTCACGCGAAGGAGAAGTGGCACAGGCGCGTCAGCAATTCGGCCAGAGAGCAACGCAGGCTCTCGCGCAGCTGAAGCAGATGCGCTTTGAGATCTTCTGGAAGGACCTCGTCA
>Ga0153916_10000458_pt1 | contig 27324 bp, 19 predicted proteins | sample Opewatmetagenome_FD_109642 | JGI IMG/M metagenome (GOLD analysis project Ga0153916, IMG submission 109642) | Freshwater wetland microbial communities from Ohio, USA - Open water 3 Core 3 Depth 4 metaG | ecosystem: Environmental > Aquatic > Freshwater > Wetlands | place: USA: Ohio, Lake Erie...
GGGCAAGTTTTTCCTTGCGGGCGCCCAATTCCGTTACACAGATATACACTTCGGAATGTTCAGGGAACATCCAAACCAGAAGATCCGGGATGGACTGCGACAAACCCAGTCGTTACTCGCTACGGCTGCAAAGCTGGTTCTCCAAGCCGATTCATTTTCGGAACAAACCAAAAGTGAAATTCTCGCGGATCTGCGTGCCTATGGTAAGACGTACAAGAGTGACTACTGGAAAGCCACCGGACGGCTTGCCAGACTGGGCCTACCACCCGAGATGGTAACATGTTTACGCAGCTTACGAGCCATTCTGCAGAAGACGGCGTTGTAAAGAGCTGGAATTATCGGGCGGCAAAAAGTACTAGGGGTGCTACGATACTCGTGCTCTACTTGCCTACCTCAATGAGCAAAACGCCAAGACAATCCCATGAGACGTTGCGCAGTTTTGTCCAGGATCCCGAGAAAAGATGAGAATATTGCTTGTTACGTCAGAAGATCTAGAAGTTGGTGGGGTCGCGTCTGTAATTGGGAATCTTGCGCGTGAGTTGCAAGGCCGCGGCCATAATGTGATTTTTCTAAATCCCGGTGAGACAACGTTCCTGAAGATGAAGACAACGAAATGGGGATTTATTGGTTTTGAACTCAATTTGCAATTGCCGTATGGACACCGTCATCATCTCATTAATCTAGCTCTTTTCCTAATCAGGTTTCCTATCGCAATGTGCCAGCTCATCCGCTTGATCCAGAAACATAGGATCGAAATTATCAATATCCACTATCCCGCCGACTGTTTCGTCTACTTTGCATTATGTCGCCGAATCCTTCCAATTGCGCTGGTCACCTCGGTTCATGGCGCCGACTTATTTCCAAACGGCAGACCAAAAGTTAAGTATCCCCGAGCAATACGGTTTTTATTAAGTGCATCGGATCGCGTTGTGGCGAACTCCCTAGGATATCAGAAGGATGTCTCAAGCGTATTCCCAGAACTAAAAGAAAAGGTGCTGTTTATTCACAACAGTGTGAATCTTCCCGAATTTGATGGCGATTGTCGCGATGCCGGAGATCACCGAGCCCGTTACATACTATGTGTCGCTATGCACAATGAGAAAAAGGGTATCGATGTTCTGCTTCGTGCCTTCGCATCATTCAAAGATACAGAACCGTCAGTGAAACTACTCCTTGCGGGCGATGGTCCATTACGTGTACGGCTGGAGGACCTGGCCTTATCATTGGAAATTCAAGACAGGGTTGAGTTTCTTGGGCGACAGCGACCTGTGCAGGTTAAAAAACTTTTGCATGGCTGTGATATTTTCGTACTGCCTTCGAGATCTGAGCCTTTTGGGATTGTTATTATTGAAGCAATGGCATGCAAAAAACCCGTAATTGCGACGTCAGTCGGAGGCATTCCCGAAATTATTGAAAACGGGAAAAACGGAATTTTGGTGAAGCCGGACAATCCAAAGGCGTTAGCTAACGCGCTTATCACCGTCCTTAACGATCGGGCTTTGCAGCGCGATCTCGCAGAGAATGGCTATCGTACGGTACGAGAGCGCTTTCGGACCGAGCATACAGGCTCAGCGTACGAAGCCCTCTTTGGTGCTCTTTTAGACTCAAGAGGCAAAGGGACTCTGCAAGCAGCGTGAATAGCTATCCTCGGTGGGCAGTCCAGTCCGAATACTGGCTGTGAGATGACCGCTCAGCGATCCGCCAACGTCTCGCGACGAGAAAGCAGAGTCAGCAAGCTAGCGAATGCCGCTCCTTTCATAGAAAGCCGGCCACAATTAGATCCGTGATTATGATTGCACACTTTTTTCTACCGGAACGAATGGGGGTGCATATCGAGCGCTTCGTTTTTACCACGCCTTCCGGTAGGCGAATGGTACCCTAACGTATATCTGGAGACGGACTTCTACGAGAGCTATGACGCTGAACTCTCGACTTTAGTGCCGCCCGAACTTCGCCATAGTGACAACGTGGTGATCGACAACGTCGGAACTTCGATATGCGGTTTTATAAAGATATAATAGCTGATGTGGACAGTCTGAATAAGGATTCTGAAAATTCTTATCATGAGTGGTCACCGCAAAATATAGAGATTTACTGGAATGCTTGCACTAATAATCCCTTCGTACGCGCTCAGTTTTACCCCAAGGAGTACTGGTACGGCCTTTTGGATTGGGCGGCCAAAAGGATTTCGGTCCGCCCGTCGATAATCGTGGATGTGGGTTGTGGAAACGGGAACCTCATCGATTGTATTGCTAAGACTTACAGAGATACGTCTGTCTATGGTGTGGATCTCTCAGAGGAGTCCTTCGAGCCGGCTAAGGAACGATTTGCCGAATATAAGAACGTCCACTTTAAGGTTGGCTCACTTGATCGGCTCCCTTTTGAAGATCGCTCCATAGACTTAGTCACATGCACGGAAGTTTTGGAACACACTTTTCCAGAGGTTTTCACCCGATCCTTTGCAGAGGTCAAAAGAGTTCTAAAAAAAGGGGGCTATTTTCTAGCGTCGGTTCCTTTCGATGAGAAAATCGTTTTTGTATGTTGTCCCGGATGTGGGTCGATTTTTACGCCTTATCAACATATGATTTTTGAAATAAGCCATGATGACATTCGGAGGCTTTTGTCAGAGAATGGTTTAAAACTAGTTGAATTTTATCAATCTTTAGATCGAAGCCACCCAAATAACCAGCTCAAACGAGTACTGAAGCCAATCGTTATAAAATGGCTCCCTAGATTTGCCGAACGTATTTTTCCGAAGGCTGGTGTGTCAGGATTCCTTGCTCGCAAAACGCCCCAGTTTTAACTCGATACTTTAGTTCCGGCGGGTTATGACCTCGATGAAATCTATTATCATGATCGCATACGCTTTTCCGCCGGAAGGAAATGCTGGCAGTTACCGACCACTTCGATTCGTTCGGCATTTGCCCTCTAGAGGTTGGCAGCCGACGGTCATAACTCTACAATCCCGTTCGTACGAAAGATACGACCCCTCACTGTTAGCTCAGGTTCCAAGCGATGTAACGGTTCTTCGCGTTCCGAATGTCGATCCCTGGAATCGGTTTCAAGAGGGAAGGCGGCTCCGTATCCAGAATAAAATGGTCGAATGGTCTGCCGAAAAAGCCGGCAGAATCCAACAAGCGCAACAGGCACCGTTGCGCTCCTTTGCCAGAGAAGTCATACGAACTCTTGAGGCGTGGTGCTATCATCCCGATCTAGCGATGGGGTGGATTCGACCGGCTGTTAAAGCCACTGTGGAATTTTGTGCACGAAACAAATTGGACATTCTATGGGCAACCGGCGGGCCATGGTCGTCATTTATCGTCGCTCAACGAGCTTCGCGGCTCAGCGGCGTACCTTATGTACTCGATTTTCGTGATGCGTGGACGTTAGTTCGAGAGCCGTTTGCCACCAAACGACCGGCTTCGGCGATACTGGCCGATCGACGCATCCTTTACGGCCTTCTAAAAGGGGCGCAGGCGGTCGTATTTCGCTATAAAACGGAAGCGGAATGCTATTGGCGTGCTTATCCGGGAGCGCTCGACACTGGAAGAATTCACATCATTCCCAACGGCTTTGACGGCGCCGTCGAAGAATATAGAGAAATTCCAGGAGACAAATGTAAAATTCTTTACAGCGGCACTCTGGCGTACTACCGGTATGACACGCTCCTTGACGCGCTTGCCCAGCTTAAACAGACAAATCGTGCACTGGCCCAACAATTAGACCTCCTATTTATAGGAGAGGATTTGGAGCACCTTTCTTGCGAAGCCGCAAGCCGTGGTCTCTCGGATATGGTTCACACTTCGGGCCCGGTGTCCTACGGCGAAATCACAAAGTTACAGCAGCAGTCGCACGCACTCTTAATGCTTGAGCGCGAACCAACGATTAAAGGATACGAGCTTTTGGCGGGCGCTAAACTTTTTGGTTATCTGAAACCCGGACGTCCAATTATTGGTGTTCTGCCGGAAGGTGAGGCGAGAAACATTCTTCGGTCCGTCGGCGTTTCGACAATCGCCAATATCGACTCAACGAACGAGATAGTAGATGTTTTTAAGCGGGTGCTTCGTGCCTGGTCGGAGAAGACATTGTCTTCACTTGTTCCAAACCCGGCCGCATGTGGCGCTTTCTCGGCAGAGAACCAGACAGCAACGCTCGTCCGCGCCCTAGAGGGCCGCTCTGCGGTAGATCGATTTGTTCCAGGTGTGATGGAAATACCCCCCTCGTTGCGTGACGAGATTGGAAGCGGAAACTGGGTCGCGACAACCGATCGAATCTCGCCTCGGGCTTAGGGATTAAACGGATGGAATTCTGCATCCGAGATGATGACACTAGTTTTTTTACTCTTCCGGAAGAACTTGAACGCGCCTATGGCGAAACGTCTCAGTGGGGGCGGATTTCACTCGCCGTAGTTCCTTTTCATCGAGCGGGGACGAGTAAAGCTGTCCCAGAACAATTCAGAGGGCAGTGGTCCGTTCACCCGCTGCACAACAACCGAGCATTGGTCGAATACCTGCGCACCGCGGTCTCCAAAGGCCGATTTGAAATCATGCTGCATGGCTACTACCATGATGAGCCATGCGGCCAACGCGAATTCTCCGATGGCAACGACTTGGGACACAAAGCTACCGATGGACGCAAATATCTCGAGGATCTAATCGGCGCCCCAATTCGGGTTTTTGTCCCGCCACACAACAGTATCGGGAGGGGAGGTTTACGCGCTATCGTTGGCGCAAACCTCCATCTAGGATGTGTTGCGGGTCTCCGATCTGGATGGTCTCCTGTTTCCCAAAGGACCTGGGGGACGTGGTTAAAGCTTCGCAAATGGCGAAAGAGCGGTGGTCTTGGGATCCCTTGGGTACTGGATCTTGGCGATCACCGCGAGATTGCCGGAAATCCCGTGACGCCTTTGTCGAGAATTGACATGAACAAGGCAATTTTTGAAATGACCCAGGCAATGGGCGGCGTCTTTTGTGCTGCCACACATTACTGGGAACTAGATGTTCCCAGCTGTCACCGCGGCGAGCCGACAGTCGGAGAGCAGCTTAGACAACTAATAGAACGCGCACGATCGGATCAGCGCGTCATGTGGCGGTCAGTGGGTGAAGTACTTTCGAGCAGCAGTTTCGTGATGGCGTCCAACGTAAATTAACCCCCGTTCGCTCTCTGTCTTCAATGGATTACCAACGAATTGCCGCGAAGGTGCGGAATGTCACTGATCAAGATTACAGCAAATACTACAGGGACGCGGATGAAGTAGAGGTTCAGAGCGACAATCATGAACATTTCTGTAGACGTCTGAGGCAAATCAGCTCCTCGTTCGGTTATGGCATTTCCGCCCTGGATCTTGGTTGTGGAACCGGCCGCTACTTTCATTGCCTGCGAAACGTCGACCGATTAACGGCCGTCGATGTTTCCATCGACATGTTAATGCAGGCGCGGGCGCCTGTGAAAAGGGAGCTAATTAACATTGGGCGCATCGATCTTATTTGCGCGAACGTCCTCGATATTCAGCTTCCCGTCCAGTTTGATTTCGTTTATTCCATCGGAGTCTTCGGCGAACATGCGCCGTGGGACCTCCGTACGTGTAACAGATTATTTGACTTCCTTAAGCCCGGAGGCAAATTATTTTGTACTGTTGTGGATGTTTTCTCGATCTACCCTTACATGACCAAGAAAAGGCGTGTCGCGGAAGCCATTACTTTGTGCTTGCCCTCTCTCTGGAAGGGCAAATTGAGGGAACGGCTGAGAACGTTTTATATGACCGAAAGAGAATTGAAGGCCATTTTTAATAAGAGCAAATTTGGCAATTACGAAATTCGCAGGCACGTTTCCAACGCGCGGTTATGGAAAGGTGCTCACTACGAATGCATGGCGACAAAATAACTCTAACTCTGGCCTAGGCGCAGGAGCAGAAATAAACTTTCCGAACAATTATTGAATCACAATCAGTGAATCTCGGACCAGAAAGAGCTTAAGTAGACCCATGTGCGGTTTCGTCGCGATTCTTCAGGCAGCGCCTACCATTCAGGTGAAATCTGCCCGACATGCATTGGACACCATGACACATCGAGGTCCGGATGCGGCTGGGGAATGGGGCGAGCACCACCTCTTTTTAGGGCATCGCCGGCTGTCGATTATTGACTTAGAGTCCGGTGATCAGCCAATGCAAACCAGTGACGGAAGGTACGTGATCATTTTTAATGGGGAGATTTATAATTTTCTTGAGCTTCACGAGTCACTACTTGAGGATGGAGCTATTTTCCGAACACGATCCGACACTGAAGTAATTCTCGAAGGATACCGCCGCTGGGGCACAGATGTAGTACGTCATCTAAACGGCATGTTCGCCTTTGTTATTTGGGATCGGCTCCTGCGACTCGCCTTCGTCGCTCGCGATCGTTTGGGGATCAAACCCTTGTGTTGGGCAACACACAAAGGCGCCTTGATTGTTGCGTCAACCCTTGAGCCATTTAGCGTGCTGAAAGAATTTGATCAGTACGACATGATTGCAGTTCGCAATTTAATGACTTTCGATTACATTCCGACGCCACGAAGCATTCTAAAAGGCATCCAGAAACTCGAGCCTGGCAGCAAGTTCGAATGGCGTCTGGGCTCTAGTGAGCCCACGATCGAACGGTACTGGAGTCCACCATTGGCTAACAGCGACTCAGCTGTTCCAGACGAATTTGAATTGGAAGACCTCCTCGAGCGAGCCGTTAAACGCCAGATGATCAGTGATGTTCCGATTGGCGCGTTTTTGTCTGGTGGGATTGACTCCTCGTTGCTCGTAGCCATGATGGCGAGACATAGCAGCCGGCCCGTCCGGACGTTCTCCGTCGCCTTTAATGAAGGCGACGGAGATGAATCCCCCATAGCCAAAATCGTAGCCCAACGTTTCGAGACGGAGCACACTGTGCTGCACGCCGAAGAACTGGGAGCAGAGGAGCTTTTGGCATTGATGGGGCGGCTCGATGAGCCCTTCTGCGATCCTACTTTCGTTCCGACGTATGCTTTGTCCGAAATGACGAAACGACATGTCAAAGTCGCTCTTTCCGGCGATGGCGGAGATGAGGTTTTTGGTGGTTACCCAAAATATCTTTTGGGGGAGAACGGGCAGGCCCGATTACCGTTCTCTTCTTTATTCCATCATCTCTTGCGGGAACTCTCTTGGAGACCTCGCGGTATGAGCCATGTTTACTGGAGAACCCTCACATCCCCAGAACGAATTCGCTACTCGTGGAGCCGTTACGGCGACTTTCCAGTTTTTCGCAAGGATCTACGACAGTTGTTATCCCGTCCTTATCAAGAGGCTGCAGAGATTGAGGACTATTTTGCTCCTTGGGAACGGCGCGCTCGGCGCTACGGTGAAACATTTGATACCGATGTCTTGATGCGTGCCGACCTCGAGACCTATCTGAGCGAGAACTGTTTAGTGAAGACCGATCGGGCGAGTATGCTCGCTTCCCTCGAAGTTCGGGTGCCTTACCTCGATGAGACCATCTTAGATCGCGTCCTCCCTTTGCCCTCAAGCGACAAAATTCCTAACGGTCAACTTAAGGCACTTCTCTTACCGATTGCGCGCCGTCTCTTGCCGAGAGAAGTATGGGATCGGCCCAAACATGGCTTCAATGTCCCGTTGGATTTGCGGCTAAAAGGAGCGTGGAGGCGAGCGGTTGAGGCGGCACTGGATTGGGGAGAAGCTCATTTGGATATTTTCAATTATCCCTATCTCCGGCGACTTCATAGGATTAACCTTGCCGAAGGTGGGATTGACAGGGAGCTCTGGAATCCATTCGTTTTTCTCGCGTGGGCCCGGACGCACTCACTTTCTGTATGAACAAAATCGTCCTTGCGGACATGGATAATGTGGTTTACGGGTATGCTACCAATGACCCGTTGGCCGTTGGAGGCTCTGAGCGCTACCAGTGGTTACTTGCACGCGCTTTAGCTGCTTCCGGATGGTCTGTTTCGGTCGGAGTCCGAGGGGCATTAAGAGCGGGGAGCCGGGAGACAATCGCTGGTGTTGAATTTGTTGGCGCTAGTACAAGGCAAATCTTGTCCTCGTGGTATCGTTTTTTAAATTCCGAGCAGCCCGACTGGTGGTTTTGGGCAGCAGCATATCACTTGTGGGGAGCAGCGGTAGAAATTGCGAAGCTTTGCGGGGTTCGCACTATCTTTTCCACTCAGTTTGATACCGACGTAGTACCACGTAACGCCCTGTCTTGGCGCCCGCGCTGGTGGCCACTTTATGCGTGGGGACTTTTTAGAACCGACAAAATCTTCGTCCAGCACACCGATCAGCTCTCAAGGTTGTGGCCAGTCCTTCAGTCAAAAGCTTCTGTTCTTCCCGGTATCGTGCTGCAAAATGGCGAACACATTTTCCACGCCTCTCGGGATCAATATGTTGCCTGGGTGGGAATGCTGAGGCAGCCCAAGCGCCCCGACTTGCTTATTGAGATCGCCCGCGCAATGCCCGAGATACAATTTGTGGTGTGCGGCGGGCAAAGCCATCACAGGACCACCGCCGAATACAGCGCGAGTGCGGTAGAAGAGATGGGCCGGCTCCGCAACGTGGATTTTCTTGGGCAAGTCGCCCCGGAGGAGGCTTTGCGGATTATTAAGAGAGCCGCCCTTCTTCTTTCAACCTCGGATGGAGAAGGCTTTCCCAGTGTATTCCTGGAAGCCTGGTCTGCTGGCACGCCGGTAGTGAGTCTGAAAATCGATCCTGACCGCGTTATTAGAGGACACGGGTTAGGGATGCTATCGGGTACCGTCGAAAACGCTGTGATCGATATAAAATCTCTTCTCAATTCACCAGACGAACGTGAACGGATTGCCGTGCGGGCTCGCCGTTACATCGCGGATAACCATAGCGAACGCGCGGCGGTATCGATCTTTGAGCGCGATCTTTTGGGATTGCAGTAACTCACAGCAAACGACGGATTAAGGCATTTTCGATTCAGACGCAACTAGGAAATTATTGCTAAGGAGAATGGAAATTCTCGTCCTGCAATCTGAGCTAGGGGTACTACGAGGCGGAGGGGAAAACTTCACGAGGAGTTTATTCACTGCCTTTGCTGAACGTGGACATCATGTCACGGCTGCCTTTGTGGCTGACCGGCAGGGGAGATATCCAATTCCAATTCCCTCAAGCATAAAACCGATTCCGATCCCGGGATTGTGGTCCAGAGATCTGGGCCAGGCAACGCTTTCGTCTTTAGGACACCGCTTTCCTTTTAGGACCGGGCTTAAAACGAAGTGGGACCGTCTCCAGGAAGCTCTTTCGTGGCGGACGATAAGGTTGCATGACCAGCGGTTTAAGAGGAAAGTTGAGCGGCAATTCCATCGGTGTTGGAAATCCTTTGACGCTATCTACGTACACGGCAACGTCGAGTTGGCAAGCCAAGTGGCTCAACGGCGCCCAACAGTATTACGGTTGCCCGGTCCTGTCATATCGGATCTGGAGCCGCTGCTACGGTCGGTGCACGCCGTCTGCGCTAATGGAGACGCTCTGAATCGCATTCGTGACTTCCTCGGAAATGATGCCATTGAATTACCTATTGGTATTGACGCTCGACTCTTCACGCCAGGCGTAAGCCCTGTTCGCTCGTTGCTTGGTTGGAGTGATCAGGACTATGTTGTTGGATACGTTGGACGCCTCACACATTTAAAGGGAGTTGACCTGCTTGCCGTTGCCTTTCACGAAGTGTCACAAACTATTCCTGAAGCCCGGTTGCTCATTGTAGGGAGCGGGAAAGAGGAAAACAGTCTTCGCGCCATCCTGCAAAAAGAGATTAGCGAAAACCGCGTGCATATCGAGTCTGATGTGAATCACGAACATCTACCGCAGTGGTATCGCGCCATGGATGTTCTCGTGATGCCCAGTAGATACGAAAACTTTTCCAATTCTGTACTCGAAGCTTTGGCGTGTGGTATTTCTTTCCTAGGTTCCGACGTCGGAGGCAATAAGTTGCTTGCTTCTTTGGGAGGACTGCTTTTTGAGCCGGGGTCTGTCGTTTCATTAGTTGACTCACTACGAAATGGCTTCAAGGAGCGTTTTCAGCTTCAAGTCCGAGGTCGTTCTGCGTCACAGGACCTGCGAAATCGCTACAGTTGGGAAAAGACCGCTGAACACCTTGAATCCGTCATCATTTCGCGTCTCGGGGTGTCATCATGATCCGGCCTCCGCCAATGCGTAGCGATAGGCCTCCATGGTTCATCGAGTATGGCTACTATGTCTGGCTTTTTTATGCCATCATGGGTGTGGCCGTGGGCATATCGTTCCCACTCCTGGGAGTGGGGCTGCTGTTAATGCTTACGGTCTACTGCGTTGTGCACCTCCGCTCGCCCGTTTTTAGCTTTTACAGACCTATTGTGTTTCCCCTTGCTGCCGGGGTCTCTCTTATAGCAATCGATTTTGTTTATCATGGGGGATCACTGGGAGAGACTTCTCCCATTTTTGTGCCGTGGCTTTGTCACTTAATTCTTACGTATTCTTTGTCCCAACGGCAAGGATTTCTCCACCGTTTTGCTTTGGCCGCCCTTCTCCTGGGCATCTGTGTACTCCCGTATCTAAACATTTCTTACAACTCGGGCACACGCGCCGGACTCGATCGAGAAATCAGTCTGGCCAATCCGAACGACTTGTCCGCATGGTTCGGATTCGTGGCCGTATATTTTGCTCTTTTAGGAATCGAAGGCCGACGTGATCTCGTTCGCATGATATCTTTTCTCATAGCACTAGGCTGCCTATTTGTCGTGGCCCTGACCGTCAGCCGCGGGCCAATCCTGTGCGGAGCGGCTGCGTTGGTTGTCGGTTGCCGTCGGCTACTGAAGCGCGGCTTTTTTCCTGTCTTGATCCTAGTGATTCTTGTCTGGGCGGTCTCCGTATCGGGGGTGTTTGATAAAGGGGTGGTCAATTATGAGCACCGGGGGTTGGAGGACTCCGGCCGACTAGTCGTTTGGCCTGCGGCGATCGAGCGATACCTCACTTCTCCTTTGATGGGCTTCGGCTTATCCAACCTTGCCGTTCCGCTTCCCGGTGGTCCACCCGTTACGCCGCACAACAGTTTCCTGGCCGTTGCACTCGTTTCGGGGATTGTTCCCTTATTCTTTTATTTTGGTTACTGGTGGCGTGCAGCACGCGGCGCATTCACGACTAACACAGAAACCTCTAATAACGCCGCCTTTGAGCTGCCACTCCTTGTTTACGCCTTCCTAGAGGCGCAGCAGCTTAATTTCCCTTTTATATCTGCTTGGATAGTCGTGACGCTTTCCAGCATAATCGCCCACCATAGTAGTGCAAGGGCTCAAGTTACGGTAAGGCAGGCGGCAGGCGGTAGAACAGGCAATCGCTCAGGACGGCTCATTAATGTCAGGAGTGCTCTTCGAAGGGGTCATTTCACGCTAACGCCTAAGATCACGGAATTGGGCGATCGACAAAAATGAGCTCCGTAAACTACGCGCCAATGCGAACAATTGGAATTTACGGTTTCAAGTTATTCTCGCGCATGGATGAAAAATTATCCTCGCGAGCCATTATCCACAATTTGACGCTGCTCTTACTTATCGGGTTCGTGCTGCGTATGGTCGTAGCGCAAACATTTCTAGGCGGACTGAATAGGGGGTATCAGGGTGATGAAGGCGGCTACTTGAGCTTAGCTACGCATATTGCTCAAGGCTTGGGTTTCACCGGTAACTCCGGCGCAGTAACATCCTATCGGGTTCCTGGGCTGCCGTTACTCCTGGCTATTCCTATCGGCCTCATAGGCCCTAATATCATCGCCATCAGAATATTCATGTGTTTTGTTGAATCGCTACTAATACCGGCTTGTTATCTTCTTGTCCGGTCAGTAACCGGTTCCGCTAAATTGGGTTTAATTGCCAGTACGATTGCGATCTTTTTTCCAAGTTGGATAATTCCCTCAGGTGCTGTGTTAACCGATATTCCAGCAGCGATCTTGGTGACCTTGATGGTGTGGATGTTGATCGAGGGTAATCGCCGCCAATCTCTGTTATGGATCGTAGGAGCTGGACTATTCTGGGGTACCGCGACATTGACTCGAGCGGTAAGTTTGATTGACGGGCCTGCGATTGTCTTATGGCTGTTGCTAATTACGCCTGGTTGGAAGAGTCGCCTAGCCGCCGTGGCCGCCGTGACGATCCCATTCGCCTGCGTTCTGGCGCCATGGTCCATTAGAAACGCGTATCTACATAGCAGATTCGTTCTCATCTCGACTCAGGGAGGCGTCGTGCTATACATCTCCAACAACCCGGAGGCGACTGGGATACTTGCAATTGACCAAGCCTATGGTGATGAGAGTTCCGCGCAGCGTTATCCAAAGGATGAGTATCCTAACGAGGTCGCTCGTGATGATCTGCTTAAGGCACAAGCCATCAAGTTCATCCGCGAAAATCCGCGGCGCTTTGCCCAGCTTTGTTTTATTCGCTTCGTACAATTCTGGAAGTTGTACTCTCCAAGGGTTCCGGTCTCAAATAGCCTTGCTGTAATAGCGAGCTTCGGCGTTGCACTCCCGTTTTTCTTGATTCAAGCGTTCAGGCGTGGTTGGCGCCGGGGACCTGAGATGCTCTTTCTTTTAATTATCTTGTGTCAAACAGGACTTCACATGGTGTACGGCTCTATTGTGCGGTATCGGGTACCAATTGAACCGCTAATAATTGTGATGGGGATCACAGGTTTTTGTTGGATGTTTGGTCGGTTTCGATTGTGGCGAGGAACGGCTCCTTCAACTGGCTATATATAGTTGGTGAATACCTAGTCGACGGCCAACCGGCTTGTGATTTGAAGAACTAAACAATAAAAAAGGGATTCTCTTCATTTATCTTGGTGCCCCGCGAATGCTCACTGCAATAATCAGGGGCAGAATGAGACCCAGAGATGGCTTTAATACGGCGAGCAAATAACGAAATTGCTCATGGTGAGATGCTAGCGATGTATGAAACGGAAGTAATATGGGGGTGGGCGACACCAGCCGGCCTGCTGCGTGCGGAGCGGCGTGCCAGGTTGGTTGCCGAAGGCGCTGGCTTGCAGCCAAGGGTGCGTGCCCTTGAGATTGGTTGTGGCACGGGGATGTTCACTGAAATGTGGGCGAGGACCGGTGCCCAGATCGTTGGGCTAGATATTTCGGAAGCACTGCTAGAAAAAGCACGGTCACGCAATCTTCCCACGACACAGGTGCAGTTTTTGGCAAAGCGCTTTGAAAACTGCGATGTGGAGGGCCCTTTCGACGCCGTGATTGGCTCGTCAGTATTGCATCACCTGGATATTGAAGCGGCTCTGGTAAAAATTTACGGTTTGCTAAAGCCCGGTGGGCGGCTCAGTTTTGCTGAGCCGAATATGCTAAATCCGCTGGTTTTTATGGAGCGTAAGCTGGCTTTTATCCGCACGTTGTTCTGGTATGTCTCACCGGATGAAACCGCCTATGTGCGTTGGCCGCTGCGGGTGCTTTTGGCGAGAGCTGGATTTCAGGAGCTGGGTTTAAAGCCTTTTGACTTTCTACATCCGGCCGTACCGCGATCGTTAATTGGGTTAGTTCGCCGCGTCGGCCATCGCCTTGAGCGGACTCCATGGCTGCGCGAATTTGCAGGGTCCTTGTTGATCTGTGGGCGTCGTCCACTATTCTAGTCATCCACCAACGCTCACTAAAGCGGTCACTACAGCTGGATAGGGCGGCTACTCCTTTCCCTTTGTCCAACTAAGCGCCCCTGGCTTTTGGCGAATCCATTAAGCGAAACAAGACCGCGAGTAACATTGAGAGATCTGATCGTCATAACCTCGTGCACATGATGAATGAACAAAGCACCGTTGTTCCAGGCGGTGGCGTCAATACTTGCATGCCTCAGGAAGAAATAATAGGCGACAGTTTTGGCCCATTATCTACTTCTTGTGTAGATACCGTTCACGTCAAATTCCAGAAAGCTCGATTGCTTTACTGGAATGATATCGCTGGCACACTGGAAACGCGGACGAGCTGGGGAGACTACTACCATCGGCGGGTGACTCAAGTTTACCAATCCCTGGTTGTGCCGGGGCAGTCAGTTCTCGAACTCGGCTGCGCCCGTGGTGATCTGCTGGCTGCGCTTAAGCCGGCTACGGGTGTTGGAGTGGATTTTTCAAAAGAGATGATTCGCGCGGCAAGAATGCGACATCCCCACCTCCGCTTCGTGTACGCGGATGCACATGAACTGAACCTGAGTGAAAAGTTTGATGTTATTATCCTCAACGATCTCGTTAACGATCTATGGGACGTGCAGACCCTCTTCAAGAACATTTCGCAACTCACGACTCCTCGGAGCCGGATCATCATCAACTCTTACAGCCGGTTATGGGAACCGGTTCTAAAACTAGCCGAGTGGCTAAATTTGACTAATCGGAAATTATGTCAAAACTGGCTGACCGTCGAAGACATTGCCGGTCTGCTCAGTCTCGCCGATTGTGAGGTAATCAAGCAGTCGCAAGAAATCCTTTTACCACTATCTATATCGCTTCTGGCAGCTTTGTCCAACCGCTTTCTAGTCAAACTTTGGCCTTTTAGATACTTCGCCTTAACCAACTTTATCGTCGCCAGGCCTCGGCCTCGACCCGACCAATACAGTAAACGACCAACTGTTTCCGTAATTGTACCCGCGCGGAATGAAGCCGGCAATATTCCCGATATCTTCGCGCGAACCCCGGATATGGGCGAAGGCACAGAACTCGTTTTTGTCGAAGGCCATTCGCGTGACAACACTTACTCGGCTATCGAGAAAGCAGTCGCGGCTCACCCGGAACGGTGTTGCCAACTGCTGCGGCAAACCGGAGTTGGAAAAGGTGATGCCGTTCGCTTGGGTTTCGCCCATGCCAAGGGCAAGATACTGATGATCCTCGATGCCGACCTGACCGTGCCGCCCGAGGATTTACCACGGTTCTATGAAGCTCTTCGCTCCGGGAAGGGGGAATTCATCAATGGAGTCCGGCTGGTTTACCCGATGGAAAAACAGGCCATGCGTTTCCTAAATTTGTTGGGCAACAAATTTTTTAGCCTCGCATTCTCCTGGCTATTGGGACAACCGATTAAGGATACTCTGTGCGGTACGAAGGTTTTGCGGAAAGAGGACTACGAAGCCATCGCCGCCAATCGCGCTTATTTCGGGGACTTTGATCCTTTTGGTGACTTTGACTTGATCTTTGGTGCGGTGAGATTGAACCTGAAGATTACTGATTTGCCGATTCGATATCGCGAACGCACCTACGGAACCACAAATATCGATCGTTGGAAACACGGTTGGCTGTTGTTGAAGATGGTCGCATTCGCGGCCAAGCGCCTTAAGTTTGTCTAGATTAGCATAATGATCAAAACGTGGCTGGCTCATCCGCTGACGAAGGGTCTGGATATCGACGACCCGCGGACTACTCACTTACGGCTGCAGATCATTCAAGAAAAGGGTTTCTTACGAGAGATTTACCAGGAATGGTATCAATGCATCTCTATGGCCTTGCCTTCAGGTGAAGGAGCCGTGCTGGAATTGGGCGCCGGCGCGGGATTCATGAGGGACTTTATTCCGGACCTGATCACGTCTGAGATCTTCCATTGCCCCAATATCAGAGCCGTTTTAGATGGGTCGCACTTGCCATTTGCCGCCAGATCACTACGCGGCATCGTGATGACCGATGTGCTCCACCACCTACCCCAACCTCGACTTTTTTTTGGCGAGGCAACTCGCTGCGTGCGGCCTGGTGGTGTGGCCGCAATGATCGAGCCCTGGGTTAGCCCCTGGTCACGGTTTATCTATACCTGGTTACACCACGAACCATTCCAACCCGAAACTCCGTCTTGGGAACTCCCAATCGGGGGCCCTCTTTCCGGCGCAAACGACGCGCTGCCATGGATTATCTTTGCAAGGGACCGAATAAAGTTTGAGCAAGAGTTCCCCGATTGGCGGATTGAGCTTATTAAGCCGATTATGCCGTTTCGCTATTTGCTTTCCGGGGGAGTCTCCCTGCGTGGTCTTGCCCCTGCCTGGAGCTTCGGATTATGGCGGGAGATCGAAAATGCTCTCGGCCGCTGGAGCAACCAGCTGGCCATGTTTGCGCTAATTGTCCTGCGGCGTCTGGATTAATATAGAACGAAAATTGTGTGTGGAATGGGCAAGGTGCTTAATGCCGAGTTACAGATTCGGCGAGTGAAGAACAATATGAATTCAAGGAGCGAGCGAGTCAAACGCTTCTTTGATAAACCTCATCTATACCTCCACAAGGACTCTGGTGTGTTTATTAGAGCATTAATTGTTCGTAGACTCTTGGGAGAGCTCAGTCATTCCCGAATTCTAGACTTAGGCTGTGGTGATGGCAGAATTTCGCTTCAGTATATATCGCAGACAAATCAAATCACCTTGGTTGACTTATCTGATGCGATGCTAAAAATAGCAAGGCAAAATACTCCCGAAACTCTTAAGACAAATGTAAATTATATCAACACTGATCTCCATAACTTTGAATCTCGAGACAAATTTGATGTAGTGATTTGCATTGGCGTATTGGCACATGTTGCATCGATTGAAGATACCGTAGCAAAGATCGCCGGATTTCTTAAACCAGGTGGTCGTTGTATCTTCCAGATTACTGATGCCGATCATTTCATTGGAAAATTTTTGGTGACCTTTTATAGAGTACGTGACTTTGTCGTGCATTTCCGCGGGTATTCAGTAAACAAGACACGTCTATCGTATATTAAATATTTAGCGCATATTAACCGGCTGACGTTTCTGGACAAACGACAGTACTGGTCTATCTTGCCGGCGATGGGAAAAATGCCGAACAAATGGCTTTGGAATTATCAAATTTTCACTTTGACGCACGACGCGCTATCCCGAATGGGTTCCGAGGTCATCCTTTTCTACGAAAAGAGCTATAACTAACGAGTTGTTAGTAGTAAACTCGGTCGCCGGTTTAGCTGCTCTTTAGAACTGCGCTCTCCTCCTCAGTCGTAAACTTGTGGAATTTGCGTCTGTGATCCCTCCGAAATTCAAACGGCGCAAACACATCGAATTTGATCTTCAAGAAAACCGTGAGCGATGTGCTATCCGCAGAGATATCGCACACTACTTTGGTCATATTCGACCCGTGAACCAGGCGTCAATAGATCGGGTTCCTTAGATCGCGGCAAGAGAATGCCTATCGGGGTTGCTTTTATCGTTGGCCAGCTTAGCCTCGGGGGAGCCGAGCAGCAACTGTATTATTTTCTATCTGGCTTGGACCGCTCACGTTTTCGTCCGGTTGTAATCACACTGGGACCGAAGTCCGACGAGTATTGGGTTCAACCTATTGTAAGTTTAGGTATTCCCGTGCTGTATGTACCACGGCGCTTAGGACGTGCTCTCCGAACTTTTCGTATTGCGGCCATATTACGTTGTAAAAGGGTTCAAATGGTTCACGGCTGGGACCTTCATACTAATCCTTATTCAGCTGTGGCTGGTAGACTCGCGGGTACACCAGTACGCCTTGGTTCAATGCGTTTCAACTATGAGGTAATTCTTACTGAAAAGCTGGTGCGGTGGATGGGATACCGTGGTCTGGACGTTATGGTTGCCAATTCCACAGTAGCTGCAAATCAACTGCGAGAATTACGGCTGACAAAGGCAAAAGTACGGTTATTACCTAACGGTGTTCCTATCCCGGAGATAGTGAGTGAAGGTGACCGGCTTCGCTTGAAGTCGGAATTAGGTTTTTCCAGCGCTGATTTAGTGATTGGCAGCATCGGGCGGTTAGACGTTAACAAAAATTACGCCATGCTGTTACGGGTGTTTGCCGCGCTAATTACGCAATGGAAGAGGCTACGGCTAGTTATCATTGGCGATGGGCCACTCAAATCCGAACTGGTTGCAATGGCTCAAGCCCTGGGTATTGCCGCAAAGGTCAGCCTCCCTGGCGCCATACCTTTGGCGGCGCGGTATTTGCCGGCCATGGACGCGTGTTGCTTGACCTCCTATACGGAAGGCATGCCCAATGTGATCATGGAAGCGGCCGCGGCCGGGCTTCCCGTGGTATCCACGCGCTGCGGGGATAGCGGGGATTTGATAGAGGATGGTGTCTCAGGCTATTTGGTTTCTCGTGACGATGACGTTCGTATGTCAGCGCGTCTGGATCGACTCTTGACCTATCCACAGCAGCGCTCCCAGATGGGTCAAGCAGCTCGTGAGAAAATGCGCCGTGAATTTAGCGTTAATTCTATGGTAGCTGGCATGACTCGGCTTTATGAGGAGGTTCTCGCCGAGAAGAGATTAGCATGCGTGAGACCTCGTACCGAGGCGTGACTTACATAATCTAACCCAAGATGTCTTTCAGTGACTTAACCTTATTTGCCCGTGTCGCAGTCCCGCTGGCCGGTTCTGTTGTAGCCTATCTCCTTTGGCGCTTCATCAAAAGTCGAGATGAGCGCCCCGGACGGAAAGATGCGTTGCTGGTTTTGACGTACATAGTTAGCCGCTTGGGGACCTGGCTTATTTTTGCGATTTGCCTGCAGGACTATGTAACATCCTCCGATCCCCGATCGTACTATATGGCTCAGCTCGAGCATTTCTTGGCTGGAAATATTCCGATACGCGACTTCTATTATCCCTATGGCCCGTTATTGATGCCTGCCATGCTACCGTCTTATATGTTGTTCGGGCACAGCTTAGCCGGCATTACAGTATTCGCAATTATGGCCGAAGCCATAGCTTTGGGTTTTTTCCTGAAGTCGACCTCTCTGTTGGAACGGCGCAACGAAATGAGCCATTCGTGGGTGGCTGAGGCCATGGCGGTATACTTACTCAATCCGGCAACACTTTATTGGACCGTGTTCCAGGGTTATCACAGCATTGTGCAAACGTCCTATTCCATGGCGGCGTTGTATTTGTTGCTTCGGGAACGTTATACGTCAGGTTATGCCGTGGGACTATACAGTGTCGCTGGCGCGAAACTTCTCGCGATTCTAGACTGGCCCGCTCTTGTGGCTGTAAGCCGGCCTCGTTTATCGAAGTTGTTTTGGGGCATCATCCCGCTGGTTTTAACTTATATGGCTTTCCAAATAGTTACCGGCGATGTTTTTTTTCCACTTCGTTATCATGTTGGCTTTACGGGGGAGGGAAATGTTTGGTATCTCATAACTTTGTTCGGTCACCTAAACCGTTTTTACTCAACATTTCCAGGGAATTTACTTCCCGTTTTATTTTTTGGTATTTTTTTCCTCCTGGGTTTTGCACTCTGGCTAAAATACCAACATTTAGGTCTCACCACTTTTTCATTTCAAGCAGCGATGGGGATCACGACGTTTACAATGTCTTTATTTTTTCTCTTTAGCCTTTACACTGGGAGCTACTATGTTCCGATGTTGATGCTGCCAGCTTGCGTAGTTGTGACTTGTCCAGCGCTACCGAACCGATGTGGAGTATGGTTGCTGTTACTCATTTCAGGATTCTGCATTGTTAGCGACGCGATCTGGGCGTCGCTGGGCCAACCTACGGCATTGATCGACGCGTTTTCGTCCGGTTCTTTCAGTGGACGATTGCTGACGAGCTTCTGGGTAATAAGTATTCTTGTGCGTATCGCCTGTTTTGCAAAGCTCGCCCAATTGGGTTTTCGCGTTGCAACAACAAGCTTGTTGGCGCTCGAAAATAAACTATCCGTCCCTGCAGCTCAAAGCGTCCAATACGGATCGGAGCACCCAATCTTCAGGGCAAATGAATTGCCGTAGCGCTACCGCGTAATGCCAGTCTGAGGCTTGATGAGGAACGACTGCCGCGTGGGCTGGACCTACTGTTGAACGTAAAGTTCGAATATTGGATCGCCTAACTAAGCCGCCTTTGAATCCCAGCGTGCTGCTCGAAATACCGCACCGATTTTAAGTCCTGGCCTTTCATGTTCTGCGCGGCAATGGGCAGTTTCCGGCCGTGCACGGTGGGAGTATTTCAAAATGCTTTTGCGATAGATGATTGATCTGGCGGGAGCGCCACATAAATGACGAAGCAGCATCGACTCTGTTTTGTCGGCCCGATGGTGGGTCGCAATCCTGGCTACGTAACGACGCAGGGAGAGATCCTCGCCGACTGCTTTGCCTCTGTTGGTTATCCAACCATCAGTGTATCAGCCTCACCCAATCGATATGCTCGTCTACCGGACATTATAATGACGCTTCTGCGTAAGCGCAGCGAAGTTGATATTCAGTGTCTGCAGGTATATGGAGGCCCAAGTTTTATCGTAGAGGATATAGCTAGTTGGATTGGCCGCCAGTTGGGGCAACGTCTGGTGATGGTTTTGCGCGGTGGCGGCATGCCCGAATTTATGGCTCGTTATTCCCGTTGGAGTTGCCGGGTTCTCCGTCGTGCCGATGTTATCGTGGCGCCTTCGTCATTTTTGGCGCGGGCTGTCGCGCCATTCGGCTTCAATGCTCATATCGTACCCAATGTGCTGGATCTATCCCTCTATCCTTATAGACATCGCCATAAAGTGAGAGCTCGCCTCTTCTGGATGCGGAGTTTCCACCCAGCCTATAACCCAGAAATGGCAGTGCGAGTCTTAGCTCATGTCCGAAAGCACGCAAAGGACGCAACTCTTGTCATTGCAGGCCAGGACAAAGGGAAACAGGCCACTGTCCAGGCGTTGGCCAGGAAGTTGAAGGTCGATGCTGCGGTGTGTTTTCCCGGTTACCTGAATACGGTGTCTAAGATACGGGAAGGAAATAGTGCTGACATTTTCCTTAACACAAACCGTGTGGATAATACGCCCGTCGGGGTTATGGAGGCATGCGCGATGGGATTACCGGTAGTGGCAACAAATGTGGGCGGCATACCTGATCTTTTAAAACACGGTGAGACGGCTTTACTCGTGCCTGATAATGATGACGAAGCCATGGCCGCCGCTGTTACGCGGTTGTTACAAGATTCCGAGCTGGCTGGCCGGCTTTCAGCCAATGGGCGGAAACTGGCCGAGGGCTTTTCATGGGAACAGGTTCATCCTCAGTGGGAGGAGTTATTCAGTGAAGTCATGGCGCGTTCCGCAACGGCTTACAAGGACCCTGACTGATGTGTGGTATCTGTGGCATTGTTGCGGTAGATCGCAAATATCCGATTCCGGAACCGGTGCTTCTGGCGATGCGGGACATCCTGACTCATCGTGGCCCTGACGATGCGGGATACTACCTGTCACCAGGGATTGCTTTGGGCTCACGCCGGCTAGCGATTTTAGATCTCTCTGAACGAGGCCGCATGCCCATGAGCACAACCGATGGGCGATACTGGATAATCTACAACGGTGAGGTGTACAACTACCGAAACCTGCGCACTACTTTGGAGGGTCAAGGACACGTCTTTCGCTCCAATACCGACACAGAAGTTCTGTTGTACCTTTATGCCGCTAAAGGGCCGGCAATGCTCGAGCAGTTAAACGGCATGTTCGCCCTTGCCATTTGGGATAGTCAAGAACACAGCTTGTTTCTTGCGCGCGACCGGATGGGCATTAAACCGCTTTACTACGCTTACCACCAAGGCACCTTATACTTTGCCTCCCAAGAGAAAGCCCTGTTCGCGGCGGGTGTGCCGGCACATTTTGACCACGACACTTGGGAGGAGCTTCTTTGTTTCCGGTATGTTGCGGGAGAGCGCACGCCCTTTCTAGGTATGCGACGCCTCTTGCCAGGACATTATATCATCTGCGGGGATGGCGAAATAGAAATTCGGCGTTGGTGGAATTTGGCAGAAAAAGCCCAGGCTCTGCGCGAAAGCTTACCGGCTGATCCGGTTTCGTGGTATCAAGACATCTTCGACGACGCAGTGAAACTGCGCCGCATTAGTGACGTGCCCATTGGTGTATTGCTGAGCGGCGGGCTGGATTCCAGCAGTGTAGCTGCGTCTCTGGCAGAAGAAGCCGGTTGTGGCATAGCTAGTTTCACAGTTCGCTTTGATGAGCCTGAGTACGATGAGGGACTTCTTGCCCAGCAAGTGGCAAGGCGCTGCGAACTCGAGGGGCACGAACTTTTTGTATCGCCGCAAGGTTTGCTGGAAAAACTGCGACAGGCTGCGTGGTTTAACGACGAGCCGCTCGTGCACGGCAATGACCTCCATCTGCTGGCCATCTCCGAGTATGCCAAACCTCTCGTAACGGTATTGCTTTCTGGAGAAGGCGCCGATGAGACACTCGGTGGATACGTGCGTTATCAACCCCTGCGCTATCCAGGCTTGTTGTCTGCCGCGCGGCTTATACTCCCTCAACTTGGACGTGCTTTGAATATTGATGACCGCTGGCGCAAGTTAACCCGGTTCTTGGAGTTGGGGTCGCTGGAGCAATTCGTGCTTTTTAACGCCTGTGATGTCTTGCCTGCCGATATAGAAAAGTTAGGTCTTTCGAGTACCGCTCAATTTCCCTACCGCGAGCAAGTGCTTGCTGAGGCCCGGAATCTGTATCCAACGGAACCAGCCCGACAAGCTATGTACAGCGACCAGCACACGTTTTTGTGCTCTGTGCTCGACCGCAATGACCGAATGACGATGGGAGCTTCGATCGAGTGCCGTGTGCCTTTTTTAGACTACCGCCTTGTTGAAATGTTGGCAGCCTTGCCGTCATCGGTTCTATTCATGGGACAAAGGAGCAAAGGTTTGTTACGAGCCGCAGTCGGCAGGCGACTGCCTCCTGCGGTATTGCAACACCGCAAGTGGGGTTTTGGCGTTCCCTGGAAACAATACCTGCGTCAAGTAGAGGAATTGCGTTCACTGCTTGGCGATTTGCCTCATGCACAGCTGATCCAGGAGTCGCCTTTGGAGAGATCTGCGGTGCAAAGACATGTTCGCGCGTTTTTGGATGGCGACGATAGGCCATTTGCGCTGGTCATGCAGATCCTGATGACTGTCCTTGCCTGGGAAGCGGTGAATTCCGGTAGCTCGCGGATTCCTAATGTTGCCTGCGCACAGACTCAGACACAAACCCTATGGCTGGAGTAGCTGAACGCTTTTACCGGGGAAGTCCAATCTGGGCGCAGCATATCATCGTTGCAGCCTATGGTTCCTGGTGGTATAGGCGCCGCTTCGGTCCGGATTTCCATCGCCTTGTCGGCGAATTCAAGGCACGGGAACGCTGGACAGCCCATGGATTTCGGTCTTACCAGGAGCAGCAGCTCAGGAAAATAATAAACGCGGCTTGGGGCTCATCTTATTATCGCCAGGTTTTCAGGGAGGTAGGCGTGACTCCCGACATGGCCCCCTTTGCCGCTTTACGGCGCATGCCGTTTCTCTCGAAAGAAACACTCCGCAGAAGAGCACGAGAGCTTCTAACGCGAAACCCGCTTCCTAAGGGAAGCCTTAGTTTCAAATCAAGTGGCACTACAGGCACTCCCACTGAGATATACTATACGCGTGAGTTTCACGCACTGGAGTTGGCGGTGCCCGAAGCTCGCAATTTACATTGGGCAGGCGTGGATTATCGTGAACGCCGCGTAATGTTCGGCGTGCGTAAGGTGTGCCATTTCGAGCAAAACAACCCGCCGTTTTGGCGGTTTAGTCCCACTGAAAAAATGGCTTACGCTTCGATCTATCATCTATCTCCCAAATTTTTACCACGCTACTTGGAATTTCTTCGCCGTTATCGCCCCGCCATCATAATGGGTTATCCAAGCGCTCTGAATACGATAGCGTCGTATGCTTTACATAACAATGACATGCCTGTCCCGGCAAAGGGCGTGTTCACGACTTCGGAAACGGTAACTGCCGATGCTCGCGAGAGAATAGAGACGGCATTCCAATGCCGCATTTACGATCGCTATTGCGCTGTCGAGATGTGCCTATTCGCGTCCCAATGTGAACACGGCCGCTACCACGTCTCTCCAGAAGTAGGAATCATCGAGATCGTGGATCCTCATGGCAACGAAGTCCCGCCGGGTGAAATAGGAGAGGTCATCTGCACTGGTTTACAGAACACGCTTCAACCCCTGATTCGGTATCGCATCGGTGATGCTGCCCGTTGGGCAATCGATCAAAAGTGTCTATGCGGACGCGCGATGCCTATCCTTGAAGCTGTCGAAGGTCGTTTTGAGGATATTTGCTACACGCCCGACGGTCGAGAGATCTTACGTTTCGATACGGTTTTTAAAGGGGTAGAAAACATTCGCGAAGCTCAAGTCATACAAGAAAGAATAGATTCATTTACTATTAACGTGGTGCCGGCTGCGGGATTTAGCGGTCACGACATTGAAACAATTAAACATAATATGCGATCACATGTGGGAACGGTACATGCAGATATAAAACCTGTTTCTGATATTCCACGTACCGCATCTGGCAAATTCAGGGCTGTGGTTTGCAGCCTTTCTCCTCAGGACAAAAAACAACTTCGCCACCTCAGATCGGTTCGACAACGACCTCAATCACGGGCCGTCCCATAGCTTAATTCGAGCTTACACGGCCGCCTCGCTACCTAGATTCGTAGGCGCCTATGTCCCAACCGGAGCCCAGCGGTCTTGGAGTGCCAATATAGTCCGTAGATGGAATGCTCGGGCTTAGATCGGCTCCAGCGTCGATAGCCGGGCTACCAGCCTGAAGATTGTAATTATGGTTTGCCGCGTCAACGAAGAGAGGGTTTCCGACAACCGCACAACCCGTACCGGCAGAACCACAGAGATTATTTCCGTAAATCGTTCCCGAAACCGTACTCGAATTATTATCTAATGCAAGAGCACCGAGCTTGTTGCCGTAGATAATGTTGTTCTTGATCTCCATGTTGGAGACATTGTTGAGATGGATACCTGCTGAAAGGTTGCCCGTGATCGTATTGTTTAAGATTTGTCCGCCATTTTCACCATAGCCAGCTTCGATGCCGTAACATTTATTATCGTGGAGCAGATTGTTGTATGCGTAATTTGTGCCGGGGCCGAGAAGTATAGCAGCCCAAGACGAACGATTCCCAGCACGACAGGAGTTATAAATCTCACTGTTACGCACCACGTTTCTAGTCGGATGCCCCTCGGTGTTAAAGACGTAGCCGAAAATGTGGATTCCATATGCGCCTACGTTGTATATCTTGACGCCATCCCAAAGATTGTCGTTCGATCCAATATAAAAAGCGTGGTAGCCGAGTCCAGTCGGATCGTTGTCGTGATAACTGCCGCCGATAAATTCATTAGACCCGTTACCGCTCGATAGGACAAGCACTCCACTCGGCGCGTTTTTTACCTCAACATTGAGAAACCTGATATGACTAGTGCCGGTGTAAATGTTTATGATTGTGTTGCCGGCCTGGTTCGCAGCATCGAAAACTAGGTCCTGAACAATAAGGTATTCAACATTTTGAAAAACATGTCCATGTCCCACATAGGGATCGATCGGGTTGATGATTACAGTCTCACCGGAATGCGCTCTGATTGTGGCGGCATTGGCCCATGACGTTCCGTTAGGAGTCCGGTCAACGAGGAGCATTTCGGGATAGCTGCCACCCCGTATATCAAGAATGTCCGCTGCCCCTGAAGTAAGACATGCAAGCCCGCCGCTTGCGCCCATGATGTGTCGTTTGGGAGTTGAGATGCTCTGTGCCTGAGCACAGCTATTGGAGTCACTACCGTTGGTGGCGACGTAATAAGTCTTGCCACTCGCGGTCACCGGCGCCGAGATCAATAGCACCGTTAGAGTGAAGGTTGTAGTTTTGCTCACGCCGCCTCCCGTGGCTGTTACCGTAATCGGGAAATTACCTGCTTGTGTTGAACTCGTGGTGCTAACAGATAACGTCGTGGCGCAGTTCGGATTGCAAGTGCCTGACGACAAGGACGCCATAGTTCCCGAGGGCAGCCCGGAAACAGAAAAGGAAACCTGTTGACTGCTTCCTGAAGCCAAACTTGCCGTAATATTGTTGGTTACTGAAGACCCGGCATTAACCGACTTATTACCGCCGTTGGAAAGCGAGAAATCGAATGGAGATGGTGTTGGAGCTGCTGACGAAACCGCGTAGTCGCAGTGTTTAAAGGCGCCATAGAGTGGATCGCCAAAGGTGGCATTATTACATGCGATACTGTTCGTCGCCGTTTGATAGAAATAGCTTGCATTTGCACCGTAACGTACGAGCGTGACTCCAGAGAATGAGCAAGTTTGTTCTTCATTTGCGCAAAAGGTCCACTGCGCCGTCGCCGTCGCATAGACCGCCGTCACAGTCTTATCCGCGCTCATGGTTACATTGCAGTTCGTTCCTGACGTGCTGTCACAGCCGGTCCAATTACTGAAGCCATTACCTCCAGCCGTTAAAGCTGCAATCAATGTCACTGCCGTGTTGTTGTTGTAGATCCTGGTGAACTGAGTGGTGCCATTGCCCTGGTTACTGTTGTCGTTGGGACTGATGGTGATTGATGTGCCCCCATTAGGGTTGGAAGAGGCTACTGTAAGTGTGCGGGTAACGTTCAGCGTGTCCGTGTAGTCGCAGTGCTTACCGACGCCATAAAGGGGATCACCGAAGGTGGCATTATTACAGGTGATGCCATTAGTGGCGGTTTGAAAATTAAAGCTTGTGTTTGACCCATAACGCACCAGCTTGGTTCCAGTGAATGAGCAAAATTGATTCTCGACTGCGCAAATCGTCCAGGTTTGTGCGGACACGGAACCGCCATTCGGGCTGATCGCCGGCATCGCCACTGTCAGAACAACCGCAAGCATAAATGTTGTGGTTCTACTCACTCCGCCTCCCGTTGCTGTAACTGTTATTGGGAAATTGCCTTCCGAAGTTGCAGCAGTGGTTTTGACAGTTATTACCGATAAACAATCAGGATTGCAACTAGACTGCGAAAAAGATGCTGTCGCTCCCGTGGGCAATCCTGCGATCGAAAAGTAGATCTGTTGACTGCTTCCCGAAGCCAAACTGGCCGTAATATTATTGGTCACGGAAGACCCCGCATTAACTGAATTATTACCGCCGTTGGAAAGCGAGAAATCGAATGGAGTTGGCGTTGGCGCGGAAATGGGTATCGGCGAAAGTGCGGGGGAAGACGTTGCGTAGTCGCAGTGTTTAAAAGCGCCATAGAGTGGATCGCCAAAGGTGGCATTATTACAAGCGATGCTGTTCGTCGCCGTTTGATAAACATAGCTTGTATTCGCGCCGTAACGTACGAGCGTGACTCCAGAAAATGAGCAAGTTTGATCTTCCTGTGCGCAAAAAGTCCACGTTTGTGCCGACACGGAACCGCCACTGGGGCTGATCGCTGGCGGCGGGGCCGCCAACACAGGGGAGGCCGTTGCATAGTCGCAGTGTTTAAAAGCGCCATAGAGTGGATCGCCAAAGGTGGCATTATTACAAGCGATGCTGTTCGTCGCCGTTTGATAAAC
>Ga0153916_10000459_pt1 | contig 27282 bp, 22 predicted proteins | sample Opewatmetagenome_FD_109642 | JGI IMG/M metagenome (GOLD analysis project Ga0153916, IMG submission 109642) | Freshwater wetland microbial communities from Ohio, USA - Open water 3 Core 3 Depth 4 metaG | ecosystem: Environmental > Aquatic > Freshwater > Wetlands | place: USA: Ohio, Lake Erie...
GGGGGATGTATTCACCAAGGACGTGATCGAGACCTGGCTGGAGTACAAACGCAAACACGAGGTCGATGCCATCCGCCTTCGCCCCCATCCCTGGGAGTTTGCCCTGTACTTCGATATCTAAAAGGCGCGGAAATCCGCACGCCCTCGTTGGCATAGGGCATGCGTCAAGCCTTTGCATATAAAGGGGGATGCAATGAAAAAAATTGAGGCTATTATCAAGCCATTCAAGCTAGACGAGGTGAAACAAAAACTCACGTCGGCGGGCATCACCGGAATGACCATCAGCGAAGTCAAGGGCTTTGGCCGGCAGAAAGGCCATACCGAGTTATATCGTGGAGCCGAATATACGGTGGATTTTCTCCCGAAGGTGAAAATAGAAATCTTAGCGCCGGACGAGATGGTCGCGAAGATCATCGAAGCCATTCTCGAATCGGCGCAGACGGGAAAAATCGGCGATGGAAAAATCTTCGTCTCAAGCGTTGAAGATGTGATTCGGATTCGAACGAACGAGCGCGGCGAAGAGGCCATCAGTTAGAAATTTTCTTTTTAGCGTGGCTTCAGGTTCTATGATTATTCCAACAAAACCTCAGCGGGTTGTTTTTTGAGCGGACCGGCTGAGGTTTTTTGCAATTCATTTCTCTACCCATATCGAAGCGCGCGGTCGAAGTCGTAAATCGCTCAGCAAAGGGATCGTCGAAGGGCTTCGAATCAGCGGGCCAAGAATACTCTTTCCTGCTTTTAACCGCTTCCGTGGTTTGTCGTTTGAGCGAGTTGCGACACCAATGCAATGCTCGGGTCCAGCTCATCCGTAGTGGTCCAGATGGAGTAGATTAAATTTTTCGTGGAAACAGCGCCTGTCAGATCGAAGGGCTGGATTGACTTAGCTGGCTCTCGCCCGCTAAGAGCGCGCGTAAATCAGCCAAACGGGCAGATAGTTCCGGCGGGGCAAACGGCTTGCTGAAATAGTAACCCTGGCCTTCATCGCAGCCCAACTGCTTCAGCAGTTCCATGATTTTTCGGTTTTCCACGCCTTCGGCGACGACTTTAAGACCTAAACTATGTGCCAGAGCTATGATGGAGCGCACGATGACGCAATCTTCTTGATCCGTGACCATATTCATAACAAAGGCTTTATCGATCTTGATGGTATCGACGGGTAATTTTTTCAGGTACGCCAGCGAAGAATAGCCAATGCCAAAATCGTCGATGGAAATATGCAGTCCCATTTCCTTAAGGCGCCCGATTTGTTCCATGGCGCGCTGCGGGCTCGCCATGAGCGCGGTCTCGGTTACTTCCAGTTCCACTTGACTCGGTGAAACGGCGGTGGATTGCAGTAACCCTTTAATTTGTTCGAATAACCCTTCCGAATCCAGGTTCACTGCCGAAAGGTTTACCGCTACTTTCAGCGGAAGACCCTGCTGATTCCAGGTTTTGCATTGCCGGAGCGCTTCGTTGAGCACCCAGAGAGTAAGAGGCATGATCAAACCGGTCTGTTCCGCCAACGGAATGAAGCGGTCGGGGGAAATAATGCCCGCCTCCGGATGTTTCCAGCGCACCAACGCCTCCAAGCCCGGCACGGTTTCGCTCGCAAGATCGACCTTGGGTTGATAGTGGAGAAATAATTCGTTGTTGATAATCGCCTTTCGCAGCTCCGCGAGAAGCGCAAGGTGCTGCGGTTCGGCCTGGTCATGATCCGGGCTATAGACGGCGTAGCCGCGAAAAGCTTTTCTTGCCGCGATCAGCGCCGTTCGGCCCCGTTGAATCAAGGAGGCACAGCTGTTTCCATGGTCGGGAAACATGGCAATCCCAAAACTTGCCTGTATGCCTAACTTGAATCCGTCGAGCGTGAAAGACTCTTCCAGCGCGGTAAGAAGAGTTTGAGCGAGTTGGATGGCGACCGCTGCGTCAACGATTTGCGGTGAAAAGACACCAAACTCATTAGCTCTCAGGCATGCCAGCAGGTCGTACTCGGGCAAGAGCCCGCGCAGACGTTGACCGATCTGATCGAGCAACACGTCGGATGCATCATAGCCTAGGGTGTTATTAATCTCGTTAAAATGATGAACCCTTAAAATGAGTACGGCAAAACGGTTTTTTCCATCCTCCTCATTGCTCAAAGCCTGCTCAAGTCGCTTCTGAAACATCGCGTAATTCGGCAGTCGGGTCACGGGATCATGATAGGCGAGAAATTGCAGCTGTTCTTCCGCGCGTCTCCGTTCGGTTCGTTGTTCGGCTTCACGCAGCTCTCGGGCGATCGCGGGAGCCAGGCGCTTTAAATTCCCTTTCATAATGTAATCATGAGCTCCCGCCTTCATGATCGCTACGGCGGTGTCCTCGCCGATGGCGCCGGACACGTAAATGAGGGGCACATCGAGACCGCTCTGTTTCAATACTTGCAGGGCTTCGGTGCCGGAGAAATTGGGCATGTTGTAGTCGGAAATAATAACGTCCCAGGGCTCCTGCGCGAGCGCCTTCTTCAACGCAACGGCGGTTTCGACGCGTTGACTAGCGACGTCGTAGCCACAACGACGCAGCTCCCGCAACACTAGAAGCGCGTCGTCTTCCGAATCCTCGATATGCAAAAGGCGAAGCGGCTGGCCCACTCAATGGCTCCCATTTTCCGGCGGCGGCTCGTTCAAGACCATCCAATAGAGATGGAGTTGACGCACGGCCTCGGTGAACTGGTTAAAATCTACGGGCTTTCGGATATAGCTATTGGCACCAAAGTTATAACCGTTCAAAAGATCCTGTTCTTCCTTCGAGGAAGTGAGAATGACTATCGGGAGACGCTTGGTAAGGTTTTCAGCGCGAATCTTCTTTAAGACTTCCAAACCATCCACTTTCGGTAATTTCAAATCTAAGAGAACAACCACCGGCAGGTCGTGCATATTGCGCCCGGCGTATTTTCCGGTACCAAAGAGGAAATCCAGCGCCTCCACCCCATCCTGGGCGACAACCATGTCGTTGCCGATCTTATTGCTGCGCAGAGCCCGCCGGGTCAATTCAATATCATCGGGGTTATCTTCAACTAAAAGGATTTTTTTATCGCTCATAGTTCCTCCTTCCGTCAATTACAAGGTAAAATAAAAAGTCGCCCCCCTACCCTCCACCCCCTCGGCCCAGATTTGTCCGCCATGGCGACGGATGATGCGCTGAACCGTCGCCAGGCCGATGCCGGTGCCCTCGAAATCCCTGACATCGTGCAGGCGCTGAAAAGGTCGGAACAACTTATCGGCGTAACTCATATCAAAACCCGCACCGTTATCGCGCACGAAGTAGCTCTGTTTGCCGTTGCTGGGACCGGCGCCAAATTCAATTTTTGCTGCGGCGTTCTTGGCGGTAAATTTCCAAGCGTTGCCCAGAAGATTAACGAGCACCACGCGCAGCAACCGCTGATCGCCCTGGGTCATCATCCGGTCTGCGATGCAAAATTCAACATTGCGATCTTGGTTTGCTGATTGGAGTTCCGTCGCGATGCTGTTCGCCAGCGTCGTGAGATTCACCTCCTCGCTCTGCAGTTCACTCCGGCTCACGCGGGAGAGTTGCAGTAAATCGTCGATCAGTTGGGACATCCGTTGTCCCGCAGCGCAAACCCGACCGAGATAATCTTTTCCTTGTTCATCTAGCTTGTCGCCGTAGTCCTCCAGCAGCGCCTGGCTGAATCCGTGGATGCTTCGCAGTGGGGCGCGCAGATCATGGGAGACCGAGTAGCTAAAGGATTCTAATTCTTTATTGGCCGTCTCAAGCTCCGCCGTGCGTTTTAGCACGCGCTGTTCAAGCTCTTCGTTGAGCTTGCGGATTTCTTTTTCCGCGTCTTGATTTTGGATTTCACGTAGTTGGAGGACTTCCGCCATCGTATCGAAGGACTTCGCCAGTTCCGCCAATTCGTCCTTGCCGTCGGCAATCCCGCTACGGACGCTCAAATCACCGGTGGCGATGCGCCTGGTTACCTCCATAATCCGATCGGTTTTTCGCAGCACCAACAGATCGGCTCCTACCCATGCCACGATGAGCGCTAGCAATGAGAAAATGGCGATGGCACGCAGATTATATTTGAGATTCTCGTCGGCGTTGGCAAAAAGAACGTTCTTCGAGATACCGACCGCAACATAAACCTCGTTTGTCCCAAAACCAGTAACGGGTCGAAAAGCATAAAGTCGCAGGGTTCCATCCATGCCGGAATCTTCCGTAGTTCCTTCACCCTTGCGCGCCAAGATGGTTTTGACGATCTGAGCTTGTGCCGTTGGTTTATCTTCGTTCTTCCCAAAGTCCGGGTAACGGACCAGCAATTGTCCCTTACCGTCGATCATTTGAACCACGGCACCCTGAGGCAACCGAGCGCCGAAAGCGAACCGATTGAGCCATCTCAAGTCGATAGCGGCAAAGACCACGGAGCGCAGCCGCCCCGCGTCATCGATGACAGGGTAGCCAAAATTGATCGTTGGGATACTATTACGTTGACTTAATCCATGCTCACCGGCGACAAAATCACGGCTTTCCACGGCCCGTTTGAAATAGTGCCGGTCGCCGGCATAGATGCGTTGAGTCATCGGTCGAGAGCTACAAAAAACATAGCCATCCGGCCCGATGACTCCCAGATCGGCGAAAATGGGATACTCCCGGTCGATGCGAGAGAATAGCTCGCCGCAGGCTCTCGTATCGCCGTCGCGGACTAAGGAAAGTTGCGCCAAAACAATCAGCAGCTGCCGCGTTCCGTCGATTAAGCGCTCCTGGTCGCCAGAGATGATTCGGACCACTCTAAGCAGATTCTCTTGTGCTTCTTCGTAGGCCGATCGGCGTTCTCGTGACGCGGCATAGAGCAGCAGTCCGAGCAGCGGCGCGATGACGAGAAGAACCAGAGTCAGTAAACGAATGCGCAGACTCGACAACAAAGTTCAGCTCCTACTTTCCGGCTACTTTTTTCAATCGTGCGATGCTAAAATTGCGCTAGTTAATTCAAAAATCCGCCAGGAAAGCCCATGCGCACGGGGTCAGTAAAATTTTTTCACTTAAAATGCTGCCTTTTTGTCAATTTCTGTTGTGTCTGGGCAGCAAACCCCATGCCGATGGAACGATGTTGCCTAATTGCGTCGCTATAGGGTGAACTAATCCAGGGAAAGAGCGGAGATGGGTTCAAATTCCCCCACCAAACAGCCCAAAAACGTTATAATTGACGGAATATGCGCGACTTTTCCAAAATTTGGCCGGCGCCGTTGTTAAACAATCGGCGCCTTTGCTTGCTTTCCAAGGCGACCGTAAAATTTTTGCCGCGTTATTTTTATGACAGTTACACAACGGTTAGGAGATGTGAGCCGGATGCCGTATTTTGCCGAGTTTAAAAAGATGAAGAAAGTTAACGAGACGATGTCTCCTTACGTTCGATACTAGGGTAAAAAATAAGACAGGGTCAATCTGTTTGACCCTGCGCTACCCAGCCCTTAAAGGGCGGGGTAGCTTGTTTTTGCGGTGGGATGTTGGCTTTTCGCTTTACAAATTACAAATGTGGCGCGGCAGTCGAGTTATAAAAGCCGGATTTTGATTGGATACTACTACTTTTTCTTGCCCTTGTTTTCAGTAACCGTTTTTTCTTCGCCCGGCTGCTCGCCCGGTTCAAAGCCTCCCACTTCGTGGTACACGACTTTCTTTTCTTCCTCAAATGCTCTCACCGTTGGAACCTGCCCGGGTAAACCGAGTTTTTTCCATTCACCGGCAACCTTGTCGTACACCTCTTTACGGAGTGCGGTTCGTTTTGAAAAGATCGGTAGGTAGCGATGTTCTTTACAGGCGTTAATCAGCGCCTTGGAACCGTAGGGTCTTTTCTCCGGCGGGTTCTGAGTCGGGTCGAGCCAAGTGCTCCAGGTGTTGCGCAGCACGTCAATGTCGTCAACCGGATTACACCGGCTGCTCATGGCCCAAATGACTTGGTCCATGTCGGTGGGATCAATATCCTCATCGACGGCGATAATCCATTTCGTATAATAGGCCCCACCCGGGACTTGTCCTGCCAGCGCTAAAGCCTGGGCGGCATGGCCCGCATAGCGTTGCTCCAAACTGATCACGGTCATGCCGAAACCGCCGGCACCGGCCGGATGGGCGTAAACACCTTGGATACCCGGAACGCCGAGCTTGTCCAAGTCATCCCAGATACGCGCCGAACGAATGATCGAAAAGAAGCCGCTTTGTTCACAGGAAGGATAATCCGACATCAAGGCGTTGGTAAGGATCGGATTATTGCGGTAGTGGACGGCGGTTACTTCAACCAGCGGGCAGCCGGCCTCCGGTCTCCCGTAGTAACCGGGAAATTCGCCGAAGGGACCTTCGCTGCGCACCGAATTGGGTCCGATGATTCCTTCAACTACAAACTCCGCATTCGCCGGCAACAAGAGGTTGGTCGTTTTTCCTTTGACCACCGGGATGGGTTCGCCTTTGACACCGCCGAGATATTCATATTCGGAAACATTTTTAGGGAAGGTCTGGGACCCGATGAGCATAAAGAGAGGATCGATGCCCCAGGCTGCGGCTACCTCGACCGACTTCCCCATTTGCCATGAACGGGTGATGTGTAAGCGGGCATCTTTTCCGGGCGAGAGATACAGGCCGACTTCGTTCTTGCTCTGCAGCATCATTCGGTAGGTGCCGATGTTCAGATACCCACTGTCGGGATCCCGCGTGATCACGATATCAGCGGTTCCGGCATAACGACCGCCATCCAAGGGCCAATGTTTCGGTATCGGTAATTGATTCAGGTCGATCTTGTTCCCGGTGACCGTGTTTTGGTAGAAACCGGCTTGCTTCGCTGCCACTTCACGCGGCGGCGTCCGGTCTCTGAATTTATCTTTCACGCGGCGGATGAGCTCGATGGTCGGCGTATCCGGCGCTTCTTCGAGCGTGAGCGCGATACGGGGGATGCTCGGCCCAAGAATGTTCCATAGCGATCGGGCCTTAAAGGGGCTCTTCTCATAGCCTTTGATGTTCTCAAAGAGAATCGCGGGCGACGGTTTTTGCTTCGCAATCAGATATGCGATAGCGCTCATCTCCTCTTCGCAACTTACCGGTGCCTTCACATGGATCAAATCGCCCATCGCTTCGACGCGTGCGAGCCATTCGCGCAGATCCTGGATCGGCTTGTTCTTCGTCGACTCGGATATTTTTTCTTCTCGTTTAGCCATCGCATTTCCTCCAAAGTTGATCTAAGGGTCTCCTTATTCTTGTTCCAACCCCTTGCCGGCTTATCGTCGCCCGCTCTTGGGCAACAGCGACTTAAAATAAGCGAAGGCATCGTAGGAACGATAGATCATGTTCTCTTTCATGTAATCGATATCTTTCTGCGGCATGATCGTCGGCTTTCCCACCGAGCTGGCGACCCATTGCATATACGCGGTGCGTTCCAAATAAATCGCGTGGACGGTAGCATATTCCAAGCTGTCGCCGCACACAATAACGCCATGTCCCTTGAGCAGCATCGCCATTTGGTTGCCCAGCGTCTGGCAGATCTCTTTGCCGTCTTGGACCGTGTAAATGAGCCGGGGGCTCGGAAAAATCGGCGTTTCCGGCGCGAAAACCGCAGCTTGGTTGTAAATGGGTAGGATCGGCGTTCCGGCAATGGAAAAAGCAGTGGCCAGTGTTTGATGCGTATGAACTACGGCATTAACATCGGCGCGCGCGTTATAGATCGCGGCGTGGATCATGGTTTCACGCGGCGGATTTTTAAGTTTGGTCACGGTGCGTTTGTTGCCGGCTCTCGCGAAGTTTTGTTCGCATACCTCCATGTACTCGTCGATGTCCACAAGAATGATATCTTTACCGGATATTTCGCCGAGCGGGGCGAGGACCGGTTTAATAAAAAACTTTCTCGTTCCGGGGATGCGCCCGCTGACATGACCATGGTAGTCGGCCAAGCCCTGGTAAAACATAATGCGATTGCCCAGAGCGACTTTCTGCTTGAGTTCTTCGAGTTCTTTCCTGTTGCTTTTCATTTCGATGTCCCTTTCCCAAACTAGTGCGTGAGCCCCTGGTAATTATGCCCTTTCGCGATCGGCGCAAATTTCGTCTTCTCCCGCCAATCAATGTTTGTCCAGTTCCATTGGTCGGGATAGGCGCTCACCGTTCGCTCAAGCCAGCGCGTTATACGCAACGTGCTTTCGTGAACTTCATTTTTGCTCTTGCCGGCCCGCGCCAGCTCCAATTCAGGTTCGATGATCAGTTTGAGCCCGTCGTCCGGTTGCCGCACGATACAGGCCGGGACAATCGCGGCCCCCGTGCGCAAGGCGAGCGTTGCCGGCCCGCGCCGGGCCATCACGGTACCGCCAAATAGGGGTACGGAAACCCCATTGCTTTGCCGGTATTCATCGGCAATGACAATGGCTATCTCATTGCGCCGGAGCACCGTATTCAGCTCCTTGAGCGCCGCCAGCCTTGGCCGAGCGCGAATCGTCCGCTGGTGCGCCTGCAAACGGATATCGTCCATTAGCTTCGCAAACCGTTGTTCCCGCGGCGGGCTAACCAGCACATGGACCGGGTAGCCGGCGATGGCTAATCGGGTGCCGACGAGAAAAAAATTGCCCAGATGAGCGCTCAGGACAATTACGCCGTTACCCTTCGCCAGCGCGGCATCGAGCCACTCTTTTCCCACAATGGGCATCTCGGAGCACAACCGCTCTTCCGACGATTCCAAAGCAACGGCGATCTCGACGCAGGCGCGAAAAAAATTGCGCAGGGAGCGCCGGGCGGTGGCGCGCGCCGTGCCCAAGTCGCTATGAGCAGACAACGCCGCGCCGATGTTGGAAATCGATTTCAGCCGGAAGCCGCGAAAAAAAACGAAGCCTACGTCCGCGAGGAAGTCTGACAAAAGAAATAACCAGCGCCGCGGGAATATTCTTACGGCAAAGCGTCCTACTTTAAAACCGAACCGGGTGGCCCAATACGCCATTCTTTCAAGAACCCACCTCGTCATCAAATTCCGTTGTTTTCCGATTTAATCTCGGCGGACCTGTTTGAAAGAATCACAATCTACGATAAATTTGCCCTTGTCGCAAGCGTGCCGAAACTATCCAGCCATTCTATCGCCATTGGCCGCTCAATTGATAAATTCTTGTAAAAACAGCAACTTGAGGAGTGAGCGCGGATTCGCCAAGGAGGACGGCTTATTTCACTTATGGTTTTTCTATGCTACAAATTAAAAATTGTTGTGACTGAGGATTCTTGGCATGCGGATGATGTTACCTCCAGTGAAAGAACGGCGAGTCATCGATCGCCTGCTTTCCAGCTTCTTCCAAGAATATAAGGCTCAGGACTTTAAAAAAGCCATCTCCGCCCTCTGTCGTTTTTATCATTTGAAACATCCTAAAGTGGAGTGGTTCGAGTATATCGACTGGGGAAAAACCGCCGGTAAAACCTATGAAAACGGCCAAATCTATCTCGTCCATCCGGAAAATTGGAAGAAAGGCAGAAAGTACAACTCCGAAAGAAGATGGATTAATACCGTCTATCACGAGATGGGCCACTATGTTTTTTGGGCGGATGCGGAAAATAAGGCCGATATGTTCGCCTCTCGTATGGCGCGAGGACTGAACAGTTACAAATAACCGCCGACCTTTCAACCGACCGATCTCAAGCTCCGACAGCCATGGACTACAAGGATACATTAAACTTACCGAAGACCGATTTTCCCATGCGGGCGAATCTGCCGCAGAACGAGCCTAAGCAGGTTGAAAAGTGGGAGCGTGAACGAATCTATTTCCAAATTCTTGAGAAAAACCATGGGGGGAAAAGATTTATCCTTCATGACGGCCCGCCTTACGCTAACGGCAACATTCACATCGGCCATGCCCTCAATAAAATTCTTAAAGATATCATCGTTAAACACAAGGCGATGACCGGACATGCCGCGCCGTATGTTCCTGGCTGGGATTGCCATGGTCTGCCGATCGAACTGCAAGTGGAGAAAAACCTCGGCCGGGCGAAAAAGCTGGCGATGAACAAGGCGGATATTCGCCGGCTGTGTAAGGAATACGCCGAGAAATTTATTTCGATTCAGCGGGACGAATTCAAAAGACTTGGCGTGTTGGGAGATTGGGAGCATCCCTATCGCACCCTGGACCCCGGCTATGAGGCGCAGGAGATTCGTGAATTGGGCAAGTTCGTCGCCTCAGGTACGCTCTATCGCCAGAAAAAGCCGGTCTACTGGTGCGCCTCCTGCGTGACCGCGTTGGCCGAGGCGGAAGTGGAATACGAGGACCACACCTCGCCGTCTATCTACGTTAAGTTTCCGGTCAAGGATTCAAAGGGGCTGTTTCCCGTCGATCCCGTGACCGGTCCATGCTTTGTTATCTGGACCACGACTCCTTGGACCTTGCCCGCTAATCAGGCGATCGCGGTGCATCCGAAGTTCATGTACCGTCAGGTTAAGACGCCGCAGGGTGCACTGATCATTAACCAAGAGTTGATCCCTGGTGTCATGAAGGCATTGGCTCTTGAGCCAAAGGATTATGAAGTTACGGCAGGCGCATGGTCCGGTGCCGAGCTTGAAAACATCGTCTGTCGTCACCCATGGATGGATCGGGACTCCAAGGTCATCCTTGGCGAGTTCGTCACTCAGGACCAAGGCACGGGATGCGTGCATATCGCTCCAGGGCATGGCCAGGAAGATTACGATGTCGGCATGCGCTACGGTCTTGAAGTGCTGGCGCCGGTGGATGCCGAGGGAAGATTCACCGTCGTTGCCGGTGATCTGCAAGGCGAATCGGTTTTTAAAGCCGACCCCAAAATCATCGAGAAGCTTGCCGAGCGCGGAGCCCTGTTAAAAGAAGAAAAGCTCTCGCACAGCTATCCGCACTGCTGGCGCTGCAAAAAGCCGGTGATCTTCCGCGCCACCGAGCAATGGTTCATCTCTATGGAGAAAAAAGGCCTGCGCCGGGTAGCGCTCGACGCCATCGAACAGGTCAGGTGGATTCCTCCCTGGGGTAAAGACCGCATTCGCGGCATGCTCGAAGCGAGACCCGACTGGTGCATCTCGCGCCAACGTTCCTGGGGCGTACCGATCCCGGCCGTTTATTGCCAGCGGTGCAACCAGGCGATTTTAACCCAAGGACTCTGTGATCATGTCGCTGCGATCTTCGAGAAAGAAGGGTCCGACGCCTGGTTTGTTCGACCGGTCAACGAACTTGTTCCGGAAAGTCTAAAATGCCCCGACTGCGGCGGGCGCGAATTCTCCCGTGAAGAAGATATTCTCGATGTTTGGTTCGATTCGGGCGTGAGCCACGCGTCGGTGGTCGAGCGGGATCCGCGTCTGGGCGGGAGAGCCGATCTTTATCTCGAGGGCAGCGACCAACACCGCGGCTGGTTTCATACCGCCCTTTTGACCTCTTTGGCGACGCGCGGCCGGGCGCCCTATGAAAGCGTGCTGACGCATGGTTTCACGCTCGACGGCAAGGGCCGAAAGATGTCCAAATCTTTGGGCAACACCGTCGCGCCCCAGGACATCATGAAAAAGCATGGCGCCGAGATACTGCGCCTTTGGGTGTCGGCGGAAGATTATCGTGAAGACGTGCGCATCTCGGACGAGATTCTCAATCGTTTGGTGGAGGCCTACCGCCGCATCCGCAACACCGCGCGTTTTCTCATCAGCAACCTCTATGACTTCGATCCGGCGACGGATGTCGTCGCATTGGCGGATCTCGACGAATTAGACCGCTGGATTTTGCACCGGACGCAAAACATTATCGGCCGCTGCCGCGAAGCCTATGAAAAATACGAGTTTCACGTCGTTTATCACACGCTGAATAATTTTTGCGCCGTCGACTTGAGCGCGCTCTATCTCGACATCGTCAAGGACCGGCTTTACTGTGAGGGTAAAAATTCCCTCCAGCGGCGCGCGGCGCAAACGGCGCTTTATCGCATCCTCGACGTTTTGATTCATCTGATGGCGCCGGTTCTCTCGTTCACCGCGGAGGAAGTCTGGGCCTACCTGCCGGATCGCGCGCGCCGGCCTCATAGTGTTTTTCTCTCCGCCATGCCCACGCCCGACGAAAGCTTGATCGACGGCGCGCTCGCGGAAAAATGGGACCGGCTGTTTAAAGAACGCGGCGAAGTGCTCAAAGCCTTGGAAGAGGCCCGCAGCAAAGGTATTATCGGCCATTCGCTGGATGCCAAAGTCACGCTCGTTCAGCGTGACGCCAAGCCGGACGCGCTGCTGCAAGAACTGATTCAGTCCGACGGCAACCGGTCGCGCGACGTTTTAATTGTGTCACAGGCTTGCCTATCGGCCGACGACGGCCGCGCCGGCGCCGCCGATCAGATTTGTTCCTACGACTCCGAGCTGTTCGGCGGCCCGATCATGGTTGCCAAGGCTGACGGCGTTAAGTGCGAGCGCTGTTGGAAATATGACCGTGAAGTTGGCAAAGATGCCGCTCACCCGACCATCTGTTCGCGCTGCGCCGCGGTTTTCCGCTCCGGAGTCGCGGCTTGAGCGTTAAGTTCAAAATCGTCGCCGGCTGGCTCGCTTTTATCCTCGTCGCGGATCAATTGACGAAGTTCTTCGTCGATCGGACAATGCCGCTGCATCACTCGATTCCGGTGATCGAGAACCTGTTTAACCTGACCTACATCCGCAATACCGGCGCAGCGTTCGGTATTTTCGCCGGCAGCGCGGCTGCGTTTCGCCTGCCGTTTCTGATCCTTGTCTCGGTGGCGGCGGCGGGGTTCATTTGCGCGCTGCTGTGGCGCTTGCCGGAAAATGAAAAGGGTCTCATTACAGCGCTGGCATTCATTCTCGGCGGCGCCATCGGCAACCTGATCGATCGCGTTGTCTATGGCGAGGTGATCGATTTTTTGGATTTTTACTGGTCGGGCTACCACTGGCCGGCGTTCAACGTCGCCGATAGTTTTATCACGGTGGGTGTCGCGATCACGGTTTTCTACCTCATCAAGGCCAAAGGAAAAGATCCCTTCGCTCACCGTTAGCGTGCTTTTCTCAAAACCACTACCGTTGCACCCCAGCCTCCGGCATCCGGTGGCGCCTCCGCGAACGAATCAACGCCGGGGTGTTTATCGAGAAACGAACGGACGATGTTTTTTTGCACACCTGCCCCTTTGCCGTGAATGATACGGATCTCGTTCAGCCCCGCTTGCCTACATTGCTCAAGATACTCCGCCACCACGCTCCGAATGTCCTTAGGCTGAAAGGCGTGCAAATCGATGGAATCTTGGAGCGGAATCGCTATGGGTTCACTAAACGGATAATCCGTTTCCAGATGAGAAGAATCGAAGCTCTTACCTCTGTTCTGCTTGCCCACAAAAGTGAGGGCAAGAAACTTGTCTTGCCCTCCTCGTTAGTTTGACTTTGCTCCAGCTCGCCCTAATCCCAGCGTTTATCGCCCTTCAAGCGCCCGCCAGCCTTGGTGAGCGCGGCTTGAACCACGGAGAGATCGATCAACTTTTCATAACTAGGCTTCTCTTCGGCTTTGATTGAGCCCAGCTCCACCTGCTTATTGACCGTCCATTCGACCATGTCTTTGGGAAGTCCGTCGTTTACCGGCCAGGCACCGGCAGCGGCTAGAATATCATAAGTTTGTGCCACTACGTCAGAGTCCTGCTGGGTGTATTTGGTTGCGACCTCGACTGTTTTCGCTTTGTTATTGTAAATGAAGCGATTGGCCTTGATGAGCGCCGCCATGATGTCCACGTACAGCTGCCGATTGCTGGCGATTTCCTTTTCCGGCGCAATGTAAGCCGCGTAGAGCCATTTGGGCAGCGGTTCCCAAAGGTTCACAAGAATATTGAGGTCGCTTTTTTTCTTTTTTGCCACAAGCGCTTGGTCCACGTGGAGAATTGCGGTGTCGATTTGTCCGCTAAGCAATCCCGGCACGCGCCCCTTGGTGCTGACCGGCACATATTGGACGTCCTTGGGCGTAAGTCCACAACTTGCCATCACGGCGCGGCTCATGACCTCGTTGAAGGCGCCGACTTCCTGGATCCCGACCTTCCGGCCTTTTAGATCTTTGCAGCTTTTGATGTCGCCTTGAACGAGCATGGACTGGGAAAGCTTGTGTGAGTATGTGCCAAGAACTTTGGTTCCGGCTCCCCTGGCCGCGGCGATGATCGCCGGATCGGAGCTTGTGCCGGTGATGTCAAGGCCGCCGGCCACGCTGCCGCGCAAGGTCTGCGTGCCGCCCTCAAAAGTGACGAATTCCACGTCGATATTGCTCTCTGCGAAAAAGCCCATCTCCTTGGCGATATAGGGCGGGATATGCACCACGTTAGGAGGCGTGACGGGCAAGCCAAAAACGACCTTGTGCTTGGTCTGCGCTTCTACGGGTGATGACCAAAGCCAAAACCCGATCAATGGCAAAATCAAAAAAGCCTTTTTCATGTGACCCTCCTTAATTTATTCATGATCCTCAAAGTTTCTCCAGGGCGCGATTCGACCCTCGACCCACTTGGCTAACCACATAAGCCCCACTCCTAATATCATAACCACCACGATGGGGACAAAGAGCTTGTCGGTCTCCAGGGCGTTGGCATAGCGCACGATCATATAACCTAAGCCGGTGACCGAAGTGTAAAACTCGGCGACGATCATGCCGACCAGTCCCCGGCCGATCGCGAGCCGCACGCCCACTACGATAAAGGGGATCGCCGATGGAATAATCAGGTGGCGCCACAGTTGCCGTTCGGAGGAACAAAAAGAGCGCGCCACTTCCTGGAGATTGCGATCGACGTCCTTCACGCCCTGGTAGGTATTGAGCAAGATGGGGAAAACCATGAAGAGAAAAACGATGATCACTTTCGCCGGAACTTTGAAACCGAACCAGAGTACGATCAGCGGCACCATGGCGACCATCGGCATAGAATATAGCGCACTGATGTAAACATCCGCGGCCCACTCGATTATCGAAGAGCGCCCCATGGCGATGCCAAGGAAAACGCCAACAACCACCGATAGGATCGAGGCATAGAGCAAAACCAAGAGGCTGTCTTTCATATAGCTTTGAAGTTCTCCGGAGGCAACCAGACCGAAAAACGCGCGGACGATGGCCAAGGGATAGGTAAAAAGTATCGGATTGACGCGCCGACCGTAGAATTCCCACAAAGACAACACGACAAGCAGGGAGAGTATACGGATCTTAGCGCGCTGGCTCATGGACAGCTTCTCCTGGCGCCTCTTGATTCAGATCGTTTTTGAGCATTTCCCAAATGCAATTTCGCAGATTCATGTAAGAGGGGTGTGCCCTGACTGAAAGGATCTTTCTCGGCCTGGGAATATCGACGGGAAGAATTTTTTGAATCCGCCCTGGGTGCCGCGACATGATGACAATGCGATCCCCTAAAAGGATAGCCTCGTCGATGCTGTGGGTAACGAAAATCAGGGTCTTTCTCTCGCCCTCGAGAATGCGCAGCAACTCTTCTTGCATCAACTCCCGCGTCTGCGCATCCAAGGCTCCGAAGGGTTCATCCATAAGCAAAACGGAGGGATCGATTGCCATGGCACGCGCCAGGCCGGCGCGCTGCTGCATGCCGCCGGAAAGTTGGTGCGGATAGGACTTCTCAAATCCCTTGAGCCCTATCAACTCGACGTATCGTTCGACGACCGCTGAAATCGCGGCTCGCGATTTTCCCCGCAGCTCTAAGCCATAAGCGATGTTTTCTTCCAACCGCTTCCATGGAAACAAACCGAAGTGTTGGAAGACCATGGCGATGTCCGGCCGCGGACGGGTGATGAGCTCTCCATCGATCAGGACTTCTCCCTGGTCCCGCGCGATCAGACAGTCGATGATCCGTAACAACGTCGTTTTGCCACACCCGCTTGGCCCTAAAATGCAAAGGCTCTCGTTGGAATTGACTTCGAGATTGATGTCCTGCAAAGCCATCACCCCGCCGCTGCTGTAAGTTTTGGTAAGATTTTGAATAACGATCTTGGCCATGGAGAAATTATGGTTCAGGCCTTTCTAACAGTTTTTTGACCTCCTGGAGAAAGCGCGCGGCGACGGCGCCATCGACCAGGCGATGATCCGCCGAAAGCGTCGCGGTCATCAACGATTTGATCGCAAACATGCCGTCGTCGGCGACCACGCGCGGCGCGACCCGCCCCACGGCCAAGATCGCGCACTGGGGCGGATTGATGATGGCGATGAAACTATCGACGCCGAGCATGCCGAGATTCGATACCGTAAAGGTGCCGCCTTCGTAGTCGAGCGGAAATAGTTTTTTCTTCTGCGCCTTGTCGGCCAGCTCGCGACTCTGGACGGCCAACTCCATCAAGCCCAGTCGCTCGGCATGGCGGATCACCGGCACAACCAGTCCTTCGTCCAGCGCCACGGCCATGCCGATGTTGATGTCGGCGTGAAGCTTAATGCCCTGTTCGGTAAAAGTCGAGTTGAGCGACGGAAAATCTTTCAGGGCTTGGGTGCAAGCGTGTAGGATGAAGTCATTGATGGACGGGACGTTGTCCGCGCCCTGATCCTTCCAGCTTGCCCGCGCCCGACTCACCGCTGTCATGTCGATCTCCATGCCGATGTAGAAGTGCGGGACGCTCTGCTTGCTCTGGGTCATGCGCTGGCCGACGATGCGGCGCATGGAGCTAAGCGGCAGAATTTTTTCTTGCGCTGCGGGGGCGGTTTGGGGCCGGGGCGCTTCATCCGGCGCGGCCCGCAGCACGTCTTCGGCCAGGATGCTGCCCTCCGGGCCGCTGCCTTTGAGGGCTGATAAATCGATGCCTTTTTCCCTGGCGATGCGTTTCGCCGCCGGGGAGGCCAGCAGCTTGCCAGCGGTTGGGCGCGCGCTAGCCGGGGCCGATGCGGCCTTGGCGGCGGGCGCCGAGGCGGCGGCTTTGCTGGTCGTCCGCGTTGGAGCCGTCGGTACCGGCTTGGTTGGCGCCGACGGGGATTCTCCCGGCGCTAAAATCAGCGCAATCGTCTGGCCCACCGGGATTTCATCGCCGTCCTTCGCTGTGACGCGCGCGAGAATACCCGAGGCCGGCGCCTCGATTTCCACCGTCGCTTTGTCGGTTTCGACCTCCATCAACGGCTCGCCCTTGGTCACGGATTGACCTTCGGCTTTGCGCCAATTGAGCAGGGTCCCTTTTTGCTGCGCCACGCCGAGCGCGGGCATGATTACGTTGGTTGCCATCGATTCGCCTTGGAGGATTGAGTTCTGAGTCCTGAGTAATGAGTCCTGAGTCCCTTCCCCACTCAGCACTCAGGACTCGGCACTTTTTAGCGCTTCACCCTTTCCAGTGCTCCCGGGTTGTTCAAATTCGATTGCGTTTCACGGATGGTCGGCAGTTCGCCGCCGGGGGTGAAATAGTGCGTACCGGCTACGGGGAGCTTTTCCGATGGGAAGCGCGTGATGACTTCGCAGCCGTCCTTGGTGACAACCACTTCCTCTTCGAGCCGGGCGGCGGACCAGCCGTCGGCGGCGGGCCAGTAGGTTTCCAGGGCGAAGACCATGCCTTCCTCGATCACTTCGGGATGGTCCAAGGAGACCAGGCGGCTGAAGATCGGTTTCTCCCAGATCGACAAGCCGACGCCGTGGCCGTACTGCAGCGCGAACGCCGCTTCTTCGTTGGCGAAACCGAATTCTTCCGCTTTGGGCCAGAGCTTGACCACATCCGCCGTGGTGATGCCGGGCTTGACGATGCTGATCGCCGCGTCCATATAATCGCGGCAACGCTTGTAGGCATCATTCATCGCAGCGGAGGCGCTGCCAATGGCAAAAGTTCGATAGTAGCAAGTCCTGTAGCCGTTGTAGCTGTGAAGAATGTCGAAGAAGGCGGGGTCGCCGGGTCGCAGCACCCGGTCGGTGTAAACATGGGGATGCGGGCTGCAACGCTCGCCAGAAATCGCGTTGACGCCTTCGACATGCTCCGAGCCCAGATCATAGAGCACTTTGCTGACCACGCCGACGCATTCGTTTTCCCTGACGCCCGGTTTCATGAAGCGGTAAAGCTCGTCGTAGGCGGCATCGACCATCATGCAGGCGGAATTGAGCAGCGTGATCTCGTCCTGGGTTTTGATCTTGCGCACCTCGTGCATGAGCTGCTGGCCGTCAACGACTTTGATGCCCTGGGCCTGGAGCGCGAAGAGCACAGGAAGCTCGATGACGTCGACGCCCACCGGCTCGTTGTGCAGCTTGCGCTTTTCCAACTCGAGCTTGACTTTCTTCGCAACGTCATCAGCCAGACCGGAACCGGGATGGGTTGCGCCGCGCAGTGTCGAGATGCCGGCGCGCGAGCGTTCACCCAACCAGGGGCAATAAATCTGATGATGGCGCGCCGCCGAGCCGAAATCCCATAAAATCGGTTCGTCGTCCTGGGGCAAGAGCGAGAAGCGCACCAGCTTGTCCATCGCCCAGGTGCCGATGTGGGTCGCGGTAATGTAACGGATGTTGTTCATGTCGAAACAAAGCAACGCGCCCAACTCGGATTTCTTGAGCGCCGCCTTGATCCGATTCAGGCGATCCTGGCGCAGCCGTTCAAGGTTGACACGCTCTTCCCAATCGACGCCCATCAGGCCGAAGGTCTTGAGTCCCATATTTAACCTTCCTGTTTAGGGTTTCGAGTCTCGGATTTCGAGTTGAACCCGAAACCAGAAACCCGGAACTCGAAACTCTTATTCATCGCTTCCCACATAATGTTTTAGCCATCTCCGCCACCGCTGCCGCCGTCGGCACGGTCTGGTCTTCGAGCACCGGCGAGAACGGCACCGGCACGTCCATCGCGCCCATGCGCTTGACCGGCGCATCGAGGTAATAGAAAGCGCCGTCGGCGATCGCCGAGGCGATCTCCGCGGTGACGCCGTAGCGCTCGTAGCCTTCGTCGATCACGATGGCGCGGCTGGTTTTTTTAACCGACTCGATAATCGTTTGCTTGTCGAGCGGCAGCGTGGTTCTGACATCGACGACTTCGGCGCTGAGGCCGCTTGATTGCAGCGCCTCGGCGGCGGCGAGAGCCTCCTGCACCATGCTGCTGGTGGCGACCAGTGTGATATCGCTGCCGGCGCGCTTCACGTCGGCGACGCCGAGGGGAATCGTGTATTCTTCCGCCGGCACCGGACCTTTGAGCTGGTACATCAATTTGTCTTCGAAAAAAACCACCGGGTTGTCGTCGCGAATGGCGCTCTTGAGCAGTCCCTTGGCGTCGTAGGGGGTAGCGGGGACGACGACTTTCAAACCGGGAATATGGCTCACCCAGGCGTGCAGGCTTTGGCTGTGCTGCGCGGCGGAGCGGCGCGCCGCGCCCAGAGTTGTGCGCAAAACCATCGGCACCTTGAGCTTGCCGCCGGACATATAATGAATTTTCGCCGCCTGGTTCACCAGCTGGTCCATCGTCAGGGTTATGAAATCGCCGAACATGATGTCGACCACCGGGCGCATGCCGGTCATGGCGGCGCCGACGCCGATGCCGGCGATGCCCGCCTCCGAGATCGGCGAGTCGATCACCCGCTCGGCGCCGAACTCCTGCACCAGCCCCGCAAGCACTTTGAACGGCGTGCCCGCTTCGGCGACATCTTCGCCGATGATGAAAACAGTCGGATCGCGCCTCATCTCCTCGGCCAGCGCCTCGTTGATCGCTTGGCCGAATGTGATCTCGCGCGTGGCGATGCCGGATTTTGCGCTTGCGCTAGGCATAGACATGCTGCCTTACTTCATCCTGGTCGGGGTAAGGCGCGTTGAGCGCGAAGTTAACGGCCTCTTGGATTTCCGCCGAGACTTCGTTTTCGATTCGCTGGAATAATTTGCCGTCCGCCAGTTTGTTCTTCTTTAGCCATTCGGCGAGCAATGTCACCGGATCGCGCTGGGTCTTCCACTTTTCTTCTTCTTTTTTCGAGCGATAATACGACCGGTCGATGTCACCGACGTGGTGGCCGTGAAAGCGGTAGGTGAGACATTCCAAAAAAGCCGGGCCGTCGCCGCGGCGCGCTCGCTCGGCTAATTTTTGCGCCATGGCGTGGACGGTTCTCACGTCCTGGCCGTCGACGGATTCCGTGTGAATTCCGAAAGCAGCGGCGCGCGATGTCACCTCGCCGGCGGTGGTCTCGCTGAAGTGAGTATACTCGTTGTATTGGTTGTTCTCGCAGACATAAATGACCGGCAGCTTCCAGAGCGAAGCCATGTTCATCGTTTCGTAAAGCAGCCCTTGACCCAGCGCGCCCTCGCCGAAAAAGCAGACCGCGACTTGATCGCTGCCGCGCATTTTTGCCGACAGTGCCGCCCCCGTCGCGATGCCCGCGCTGCCGCCGACGATGGCGTTGGCGCCCAGATTACCGGTGTCCTGATCCGCGATATGCATCGAGCCGCCTTTGCCGCGACAATAGCCGGCTTCTTTACCGAGCAATTCGGCGAACATTTTGTCGATCGACGCGCCCTTAGCCAGGCAATGGCCGTGGCCGCGGTGCGTGCTGGTAATGTAGTCGTCGCGCCGCAGCGCTTCACAAATACCGACGGCGATGGCTTCCTCGCCGATATACAAATGGGCCAGCCCCGGCATCTTGGCGCCGAGATAGAGTTGATTGACCTCTTCTTCGAACAGCCGGATCTTCAACATCTGGCGGTAGAAGTGGAGCCAGCGCTCGTCCTTCGCGGCGGTTAGTTGTTTGTCCGGCTTCTTCGCCGGTTTTTTTGTGGTGCGAGCCATTACCTGTCTCAGTTGTCGGCGCTTAGTTTCGGGTTTCGAATCTCGGGATTCGCGTTCGGAAACGGTTCCGTGCCTTTGACTTGAAACTCTAAACACGAAACTCGAGACTATTTTACCCCCGCCATCCTGCCGAGCGCTTCACACAAGATCGCGAAATCCTTTTTCGCCAATCCCATGCCGCGCGCGGCCGTCAGCATTTCATTGGTAATCGCCGTAGTCGGCAACGGCACATCGAGCTGGCGGCCCATTTCCAGGGCGAGCAGCAGATCCTTTTGCATCATGTTGACGTCGAACCAGGCTTCCTCCGGCATCTGAAGCACGAACGGGCCGCGGTATTTCACCATCGGCGAAGCGATCACGCTGTTGAGCAGAACTTCAACGGCGGTTTCCCGCGCGATGCCGCTTTTCTCGGCCAAAAGAACGCCTTCGCTGAAGGCGAGCATCTGCACCGCGAGGCTCAAATTGGTCGCGATCTTCATCGACACCGCCAGCCCATTGCCGCCGACATGGGTGACCTTCGGGCCGATCGCTTGCAGAATCGGCAGGGCTTTTTCAAATGCTTGGCGCTCGCCGCCGACCATGATCGAGAGTTTGCCTTCTTCGAGCGTGATCACGCTGCCCGAGACCGGCGCATCGAGCATTTGCGCTCCCTTGCCGGCCGCCTGAGCCGCCACCGCGCGGCAAGCCGCCGGACTCACCGTGCTCATGTCGATGTAAATTTTCCCCGCGCGCAGTCCCGCCAGGATGCCGTCGGTGCCGCTGGTGACCGCTCGCAACGCTTCGGTGTTGGTCACCATCGAGAAGGTAATTTCCGCCGCCTCGGCCACGGCGCGAGGCGTATCGCCCCACATCATTCCCGCCTTCAGCAACCCCTGCGCTTTCGCTTTCGTGCGATTGTATCCCGTGACCCTATGGCCGGCCGCCAACAAACGGTGCACCATGCGGCTACCCATGACACCGAGACCGACAAAGCCAATATTCGCCGTAACAACCTCCCGGGGATTTTTTTTCGCCCCCCCGATCTTTAGCTCTTTATAGCGATTTTCAGGTTCCGCCGCTAGTACAATCGGGCGCGTAGGTTATCCGCGGCCCAGCTTGCCCCTTGGGCGAAGCCTGCCTGTGGACGAAGCGATCGAGCTGTTAAAAAGGCGGCTGGCAGAGTATCGCAGTGGGGCGGAAAGTGAATATTTGCGCCCGCCGGGAGCAAACTTTTCAAAGCTCGTGGCCGCGGTTGATCTCGGTGCTTTTTTCCAGGGTCAATTGATCGAGAGCTTGCAATAAAGACTCGTACTTCACCGGTTTCGTCAAATGGGCGTCGAAGCCGGCCTCTTTGGCGCGCTGGCGGTCTTGCTGTTGACCCCAGCCGGTCATGGCGATCAGGATCATCTTCTTACCCCAAGGCTGTTCCCGGATGATTCTCGCGGCGTCGTAGCCGTTCAGTTTCGGCATGGCGATGTCCAGCACCGCGATCTGGGGGCGAAATTTCGCCGCCGCGTCGAGAACTTCAAAACCGTCTTGGGCAATTTCCACCTCGTTGCCGTCGGCTCTCAGCAGTTTGGCCAGCGTATTGGCGGATTCCGGAAAGTCGTCTGCCACGAGGATTCGCCGCGTCGCCGTCGCGGGAACTTTTTCTTGCTCATAGCGCGCGGGGAGCGGCGGCGGAGCGACGGAATGAAGGATCTGCGGTAAACGAACGATAAATTCGCTGCCCTGATTGAGGCCGGGGCTATGGGCTTCGACGGTCCCCCCTTGCAGCTCGACCAGTTGGCGCACCAGAGTGAGGCCGAGACCAAGCCCCCCTTCGGAGCGGGCATAGGAGCGGTCCACCTGATAAAACATGTCGAACACATGGGCCGAACTTTCGGTGGAAAGGCCGACTCCTCTGTCCTTCACCCGCACCACCACTTGACCGCCAGCCGCCTCGACGTTCAGCCAGATCGTCCCCGGCTGGGGCGTGTATTTGGCGGCATTGGTGAGAAGATTCATAAAGACTTGGACGAGACGGATGCGGTCGGCTTCGACATAAACGGGCTGCTTCGGCAGCGCGACGATGAGTTCGTGGCCGCGCTCATCGATCAACGGCCGGCTCGATTCGACCGCGGCGTTGACGATCGCGCCGATATCGACCCGCTCTGTCTGCAGCTCCAGTTTTTGCCGGGTGATGCGGCTTACGTCGAATAGGTCATCGGTCAGCCGGGTCAAATAATTGACTTGGCGATCCATGATATCCCGCCCCCAGCGCAGTTCGTCTTCCGAGGAGCCGGGGATTTGGATCAAATTGACGACATTGCGCATCAACGACAACGGATTTCTCAATTCGTGGGCCAGCGTCGCCAGGAATTCATCTTTGCGCTTGTCACCCTCGCGCAAGGCCTCCTCGCTTTGGCGCAGAGCTGCGTCGAGACGGAGTTTCTCCACGGCGAGCCAGGTGCGCTCGGCGACCGCCTTGGCCAGCGCCGTCTCGCCGTCGCTCCAACGGCGCACTTCTTGGTCCGCCACCACCAATGCCGAGACCATCTGGCCGTCGCGCAGCAGTGGAATGGCCATAAAGGAACAGACTCCCAGTTGCCGGTAGGCGTCGGCGTATGGCGCTGTACGCTCGTCATCGGCGATATCGCGTACGACGCCTGCCCGGCCCGCCTTTCCCAGGTTGATCATCGCCGGCCCGAAAGGACTGAGCGGGTAGGTGCCTGCGATCGACGGGGTGTGCGGGTGGTAATCGCGATGAATGGTAAATCGATCGCCTTCAGGATCGATATCGAGAAATCCGCAGCGCGCCGCCTGCAAGTGTTCGCCGGCGGCCACCGCCGTCGCCCACATCAGTTCATCCGGATCCGCGGCGAGCCGGGTGCATTCGCTGAGGTCGAGAAGAAAAAGCGCGCCAGCTTCAGCCTGTTTGCGCTCGGTGATATCGGTGTTCATGCCGATCCAGCCGCGGATTGAACCGTCCGGCGCCGAAAGCGGCACGGCGCGTATCTCGGTCCAACGCCATTGCCCATCATGGCGGCGCAAACGAGACTGCGCCGCCAGCCCCGTCCGTTCCGCGCGGGCCCGTTGCCAGTCGGCGTGAATTTTTTTTCGGTCATCGGGGTGACAGGCGTTCAGCCAGCCCGACCCTTTCCATTCATCGTAACTTTGCCCGGTAAAGGCGCGCCAGGAGGGAGAATCTTCGACAATCTCGCCTTCGGCGTCAGCTCTCCAAACGATTTGCGCCGACGCCTCCATGATCGCGCGCAGTGGGGCCTCGCCGCGGCCGAGGCCGGACTCGGTCCAATGGGCGCGCGAACAGACCGCCGCCAGGATCCAGATCAGAATTAAGGTAAGACCATGGTTGATCACCGGCAGCCACACCGGCAGTCCCTCGGCCGCCGGCTTCAGGAAATAATCTAAGAGGGTCAGCGCGGTGGCGACCGTGGCGACCATTATTTTTTCGCGCGGCGCCGGTAAAGCGATGATTAATAACAACGCGGTGACCGAACAGATGGGGAGCGCTAAACCGAGCGGCGTTCGAAAATCGGCCATAAAAACAAGCACCAGCAATGCGGCGATCATCAGCCACAAAACCGGCGTCCTCGGAGCGATTATATGGCGCCGCTGGGTTCGTCGCTGATCAGGAGATGATGGGGACGAAAATGGTGGTTGGTTTTGTTCCTGCATGAACCCGCTCGGGGCGTCGGCGCCGTCGCAGTCATAACATTTTACAAAGGGCGCCATTTTTAAACAAGCACGCGCGGCGCACGGTCGCTTGACAAGACTTAGACCAGGGATAATAGATGGCAGAAATGCTTTTTAAATGGAGACATTGATGGTGGATGGGAAAAAGTATTACCGGGACTTTCGCGAGCACCTTAAAGCGCTTGAGGAGCGCGGCAAGCTGCTGCGCGTCAGCCGCCAAATTGACAAAGACACGGAACTGATGCCGCTGGTGCGTTGGCAGTTTCGCGGCCTGGACGAGGCACAACGAAAAGCCTTCATGTTTGAAAACGTCGTCGACGCTAAGGGAAAGCGCTACTCGATGCCGGTGACGGTGGGAACCTTGGCCGCGACCACGGAAATCTACGCGATCGGATTGATGTGCAAGCCGGAAGAGATCCATGAACGCTGGACCAAGGCCCAATTGAATCCGATCGAGCCGGTGCAGGTCGCTTCGGGGCCGGTCCAGGAAGTCGTCCGGCAGGGGCAGGATCTGCTCAACGGTCACGGACTCGATATGATTCCGGTGCCGATCTCGACGCCCGGTTTCGATAACGCCCCCTATCTCACCTCGGCCAACTGGATTACTAAGGATCCTGAAACGGGCATTTACAACATCGGCAACTATCGCAGCCAGATCAAGGCGCCGACCCGCACCGGCGGACTGTTCACCTCCCAGCACATGGGCCAGCACTGGCGCAAGTGCAAGGCTAAGGGCGCTCGGCTCGAAGCCTGCATCGCCATCGGCGTCATCCCCAGCATCGCTTATGCGGCGACGGCGAAGATCCCCTACGATTTCGACGAATACCGGCTCGCCGGCGGGCTGGGCGGCGAAGCGGTGCAGGTCGTGCGGGCAAAAACCGTCGATCTGCTCGTGCCGGCGACCGCGGAAATCGTCATCGAAGGGACGATTCCAACCGATATCATCGAGCCCGAGGGGCCATTTGGCGAATACCCCGGCTACATGGGCCACCGCACGGTCTCGCCGTTTCTCGAAGTGAGCTGCATCACGCACCGGCGCGACGCGATCTACACCGCGCTGATGAGCCAGTTTCCGCCCAGCGAGTCGAGCAAGATCAAACACACCGGCACCGAAAAGATCATCTACAAATATCTGCGCCACGACAGCGGCAACGCGGCGGTCCTCGATGTCGCGCTCCATGACGAGGTGAGCGGCAGCGGCCAGGCCTACTGCGTGATCAAGATGGGCAAGGCCACCAAGGCCGACGCCTGGCGCGCCTTGAACGCCTCGGCGGGTTTTACCGGCGCCTACGCGAAAGTATGCGTCGCCGTCGACGAAGATATCGATATCCATGACCCGGCGATGGTCAACTGGGCGATCTGTTTCAACGTGCGGCCCGAGGAAGACATCGTCATCGCCAAGGGCAAGTCGCCGGGGTTGGACCCCTCGGCTCACCCGCCTGGCAGGGAAAGTCTCGAGGTGCGCATGGCCTCCATCGGCGCGCTGCTGATCAACGCGGTGCGCCCCTGGCCCTACACGCCGGTGTCATTGCCGAAGAAAGAATTCATGGAGCGCTCCAAGCATATCTGGGAAGAGTTGGAACTGCCGCCGTTGAAACCGCGTCTGCCTTGGCATGGCTACAGTCTCGGCGCCTGGACCAGCGAGGACGAAGAAGAGGCGGCGCTCGCGGTCAAAGGGGAATACTTCTCGACGGGAGAAAAACAGAGCAAGCAGCGGCAGAAGCCCTGATGGGCTTCAGTCGCGGGTTTAGGGTTTCGAGTTAACGCGAGACCCGAAACTCGGAACTCGAAACACCAGGGCTCAGAAGAGCCCTGGTAACCAACGCTTAACGGATTGGGTGTACTCGACGTAGGGCTGGCCCAGCGTTTGAGCCAGCTCCTTTTCATCAGCGAGCACGCGCCGGTGAAACCAGATCGCAACCCCGGCGGTGATCAGCGCGGCAAGCCAGGATTTTAGCGTCAGCGTCAGGCCGAGCAGAAAAATAAGATGGCCGAGATACATGGGATTGCGCGTGTAGGCATAGGGGCCGCGCGCGACTAAACGCTCGGGCGGCGTTTCCAGACCCGGTCCGCCACCGCCAAGTGTGCCCCGGTACCGGCCGCAGAGACGATATTGTAGATAGCCCCAGATCATGAGCGGCGCGAACCAAAGATTCGGCCGAAATGGAACCCCGCGAATAGCGAGTTCCCACACTAAGACGATGGCGGGATAGACAACAAAGGTGCGAACCGGCGTGCGGCCAAAGAATCTCATATTTCCAACAACCAGATGTCTTTCGATCTAACCCAAATTCTGGTCGGCGCCGCGCTTCTGTTCGCCGCCTTCGTCAAGGGCGCTTCGGGCATGGGTTTCCCGTTGATCGCCACTCCCACCGTGGCGCTCTTATTGGACATCCGCATCGCCATCACGATTCTTATTCTCCCCAATATCGTCATGGATGTGGCGCAAGTCTTTCGCGGCGGCTTCCCATTCGCCGTGCTGCGCCGCTTCTCGTGGTTTTTCCTGTTCACGGTTGCCGGCGTTTTTCTCGGCACCAAAGTGCTCGTGACCTTGCCGCTCTGGGCGCTCAATTTCTGCCTCGGCGTCATGGTGCTGGTGTTTGTCGTTTCGAATTGGCTCCGTTTCGAGTTTACGATCTCGCCGCGGCTGGAAAAAATGCTCAATCCGGCGGCCGGCTTCTTGAGCGGCTTTCTCAACGGCCTGACCAATGCCGCCGGGCCGGCGCTGGCGATTTTTCTCTACAGTCTCAAACTGCAAAAGCGCGAATTCATCAAGACCATCGCCACCATGTTCGTCGCCACCAAGCTGAGCCAATTGGCCGCGGTGTCAACCTGGAATCTGTTCAACCGTTCGACCCTGACGCTCTCCTTGGGGGTCATGCTTTTTATTTTGCTCGGCTTCTACGCCGGACTTAAAACCCAGGATCGGATCCATCAGGAAGTCTTCAGCCGCTGGCTGTTGTGCTTGTTGTTTATCA
>Ga0153916_10000460_pt1 | contig 27245 bp, 25 predicted proteins | sample Opewatmetagenome_FD_109642 | JGI IMG/M metagenome (GOLD analysis project Ga0153916, IMG submission 109642) | Freshwater wetland microbial communities from Ohio, USA - Open water 3 Core 3 Depth 4 metaG | ecosystem: Environmental > Aquatic > Freshwater > Wetlands | place: USA: Ohio, Lake Erie...
CTACGGAGGGACGCAGAGGCTGGCCCGGCTGGTCGGCAAGGGCAAGGCGATGGAGATGATCCTGTCCGGGAGGGTCGTCGAAGCCAAAGAAGCCGCCGAGGCGGGACTCGTGAACAAGGTCGTCCCCCTGCCCGAGCTTCTCCCCGCGGCTGAGGCGCTGGCCAAGGAGATCATCAAGAATGCGCCCCTGGCGCTGGCCTACTCCATCGAGGCGATCAACCAGGGCCTGGACAGGACTCTGGACGATGGCCTGGAGCTTGAGGCGCAGATCTTCGGCCGGGCCTGCGCGACGGAGGACTTCCGGGAGGGGGCGAAGGCTTTCCTGGAGAAAAGGAAGCCCGCCTTTAGCGGGCGCTGAGAGAGGTGATTTATGGAAACACATGAAGGCAAACTTCAAGCCAAGGGGCTCAAGATCGGCATCGTCGTCAGCCGCTTCAACAACTTCCTGTCCGAGCGACTGCTCGAAGGGGCGCTCGACGCCTTGAACAGGCTGGGAGCGGCCGAAACGGACATCTCCGTTTATAGGGTCCCGGGTTCGTTCGAGATTCCCTTCCTCGTCAAGAAGCTGGCCCGGTCCAAAAAGGTGGACGGGATCATCTGCCTCGGGGCCCTCATCCGGGGCGACACGCCCCATTTCGATTTCCTGAGCGCCGAAGTGACCAAGGGCATCGCCCAGATCACCATGGACGAGGGGATCCCCTGCGCCTTCGGCATCCTGACCGTCGACACGATCGAACAGGGCATCGAACGGGCCGGCACCAAGTCCGGGAACAAGGGCTGGGACGCCGCCTTTTCCGTCGTCGAGATGCTGAATCTGGTCAAAGCCGCCAAGCTGGGATAAGGTTCGCGCTCCATGGGCCAGAGACGGAAAGCCCGGGAAAGCGCCCTGCAAATCCTCTATCAGCTGGAGTTCGATCCCGCCGAGGTGGGCGCTGCGGTCGATTCTTTCTGGAGAAAGAAAAAAGGAACGGCCGAGACCAGGGAATACAGCCGCTGGCTGGTCGATGGGGTCTTGGCCCGCCGGGAAGATATTGATGCGGCCATCCAGTCCATCTCTGAGCACTGGCGCGTCACGCGCATGGCGGTTGTCGACAGGAACATATTGCGTCTGGCCGCCTTTGAGCTCCTCCAGGCCGGACATATAGCCCCGGCGATCGTCATCAATGAAGCCATTGAGATTGCCAAGAAATACAGCGGTCCCGAGGCGGCAACCTTCGTCAATGGGATCCTGGACGCCCTGAGGAAGAAGATCCAAGCGAAAGCCCCGACCGAGCGAGAGGTGAAAGATGGCCGAGAAGACAAACGAGCAGGAAAAGCCAAACCCCGCCGCAGAGTCAAAAAAATCTGACCAGGACATTTCCCGGGACGAGAACATCGCCAGGCTGGTCGAGGCGGGGATCGACCTTTTCCCTTACCGGGCGGACAAGACGCACTCGGTGTGGGAGGTCGTCCGGGACTTCGCCGCCCTGACGCCGCAAGGGCTGGAGGAGAAGAAGGCCGAGGTCGTTGTCCCCGGGAGGATCCTGTCAATCCGGAAGATGGGCCGGGCGACGTTCGCCACGATCTCGGACAGCCGGGCCAGACTCCAGGTCTATTTGAGGGAAGACCGTGTCGGGGAGAAGGCCTACCGCATTTTCACCTTGTTGGACATCGGCGACATCGTCGATGTCCGGGGAACTCTCTTCAAGACCAAGACAGGAGAGCTGACCGTCCTGGTCCTTGCGTACACGCTGCTGGCCAAGTGCCTTCACCCTCTTCCCGAGAAATGGCACGGGCTCCAGGATGTCGAATTGCGCTACCGCCGCCGCTATCTCGACCTGATGATGAGCCCGGAAGTTGGCCGCGTCTTCCGGCTGCGCAGCCGGATGATCGCCGAGATCCGCCGCTTCTTTGATGCCCGCGGGTACTTGGAGGTCGAAACGCCCATGATGCACCCGATCCCGGGCGGCGCCCTGGCCAGACCGTTCAAGACGTTCCATAACGCCCTCGGGATCGACCTTTACCTGCGCATAGCGCCCGAGCTCTATTTGAAGCGCCTGGTCGTCGGCGGGATGGAGAAGGTCTACGAGATCAACCGCAACTTCCGGAACGAAGGGATCTCTTCCGAGCACAACCCGGAATTCACCATGCTGGAGTTCTATGAAGCCTACAGCGATTACAGCGATATGATGGAGCTGACGGAGGATTTGCTCCATTCCCTCTGCCTGACGCTTCTGGGCAAAGAGGAATTCCCGTACGGGGACGAAATCATTTCTTTCCGGAGGCCGTTCGCCCGAATGAAGTATAAGGAAGGGTTGTCAGCCCTCAGCGGGCTGGCGCCAGGCCGGCTGGACCGCCGCGAGGAAGTCACGGCCTTTGCCGCAACTCTGGCTGCCGAGAATCGACCTCTTTCCTACGGGAAGGCGCTGGATGTCATCTTCGACAAGCTGGTCAAGCCCAAGATCGTCCAGCCGACCTTCATCCTGGACCCGCCGAAGGAAATCTCTCCCCTGGCCAAGGCCTCGCGCCAAGACCCGGAGCAGGCGGAGAGGTTCGAGCTCGTGGTGGCCGGCATGGAGATCGCCAACGCCTTCAGCGAGCTCTCCGACCCCCGGGAGCAGAGAAGGCGTTTTGAGCAGCAGGCCGAGGAACTGAAGAAGGGAGACCAGGAATCCCACTGGATCGATCTGGATTATGTCCAGGCCCTGGAATACGGCCTTCCTCCGACGGGCGGGGAGGGGATCGGGATCGACCGGTTGGCCATGCTGCTGGCCAACCGGAAGTCGATCCGGGAGGTTGTGCTTTTCCCCCTCCTGAAGCCCAGGGAATGACGGCCCATGAGTTACGAGCTGTTCATCGCCTCGCGCTACCTCAAAGCCAGGAGGAAGCAGGCGTTCATTTCGGTGATCACTTTTATCTCGATGCTGGGGATCGCCATCGGAGTCATGGCCCTGGTCATCGCCCTGGCCCTGATCACCGGGTTCCAGGAGGACGTCCAGGACAAGATCCTGGGAGCGACCTCGCACATCATGGTTTCCGACCTGAGTGGAGAGGGGCTGAGCGGATATCAAGACCTGATCGCCCAGGTTCGCGGGGTCAGAGGCGTTCAGACGGTTTCCCCGATCATCTATGACATGGTCCTCATCAGCGGTCCGTACAAGAGCAAGGGTGGGATGTTGAAAGGGATCGATTTCCAATTGGATAAGGCGCACTCGCCCTGGCTGGCGGAGCTGGAGCAAGGATCCCTCCCCTCCGATTCGCCCCGGGAAGGCATCCTCCTCGGCAAAGAGATAGCCTTTTCCATCGGCGCCAACGTCGGGGACGCGGTCACCGTCCTGACATCATCTTCACGGCTCTCGCCCCTGGGGCTCCTCCCCAAGACGAAGAGGTTTCTGGTAAGCGGAATCTTCTCCACGGGTCTTTACGAGTTTGATTCGACGACGGCCCTGATCTCGTTGCGGAGCGCCCAGAAGTTTTTCAGCCTGGAGGGAAAGATCAACCAGATTCAGATCAGGATCGCCGATATCTTCGCCGCGCCGGAGGTGGCCGAGGAGCTGCGGGTTGTCCTGCCTCCGACGACCTATGTGACCACTTGGATGGAGCTCAATCGTTCCCTGTTCTCGGCCCTGAAGCTGGAAAAGAACATTATGTTCCTGACCATCACCCTGATCGTTTTCGTGGCCGCCCTGAACATCATCGCCACCCTCATCCTGATGGTCATGGAGAAGACGCGAGATATCGGCATCCTGATGGCCATCGGAGCGCCCTCTGGAAGCGTCCGGAAGATCTTCTTTCTCCAGGGGGCGATGATCGGCTTCATCGGGACGACAGGGGGGGCGCTGCTCGGCCTCCTTTGCTGCTGGCTCGCCAATACCTTCCAGCTGATCAAGGTGCCGGTGGATATCTACCAGATCTCCTATGTGCCATTTCATATCAAACCCGTTGATCTGGCGCTGATTGTCGGGGTCAGCCTTTCCATTAGCCTCCTCTCGACCCTTTTCCCCTCCTATCGCGCTTCCAGAGTCGATCCGGTGGTGGCTTTGAAATATGAATAACCTGGTGGTCACCGAGAACGTCGGCAAGGAATACCCCTTGCCCAAGGGGGTCCTGCGGGTGTTTGAGGGGCTCGACTTTGTGCTCGAGCGGGGCGACCTGGTGGCCGTGATGGGCGCCTCCGGAGTTGGCAAGACGACCTTTCTCAACCTGCTCGGGGCCTTGGACAGGCCGACTGAAGGGACCATCCTCCTTGACGGCGAAGACATCCAGGCGAAAGGCGAACGGGAAAAAGCCCGCCTCCGCAACGAAAAGATCGGGTTCGTCTTCCAATTTTACCATCTTCTCCCCGAATTCACGGCCCTGGAAAACATCTTCCTCCCTCTATTGATCAGAGGATTGGACCGGCGGGATGCTTCGGTCCGGGCTATGGCGATCCTCAAAGAAGTCTTCCTTGAGGACAAGGCCTTCCAGAAACCCAGCCTCCTTTCGGGAGGGGAGCAGCAGCGGGTGGCCATCGCCAGGGCCCTGGTCAATGACCCGCGTCTGCTCTTGGCCGACGAGCCGACAGGCAACCTGGACTGGAAGTCGGGTGAGGCCATCATGAGCCTGATCCAGGACCTGCATGTCCGGCGAGGACTTTCCTCGATCGTGGTCACCCACAACGAAAAGATCGCCGCCTTTTGCCGCAAGGTCTACGTCATGGAGGCCGGGCGGCTGAAACGCGTTTGACCCCGCCGTCGTTCTAAGTCATGGGCAGGCTCCGGAGCGGAACCTCGCCCGCCAAGCCGGGAAACTTGGAAAAATCGTGGCGATATGGTATAAGGATAAGGAAATGAAGAAGTTAGTCTGGCTTTTGATGCCCCTCATCCTCCCCCTGGCGCTGGCCGGCCAGGAACGCGTCGAGAAGATCGAGATCGTCGGCAACGACCGGGTCACCCGCGAGACCATTCTTTATTACCTGACCTCACGGGAAGGGGATTATTTCAACGAGGATTCGCTGCGCAAGGATTTCCGGGTGCTCTGGTCCACCGGCTTCTTCTCCAACCTGCGGATCGAGGGAGAGGAGGGAACGGCGGGCAAGGTCGTCAAGATCACTGTCGAAGAGAACCCGGTGATCAAGACGATCACCTACAAGACGGGGAAAAAGGTCAAAGAGGACGATATCATCAACAAGCTCAAGGAAAAGGACGAGTATGTCCTGCCGTATTCCTACTATAGCTCAGCCAAGGTTCAAAAGGTCAGGGAGACCATCCTGGATCTGCTCCTGGAAAAGGGGCTTTACGCCGCTAAGGTCGATGTCCAGACGGACAGGAAGGGAAAGAACGAAGTCGAGGTGCTCTTCAAGATCGACGAGGGCCCCAAGGTCCGGGTCGGCGAGGTCATCTTCGCCGGGAAAGCTAAACTCCCCCAGAGCGAGCTGCGGATGGCGATGAAGTCGAACCGGCCGCACGGCCTTTTCAACTGGATTGCCGGAAAGGACGTCTATAAAGAGAACAAGCTGCAGGAGGACCTCGAGAACATCAAGGCCAAGTTCCAGGAGAACGGCTACATGGAGGCGACCGTCGAACCCCCGACCGTCGAGGAGATGACCAAGCGGAATGTTTTCCTTAAGACGCAGAAGATGATGCGGCTTGTCTTCCCGGTGAATGCCGGATATCGCTATTCCGTGGGGGATGTCTCGGTGGAAGGCAGCAAGGCTGTCTCTCTTGATTATATCCGGAGCCTGATCAAGCTCCAGAAAGGCCAGGTTTACAGCACCAAGGTCAGGGAAAAGGCCGTCACGGATATCGGCGAAGCTTACCGCAACGTCGGCTATCTCTACATCCAGGTGATGCCCATCGAGAGCCTTGACCCCAAGAACAAGCGGGTCAATGTCACCTACAACATCTATGAGGGCGAGGTGGCTTATCTCAATAGGCTCGAGTTCAGGGGGAACAACTACACCAAGGACAAGGTCATCCGCCGCGAAATGCTGCTGCGCGAGGGGGACCGGTTCAGCTTGGCCCTCTTTAAAGACAGCATGCTTCGCGTCAAGCAGCTCGGTCTGGTGGACTTGGAGAAAGAGCCGGACATCAAGCCCAATCCTGAAGACCCCACCAAGATCGATGCGGTCGTCAGCGTCAAGGAGCTGCAGCGGAACAACATCCAGTTCACGGCCGGCTACAGCGGATACGAAGGCTTCTTTGTCATGGCGAGCTACTCGACGGTGAATTTTCTAGGCGCAGGCGAGAACCTGGAGATAACGGCTCAATACGGAAAAAGAGTCAGGAACTATGTTTTCGGGTTCTCCGAGCCCTACGTCTTTGACTTGCCCATCACCCTCGGTTTCAACATCTACGACCGCTACCTCATCCTTCCTTATCTTTATGACCGGAAAGGCCGGGGGGCCGACATCATCATGGGCGCCCGGCTCAAGGGGTACCTCCGCGGCAACCTGACCTACAGCTATGAACTGGTGGACATCCGGCAGTCCACCTATTCAGGGAACTATTATGATAATTATTACGGCGGCGGGTACGGGTACGGGTATGGATCCGGATCCGGGTACTCTCCAGGATACTATCCCGGCTATGGCTTCGGCAAGTATGCAGTCAGCGCTCTGATACCCACCGTCTTCCGGTCCACCGTGGATAGCCCTCTAACTCCGAGCCGTGGGACCATGATCCTGGCCTCCTTGAAATACGCCGGGGGTCCCCTGGGCGGCGAAGTCGATTTCATCAAGCCCAAACTCGAGTTCACCTTTTGGCATCCTACCCTGTCTAAGCAAGTCATCGGCTTTCATGCCGTTTATCAGTTCATCAGGACGTACAGCGGATCTGAGATCCCCTTTTGGGAGCGGTTCTACCTCGGGGGGGAACGCGACATCCGAGGCTACGATATCTATTCGATCGGCCCCCGGACGCCCGAAGGCCAGCTTCTGGGGGGCATGAAGGCCTTTGTCTTCAACGCCGAGTATCAGTTGCACCTCGCCGAACCGCTCAACCTGATCCTTTTTTATGATATCGGCAACTCCTATCTCGAGAAACAAAACCTCAACTTCCGCAATATGTACAGCTCGGCGGGCATCGAGGCCCGGATCTTCGTCCCCGCCCTGCGTGTTCCATTCCGTCTGATTTTGGCCTATAATAACCGCTTGGTCTATCCCGGCGACACCAACCTCAATTTTCGGTTCGCCATAGGGACGACATTTTAACCTTAGGAGGAATGCTATCATGAGGAACAAGACCGCCAGAGTGCTCCTGCTCGTGTCGCTTTTCGTCGCCGCCGTTTCCCTGAGCTTTGCTCAGTCAGCCCTCAAACTGGGGGTCATCAATTCCCAGGAAGTCCTGGAAAGGTCGGCCGAGGGAAAGAGGGTCATTGCCCGCCTGCAGGAGAAAGACAAGTCCAACCAGGCTGCTCTGACCAAGTTTGATGACGACATCCGCCAGCTCGAGACAAAGATCAACACGCAACGTCTGACTCTTTCCGAGGAAGCCCTCTACAATATGAGCGCCGACCTCCAGAAGAAACAGACCGATAGAAAGCGGGTGGCCGAAGACGCCAGCCGCGATTTCCAGGATCTTCAGGTGAAACTGTTCAACAAGGTCCAGAGCGAGCTCATCCCCATCATCGAAGCGTTGGGGAAAGAGAAGGGCATCGACCTTATCCTGGACCTGGCCAAGAGCGGGGCCGTTTATTTCAATCCCGCTGTTGACCTGACCGAGGATGTGATCAAGAGATACGACGCCTCCAAGGCCGCGCCGGCGGCCAAGTAAGCGGCCTTTGGCCAGGCCCGTGCTTAAAGTCGAAGAGATCCTCAATTTTATCCCGCACCGTTACCCCTTTCTGCTTGTAGACCGGGTGATCTCCCTGGATCCCGGGAAATCCATTGTGGCGATCAAGAACGTCACCGCGAATGAGTCTTTCTTCGAAGGCCATTTTCCCGAAGTGAAAATCATGCCGGGGGTGCTGATCGTCGAGGCCGTGGCCCAGGCGGGCGGGATCCTGCTCTACCATTCGCTGCCCGATCCGGCCAAGAAGCTGGTGGTCCTAAGCAAGCTCCATAATATCAGATTCCGGAAGATCGTCGTCCCTGGGGATCAGATCAGAATGGAGGCGGAGATCGTTAAGGTCCGGGGCCGTTTTGCGACCATCCGGGGACGGGCCATAGTGGACAAGGAAATCGTCGTCGAAGGGGAGATCTCCGCCGGGATCGTCGACCTCAAGGAGGCGAATGCGTCCAGGTGAGGTCTTTGTCCATCCCACCTCCATCGTTCCCCCTCAGGCTCAGCTGGCGGAGGGGGTTTGGATCGGTCCCCACTGCATCATCGGCGAAAAGGTCATCATCCACAGGAACACACGCCTGGAGGGGAACATTCAGATCCTGGGCTCAACTGAGATCGGGGAATCCTGCCGGTTTTCTCCCTTCTCGGTCATCGGAGGGGAGCCTCAGGACGTAGGGTATGGCCAGGAAGAGACGAAGGTCCGGATCGGAGACCGGAATATCTTCCGCGAATTCATCACCATCCATCGGGGAACGGTCAAGGGGGGCGGGGAAACCGTGATCGGGAACGGCGGCTATTTTATGGCCTACAGCCATATCGCCCATGACTGCCGGGTGGGCAACGGCGTTATCTTCACCAACGCCGCCACTCTGGGCGGCCATGTCCGCTTCGATGATTTTGCCACCATCAGCGCCTTCAGCGCCGTGCACCAGTTCTGCCGGATCGGGAAATTTGGCTATATCGGCGGGTTCACCGTCGTCACCCAGGACGTCGTGCCGTTCGCCAAGGTGGCCGGCATGCGCCCGGTGCTTTTTTACGGCCTCAATGCGATCGGCTTGCGGCGGCAAGGATTCACCCGGGAGCGGGTCCAGGTGGTCAAGGATATCTTCAAGCTCCTCTTTTATTCCGACCTCAACACCAGCCAGGCCGTTGAGCGCATCCAGGCAGAGATCCCGGCCGGTGAAGACCGCGATGAGGTCGTCCGCTTCATCCAGTCCTCCAAAAGGGGGATCATCAGGAAACCGTCGGGGACATGGGACGAAGAATCGGAATAGTCGCCGGCTCGGGCACGTTCGTGTCCGGGGTCGTCTCCGAGCTGCGTCGCCGGGGACTCTGTTGCATCGTGCTGGGGATAAAGGGTGAGTCAAGCCCCGGGCTGAAGGATGCCGCCGCTGCCTTCCTTTCCGTCAAGCCGGGCGAGCTTCGTCGGGCCATCGCCTTCTTCAAGAAGCAAAGGGTCTCCGGTGTCTTGCTGCTGGGCAAAGTCTGGCCCGGCGTCGTCTTCCGGCGGAAAAATTTCGATGCCGAGACCTGGAGGCAGCTGGAGAAAGTCAAGGAGAAATCGGCCCCGGGCGTCCTTGAGGCGGCCATCGCCTTCCTGGAGGCCCAGGGATTCAAAGTTCTGAGTCCCGGTCCTTTCCTGGCTCCTTATTTCTATAAGCCCGGCGTGTTGACCAGGGCCGTGCCGTCCCAAACCGTGCGGGAGGATATACGTTTCGGGCTGAGGACCGCCCGGCATTTGGCGAACCTCGAGATCGGCCAGACGCTCATCGTAAAGGGAGGTGCCGTCATTGCAGTGGAGGGTGTGGAGGGGACTGACCGGGCGATCCAAAGGGGCGGACGGTTGGCCGGGCCAGGGTTCGTTGTGGTCAAGGCCGGCAGGACCTCTCAGGACATGAGGGTTGATGTCCCCGCCGTCGGTCTGGATACGGTGAAAGCGCTTCTCCGGGCGGGGGGTATCGCCCTCGGGCTCGAGGCCGGGAAGGTGGCTCTATTCCAAAAAGAGGAAGCTGTTTCCCTGGCAGACGCCCATGGGGCGTCCATCGTGATCCAGGCCAGGCGCTGAGAGCTGAGGGTATCGATGGAACAAGTAAGAGTCGGGATCATCGGCGTCGGCTATCTGGGGATGCAGCATGCCCGCATTCTCTCCTACCTCGAAGAGGCGGAGCTCAAAGGAGTGGCTGACACCGATTTCAAGAAGGCCGTGGAGATCGGGAACCGGCACGGCGTCGCCTACTACCAGAACTACGAGGAGATGATGGGGGAGATTGACGCCGCCATCGTGGCCACTCCGACCTCCGAGCACTATCCCATCTCCTTGAACCTGCTGCGTAACGGCAAGTCAGTCCTCGTTGAAAAACCGATAACTGAGACGGTCGCTCAGGGCGAGGAGCTCGTCGGAGAGGCCAAGTCCGGCGGCCTTGTTCTCCAAGTCGGGCACCTGGAGCGTTTCAACCCGGCGGTCGAAGCGGTCGAAAACATGATCCAAGAGCCGCGGTTCATCGAGGTCCAGCGGCTGGGCTCCTTTTCTTCCCGTTCCCTGGACATCGACGTCGTCCTTGACCTGATGATCCACGATCTCGACATCATCATGGCCCTGATCAAGGATGAGGTCAGCGTCATCCGGGCGACGGGGATCCATGTCCTCTCAGACAAGATCGATATCGCCAATGCCCGCCTGGAATTCAAAGGGGGGTGTGTGGCCACCTTGACGGCCTCGCGCGTACACCAGGGCAAGGTGAGGAAGCTGCGGATCTTCGAGCCGACTGTCTACTACTCGATCGATTACATCGACCAGGAGGTCGTCGTCTTTCCTCTGGACCGCCGGAAGACGGACATCAAAACCCTGAAGATCCAGAAAGAAGAGCCGCTCAAAAAAGAGCTCCGCAATTTCCTCGATTGCATCCGGCTCGGCAAGACGTCAAAGGTCACGGGTGAAGAAGGCGTGCGGGCGCTCCGGCTCGCCCACAGCGTCCTCAAAGAGGCGGAAGGCTAACGAACGCCCTTGACCAGCTGGCCCTGGGGCGGCCTCGCTTTGGCGAAGGTATCGCTCAGGGCGCTGCCCACGACCAGGCCGACCTGGATGGCGAAACCGACCGGACCGGTGAAAAAGCGACCTGGGCTATTTCGTCATCTTGAAGAAGGAGTCTTCCAGGTTGGAATTGAAGACGATCTTGGTCATGGTCATCCTCATGAACTCCTGGCCGTCCTGGTATTGAGTCATGGAGTGGGCGAGGAGGAGCCCATCGACCTTTTTGTAGTCGGTCGTGACCGTTTCGGCCATGACCTCGACACCGGCCTGTCCCAAGGAAGTCCCCTTGGTTTTATAGGTCAGGTAGGTGGAGGGGTCGAGATAGATGGTCGTCTTGTGCCCGTCCGAAGTGGTCTGCTCCAGGACGAGGTATTCCTTGTCCTCGAGTTTTTCTTTGCCTTTGAATTCGTACTTGATGCCGTACTTTTCGGGGTTGAGGAGGGCATCGTTGCCGAGGGCCTGACGCTTGAACTCCTGGCTGACATTCTCGGGCATCTCGGTCGTCGCCCCCGTCTGCGGGTCGACCATCCAGGCGGTCTGGCCGTCATAGGCCTGGGTAATGACCATCCCCATGACTTCGATGTCGAGGCGCATCATGTTGGGCTCTTTCTGATACATGGTTATGGTTCCGTTTATGCCCATGGAAACCAGCTGGACGCTGCCGGTGATGGTGGTATCCTTGACAGCTGCCAGGGCCTTCGCCCCACCCTGGGCTTCGATCCATTTGCCCAGGATTTCTTGCGCCGTCTGGCTGGAAGCGGGAGCGGAGGCCAGAGCGAGCAAGAGGAGGGCGCAGACGCTGAAGGAAACGATCTTTCTCATGAAGTCCTCCTTGAGATATTGTTCTTTGACCATTCTATAAAAAAAAAGGAACACGGTCAAACGATCCCCCGCTCCGCCCCGGCCCTTAGGCCCGAGGATATCTCTTCCCCGTGGCATTATTCCCATTGATTTTGCCCTTCCCTTTAGATAGAAAAGGGGAATGGACGGAGCCTCGCTGAAGCGAAAGCTCGGCGCTTTTGATGCCGCGATGATCGTCAGCGGGGCGATCATCGGGTCGGGCATCTTCATCAACTCGGCCGAAAGCGCCAAGTTCCTCCAGACCTCGTCTCAGCTCCTCCTCGTCTGGATTCTGGGAGGGATCATCGCTTTCCTTGGAGGTCTCTGCTTTGCCGAGCTCGGCGCCATGTTTCCGCAAACCGGAGGTCAGGTTGTCTACCTCGAAAAGGCCTTCTCGCCTTGGGTAGGCTTTCTCTTCGGCTGGACGCTTTTCAGCACGATCCAGACAGGAGCGATCGCCGCTGTCGCCTACACCTGCGCCAGCTTCGTGAGCGTCTTCCTGCCGTTGGGCCGGGCGGGGACCGTCGCTCTCGCCATGGCCATTATCTGGCTTCTTTCCCTGGTCAACTTCCTCGGGATCAGGCCGGGAAGCATCGTCCAGAACATCTTTACGGCCCTCAAGATCGGCGCCCTCCTGGTCCTTATCGCGTACGGCCTGTTCTGGCACCGGCCGTCGCCCCTGGAATGGGGAGCCCTTTTTCCTTACGGTTTCAGCTTGAACATCCTGAGCGCCATTGGCCTGGCGCTGATGCCCGCTCTCTTTTCTTATGGCGGCTGGCAAAACCTGAACTTCGTCGGGGGGGAGGTGAAAAACCCCTCCCGGAATATTCCCCTGGCGATCATTTCCGGGGTCTCCCTGGTAGTCTTCGTCTATGTCTTTGCGAATATCGTCTATGTCAAAGCGCTCCCGGTGGGAGAGATCGCGGCCTCGACCCGGCTGGCCTCGGACGCCATGAAGACCATAGCCGGCCCTCTGGGTGGCGCCTTTATCTCCATGGCCATCATCGTCTCGACATTTGGCATCACCAACGTGTTCATCATGACCGGTCCGCGGGTTTATTACGTCATGGCGAGAGAGAGCATGTTCCTTCCGGTCGCCTCCCGCCTTCACCCGCGGTTCGGGACGCCTCACTATTCGATCCTTCTCCAGTCCGTTTGGGCTTCAGCCCTTCTCTTGACGAACAGCTATGGACAGCTCCTTCAATACGTCACCTTCGGCGATTGGATCTTTTTCGGGCTGACAGCCCTCTCCCTGCTCGTGCTAAGGAGGAAGATGCCCGCAATCGAACGACCCTACCGGACCTGGGGCTATCCTCTCGTCCCTCTTCTGTTCGCGGCGATCTCGGTGGCCGTCGTCCTCAACGTCATCATCTCGGCCCCTCTCAAGTCGGCCGTCGGCTCGACCATCATCTTGGGTGGGCTTCCGCTCTATGCGTTTTTCCGGAGGAAGCAGAAACCTGATGCGGCTTGACGGAACCAAGAGCCTCGCTATGACCTTCGACCCCCATTGAGGAGTCTTCGCCTCTTGCCCGAAGGGTGAGGTTGCGCTAAAATGCGGGCTCTTCGAATGACTCCAATGGGCTCCTTAGAGATCGAGAATATCCGCCGCCAGATCAGCTGGAAGCACACGTTCTCTTCGCTTCGCCACCAGAACTACAGGCTGTGGTTCTGGGGACAGATGGTTTCATTGTTCGGCACCTGGATGCAGATCACTGCCCAGGGGTTCCTTGTCTACGAGATCACGCGTTCCCCGGCGTATCTGGGTTATGTCGGATTCGCCGCCGGGCTGCCCAGCTGGTTTTTCATGCCGTTGGGCGGGGTGGTCGCCGACCGGGTCAGCCGGCGCAGGCTCTTGCTGATCACTCAGACTTCCATGATGTTCCTAGCCTTCATTCTGGCGGCCTTAGCTTTTTTGGATATTGTCAAGCCCTGGGAGATCGTCCTGCTGGCCTTTCTCCTGGGAATCGCCAACGCCTTTGATGCCCCTGCCCGGCACGCTCTTGTCCCTGACATGGTCGGCCGCGAGGACCTGACCAATGCCATTGCGCTCAACTCGATGATCTTCAACTCGGCGACCACCATCGGTCCGGCCGTGGCTGGGATTGCCTATGCGCTGGTGGGCCCAGCCTGGTGCTTCATGATCAATGGCGTCTCCTTTCTCGCCGTCATCGGCTCACTCTGGCGTATGAAACTGCGGCCCCGGGAAAAAGAGCCCTCCCGGTCTTCCGCTTTTCATGACCTCAAGGAAGGCTTCCGCTATGTCCTAGGCCATCCGATGATCCGGACTCTCATCAGCGTGATCGTGGTGACCAGCCTCTTCGGGGTTTCGTTCGCCGTGCTGCTTCCCGCCTGGGCGGTCCAGGTTCTCGGCGGCGATGCCACGACCAATGGCTGGCTGCAGTCGGCCCGTGGGGTCGGCGCCCTGGTCGGCGCCCTGATCATCGCCTCTATGGGGGGCTTTGATTTCAAGGGACGCCTTCTGACTTTCGGGTCGTTCTTCTTTCCCCTTTTGGTCGTTGCCTTTTCTTTTGTGCGCCATCTGCCGCTGTCCTTGGTCGTGCTGATGGGGACGGGAATGGCCAACATATTCATTTTCAACCTGGCCAATTCCCTGGTCCAGACGCTGGTCCGGGACGAGCTGCGGGGCCGAGTGATGGGGTTCTACAGCTTGACCTTTTTCGGGTTTTTGCCGGTCGGCGCGCTCTGGATCGGCACCGTCGCTGAGCACTTCGGAGAGCCGGCGGCCGTCCTGATAAACGCCGGGATCATGTTGCTGCTTTGCGCGGGGATCGCCATCTCCGTCCCCGAGTTGCGCAGGCTCAAGTAGGCTCGGATTCAGTCTCGTCAGCCCGCTCGTTTCCCCAGCGAGGAAACTCGCTTATTCCTCGACTCATTCCCCCTCGCTTTGGATAAGACTCTGAGTTATATTAAGATTCAGGGATAGGTGATAGAAATGAAAGGTAAAAAATGGTCATCTGGGATCGCCGCGTTTGTTATCGTTCTGCTTGCGTCAGGCCCGTGTTCATGGAGCGCGGATTTTGAAACCTTGCGGAAGGCCCTCGAGGCCGAGATCGAAGCGTCGGGAGCCGAAGTCAGCCTGGCTCTTAAAGACCTCCAAACGGGGGAGAACCTCTTCATCAAGGAAAAGGACATGGTCCATGCGGCCAGCACGATGAAGGTCGCGGTGCTCATCGAAGTATTCAAACAGGCCGAGGACGGAAGATTTCGGCTGGATGATCGGGTCGTCATCAGAAACGAATTTTACAGCCTCGTCGACGGCAGCCCTTTCTCGCTCAACAAGGCAGATGATTCCGATCCCGACATCTATGACCGCGTCGGAACGGCGATGAGCATCCGGGAACTCGCCGATAGGATGATCACGGTCAGCAGCAACATGGCCACGAACATACTTGTCGAGCTTGTCCGGCCGGAAAACGTGATGTCCACCCTGGAGCTCTTGGGGATCAGACGGATGCGTGTCCTAAGGGGCGTGGAGGACGGCAAGGCTTTCGAGAGAGGCTTGAACAACCAGACCGACGCTTATGACCTCATGTTGGCGATGGAGGCGATCGCTATCGGAAGGGCCGGTTCGGGGCCTTCTTGCCGGGAGATGGTCGAAATCCTGGAGAAACAAAGATTCCGCGGAGGTATCCCCGCCGGACTCCCGGCCGAGGTACCGGTCGGCAATAAGTCAGGCTCGATCACGGGGATGGAACATGATGCCGCCATAGTCTTCCCCCCAGGACGGAGGCCCTACGTCCTGGCTGTTCTGACCAGAGGGGTAAAGAGCTCCGAAGAAGGGGAAAAACTGATCGCCCGCCTATCCCGGCTCATCTACGACCGGATCACCTCCGCCGGGACCGGGGCCGGCAAAAGAGCCCTTGGCCGTGAAGAAAGCCGGCTAAGTGATAGATAATAAATACAATATTTAGTAGGAAACCGTTCAAGTGGTAGCACAGGTTGATTGCCATCCTTGACAGAGCACCCCTAAGTCTTCTATAATCATCCTGTAATCTGTCAGCCAATGCTCAAATCACGTCCTAGACCCGGTAAGTATTTCTTTGGGGCGTTTGCCGTCCTCTTTTTCCTGGCCGGCAAGCCGCCTGAATTCGGCCAGGAAAACCAGTTTTTCCAGGGCTTCCTGATCCAGAACCCGGTCGTCAGGATCGGCCTGGGCATCAACCTCGAGGAGATCATCATCAGGGCCTCTTCAGGGATGAAGGTTTATGAGGTGGGCTCGGGCTACCGGCTCTTGGCCCAGGACGTTGATGAGATCCAAGTCAAAGGCCAAAAAGAAGTGCTGACCGAGAAATTCTTCCTCCAGGTCGCTCAGACAGCCAGGAAGGAAGAGGCGGAAAGGTTGGCCGCTCGGCTCCATCCGGAGGCCGGCAAGACAGTCGCTGTCATCCCCGAAAGGGACGGCAGGTCGGATGGGCTTTTCCAAGTTCGGATCGGTGATTTTCTCACCCGCAACGAGGCCCTTAGCTACATCAAGACCCTTAACCGTCAGGGTTTCGAGGAGGCCTGGATCCTGCGGGAGGAAGTCACGGAGGAGAGATCCCATCCCCTGTGGGCGCTGGTCGGGGATGAGCTTGAGGCTCTGAATAATGAGACGGTCGTCTATTTTATCCCGGCCGACAAGGAAAGTTACCTCTCTTATAATGGTACCCAATATCGGGGCATCTTTGTTCTCCGCGCCAGCCCCAAGGGCTTGGTCCTTGTCAATATTCTTAACTTGGAGAACTACCTCAAGGGCGTGGTTCCGGAGGAGCTTTCTCCGGACCGGTTCCGTGGATACGAAGCTCTTAAAGCTCAGGCTGTCGCTGCCCGCACATATGCCATCAAAAACCTTGGCCTGAACCGGGACCTCGGGTTTGACCTGTGCGATACTCCCAAATGCCAGGTTTATGGCGGCCTCAGCGCCGAGCATCCCGAGAGCAGCCGGGCTGTGGACGAAACCCGAGGGGAGGTGGCCTTTTATAAAGGTGAACTCATCAACGCTCTCTACACCAGCACTTGCGGCGGGATGACCGAGGACGTCGAAAAGGTGTTCCAGGGCCGGCCCCAGCCTTACCTAAAGAGCACCGAGTGCTCCTATGAGAAGCAACAGGAATGGACTTTGGAGAGCCGGCCGATGCTGCCCATCATGATGAACAGCCGGTCTGTCGAGCGGGAAGCGGCCATGCTGATCGGACTCGGGATCATCCCCCGCGAAACCAGCCCTTCGTACTACGGCGAACCCGTCACGCTGGAAGAGGCCTCCGCCTGGATCGGCAAAGCTCTCGAGCTGGTCGGAAAAGGCAGCGAGAGATTCGCTCTCGGCCAGACCATTCTGAATTTCCAGAACCTGGCGGGGATCATGATAGGCGCGTTCCAATGGGAGGACCGGGTCAAGAACCTGATGCTTCCCTCTGAGGTCAACTTTGTCCTCCGAGATTTCCCCCCCGTCAGGGCTGAATCCAGAGACAGCTTGGCCTACCTGATTCATAACGGGGTCTTTCCCTCCATGCCGGAAATGGCGGATGACAAGAGACTGGCCACACGGGGGGAGCTGGTCTTTGTTCTGAGCAAAGCCGTCCGCAGCTATCTTGATCCCTCGCGGAAGGGGCAATTCCGCGGCCTTAACGGCAAAAACGAGATCGAGGTCGAGTCGGCGGGAGAGATCCGGTTCATACCTTTATCGCCGGACGCTTTCCTTTTCCGCGCCCAAGATAATGAGATCTTCCCCGCCTCAAGGCTTTACCTTCTTGGCGGAGAGGACATCCGTTGGATCGAAAACGGCGGGGAGATCGGCTTCCTGGAAGTCTCCTATCCGGTGAACACAGCCACCTTGGACAGGGGCTCGCCGTTCCATCGCTGGCTGGTCCGTCAGACGGAAAGCGACCTGGAGAAAAGGATCAACGAATACTATCCGATCGGCCGGCTGCAGGACATCATCATCAGGGAAAGAGGCAAGTCGCGACGGGTCACGGAGCTCGAGATCGTCGGCACCGAGAGCCAGGTCGTGGTCAAAGGCCTCAAGGTCCGCTGGGTCCTGGGGCTGCGGGATACGCTCTTCACGCTGGACAAGGAACATGACGCCGACGGCCGGGTGACCCACTACGTTTTTGCCGGCAAGGGCTGGGGTCACGGCGTCGGACTCTGTCAGGTCGGGGCCTCTCGGATGGCCCAGTCTGGCGCCGAGTACAGGGAAATACTCAAGAAATACTACCGGGACATCAAAATCAGCCGCTATTATTGATCCTCCTTCCGTCCGATTGACAACTTCAGTCAGCCGTCACTATAATTTTGCCGAGGAAAGCCAGTATGAAAGTGACCGAGTTCCGTGAATTCCACACTCCCGTGAGCGGTATCTTCTTTCAGGCCAAGCGCCTTTTGCTGTCCGAGAGAACGCCCTTCCAGAAGATGGAGATCTATGACACCGAGTCCCATGGCCGGGTCCTGCTTCTGGACGGCCTCGTCCAGACCACGGAGAAGGACGAGTTTTTCTACCATGAGATGCTGGTCCATCCGGCCATGATGGCCCACCCCCGGCCGCACGATGTTCTCGTTATCGGGGGCGGGGACGGGGGAGCGCTGCGGGAAGTCCTGCGCTACCCGGTCAGGAGCGCCGTTCTCGTGGAGATCGATGCCCGGGTGATCGAGGTCTGCCGGGAATATTTTCCCGGGCTGGCCCTGTCTTTTGGAGACAAGCGGGCCCAGACCGCGGTCGCTGACGGAAACCGATTTATCCGGGAGACGGAGCGCCGTTTTGACGTGATCCTGGTGGATTCTTCTGATCCCGTCGGGCCTTCGACCGTCCTCCACCAGAAGGCTTTCTATGCGGCGCTGAAGAGATGTCTGCGGCCGGGAGGGATCATCGCCGCCCAGGCAGGCGCGCCGCTCTTCCACCTGGAGCACTTGCGGAAAAAGCGGGTTTTCTTGAAAGAGCTTTTTTCTTACGCCCTCTATTATCTCGGGCCCGTGCCGACATATCCCGGCGGTTTATGGTGTTATGCTTTTCTGTCCGACCGGGTCGACCCGCTGAAGCACCCGAGAAAGAGAGCCCCAGGGAAGCTCAAGTATTACAATCTGGAAATCCATCGGGCCGCCTTCGCCCTGCCCGAATTCCTGAAGGACCGGCGGCGCCGCTAGGCGGGAAATCTTGATGGAGAACCTGCCGGAATACCGGGTCTCCCGACTGGAGAAAGACCTCCCTCTTCCTGGTGAGCCGTCGTTCTGGAGCACGATCCCTTTCCTGAAGATTGATCATTACCTTTGGCTCGACAACGGCTACAGGCCCCGTGTCGATGTCCGGCTTTGCGCTAGCGCCCGGAACCTTTATGTCCATTTTGATGTCTTCGAGGCCAAGATCAGAGTGCAGTTCACCCGTTTTCAGGACCCGGTCTATAAGGACAGCTGCGTCGAGATGTTTGTCGACCCCTTTCCGGAAAAGCGACTCGGCTATGTCAACGTCGAGACGAACGCCGCCGGAGCGGCCCTTGTGGCTATTGGCCCGGACCGCAGCCGGCGGACGCCGATCTCGCTTTCCGATCTGGAGGGATTCGAGGCGGTCTCTTCGGTCAAAGGCTCCGTTTCCGGTTATCACGGCGCCGAGCTTTGGACTTTGTCCTACAGGCTCCCTTTGAGCGCATTTGAAAAATGCTACGGGGCTAAAATCGGTCCCGGTCAGTCAGCGCGGGCCAATTTCTATAAGTGCGGCGATGAAACGGAGACTCCGCATTTCGGCGCCTGGAGTCCTATCAAAACGCCGCAGCCGGATTTCCACCGTCCCGAGTTCTTCGGCCGTCTGGTCTTCCTATGAGAACAGCCAGCCTCAGGATAATCATTATCTTCTCCTCTATCCTCTGGGCCGCCGCTTTATTCCCGGGCCAGGGCCAAACCATCAAGGACAGCCTCGGCCGGTCCGTGGCCATTCCCCCGCAGGTCGACAGGATCCTTTCCCTCCAGCCCGAGATCACCCGCATCCTTGCCGCCCTGGGCGCCACGGAGAGGCTGGTCGGCCTGGATTATTTCATCGGCCGGGAGGACCACTTGTTCAAGGTCCTCTTTCCCAAAGGAACCGGGCTGCCCGTCGTCTCTATGCCGGACGAAAGCGTGAACAGGGAGCTCATCCTGCGGCTCGACCCGGACCTGATTTTTGCCTCGCCGACCGAACTTCAAGTGCCCGATTCCATCCAGCGGAGCCTGGGAATCCCTGTTGCGGCACTTGCTTCTCTGGGAAGCTTTGAAGGCTTGCTCAAGGAAATCGAGCTCGTCGGCGCTCTGACAGGCTTCAGAAAAAGGGCCGACGAACTCGGAATGTATTTCCGCGAGAAAATCCGGTCCATTATGGAACCCACGGCAGGGCTGGCCGTAGAGGCCAGGCCGGCAGCCTACCTGGCTTTCTGGTCGTCGCTTGTCCGCACTCCCGTCTTCTACGAGCCCGTCCAGGCGGCCGGCGGGAGGAATGTCGCCCACAATCTGCTCCCGCCGCACCTCGGGACTATCGGAACGGTCGTTTCCGTGGAGCAGATCATCAAGTGGAACCCGGATTTCATCCTGGTCCAGGGGAGCTTTTTTCCCGCTGAAAGGCTGGTGACGGTCGATGGGGTCCTGGAAGATAAAAGGCTCAGTTCCGTCAAGGCCATACAGCAGAAACGGGTCCATTACACGCTGGGCTTTTGGTACTGGTGGGATCCGGCCGGCGTCTTGGTTGAGACCATGTATTTGGCCAAGCTTTTCCATCCGGAAAAATTCGCCGGGCTCGACATCGAGGAGGCCGGCAACGAGATATATGAAGTGTTCTATGGGAAGAGAGGCATCTTTACTGACTTGATGAAAGCGCTGGATTTCCGTGAGTGGACTGAAAAATAGCCGGTCAAGAGGCTTGGCCATCTTCTTGCTGGTCTTGCCCCTGTTCCTTTTTCTGCTCTCGTTGACCGTGGGCGCCTATAGGATATCCCCGGGTGGACTGTTCAAGGCGGTGCTCTCCGCTGTTGCGCCCGCCTCGCATCCCGATGTGCCGGAAGCCTACCGGGACATTCTCCTGCGCATCCGGCTGCCGCGCGTCCTCTTGGCTATGGCTGTGGGCGCGGCCCTTTCGGTCTCGGGGGCGTCGCTCCAGGCGCTTTTCAAGAACCCCCTGGTTAATGAATATATACTGGGCATCTCTTCTGGAGCGGCTTTCGGGGCGGCCCTGTCGCTTGTCTTTCTGGGGAGGACCTTGCCCCCCCAGATCGCCGGTTTCGTTTTCGCCGTGGCGGCGGTGGGAGCGGTTTTACTGATTTCCGGAAAAGCCGAGTCCCACTTCATCTCTCTCCTGCTGACCGGCATCATTGTCACGGCCTTCTTTTCGGCCCTTCTCTCTCTGGTCGAGTTCTTTGCCAGTCCCTACGTCCTCCAGGCTCTTTTTTTCTGGCTGATGGGCAGTCTCTCCCTCGCCTCTTGGAAAGACCTCTATATATCGCTGCCCCTCATCGCCGTGGGACTGCTCGTGCTCTATCTTCTTCGTTGGCGCCTGAACGTCCTTTCGATGAGCGATGAAGAGGCCCGGTCACTGGGGGTCAATGTCCGCCGGGAAAAGATCCTGGTCATCGGGGCAGCGACCCTGATCACGGCGGCGGCAACGGCGATCGTCGGCATCATCGGCTGGCTCGGGTTCATCGTCCCCCACCTCGTCCGGATGATGTTCGGGGCGGACAACCGGCGTGTCGTGCCTCTCTCGGCCGCCCTGGGAGCGAGCCTCATGATGGTCGCCGATGACATCATCCGCGGAGTCTCCTCTTTTGAGATCCCCATCGGCATTTTTACGAGCCTTGTCGGGATCCCCATTTTTCTCATCCTTCTGAAGAAGACAAAGAAGGTCTGGCTGTGAACGTCAGAGTGGCCGATCTGGAGTTTGCCTACCCGAAGTTCTCTCTCCGCGTGAAGGATCTCACCTTTGAGAATGCCAAGATCACCGCGATCGTCGGGCCGAACGGGGCCGGAAAAACGACCTTATTGAAGTGCATTGGGGCCGTCTTGCCCATCCGAAGGGGGTCTCTTTTCATTGACGGAAGGGACCTGTCCTCTTTGAAGAGTCGGGAGCGGGCCCGGCTCGTCTGCTATGTCCCCCAGGAGCATGATACGACATTCAATTACACGGTCTCAGACTTCGTCCTGCTGGGCCGGGCGGCCTTCATCTCGCCTTTCGCCCTGCCGTCGCGGGAGGACGCGAGCGCCGCCGCCGAAGCCCTCGAATTCGTCGGGCTGGCCGAATACGCCGACCGGTCCATCAGCGAGCTCAGCAGCGGCGAGCGCCGGCTCGTCCTCATCGCCCGCGCGCTGGCCCAGCAATCGGACATCCTGCTGATGGATGAGCCCACCACCTTCCTCGACCCCAAGCATGAAACTGAGATCTTCCAGCTTGTCAGGAAGCTGGCCGATGAAAAAACGAAAACGATCTTGGTCACCCTGCACAGCCTGGAGATGGCCGTTCAGCATTCCGACCAGATGGTCTTCATGAAGAGAGGAGAGGTGGTCGCCCAGGGCAGGTCCGCGGAGATTTTCGAAGATTCCCTGCTCGAGCGCGTCTACGATATGAAAATGAAGATCATCGACTGGGAAGGCCGCAAGATCGTGCTCAGATAACCTCCATCACGTGGAGGGGCCGCGGGGTTTTCCAGCCGCCCCGGGTAAAATCGGGAAAATCCGCCGGCTCGCCGCGCTGGGCGACGGACTTTTCGCTGAGCGGCGTGACCACGCTCCAGGAGGCGGCATCATAGACATCCAGATCGAGCGGCCTGCCCCCACGCAGCGCTTCGATCAAGCGAAAATCTTCGATGAAATCCATGCCCCCATGGCCAGCGCCCTTGGATTGTTCTTCAAGTCTTTTCCAGACGGGGTGGTCATGCTCTATATAGTAGCTGTCGAGCACTTCCCACTCGTCCGCGGGGCTGCGGCCTTCGATATAAACCCGGTCCGGATATTTTTCGAAGAGCCCCCGGGTGCCCTGGACGATGTGAATGCGGCTATAGGGGCGCGGGGAGGAGGTGTCGTGGTAGAGGGTGATGACCTTCCCGTTGACCGTGCGGATGAGCGAGACGTTGACGTCTCCGAGGGCGTATTTTTGCCTGGCCTGCGGGCTGTCGGGCCCGAATTTTGCGGCGCAGTAAAGGTTGAGCCCCATCGACTTGCTGCTCATCGAGACGAGATAATCAAAGCGGTCGCCGCGGTTGATGTCCAGGCACTGGCTGACCGGGCCCAAACCATGGGTGGGGTAGAGGTTGCCGTTTCTTTTGACCGAATGCTGCGGTCGCCAGAGAGATTCGCCGGCGCCGCTGAACTTGACTCCGCGCAGGTCGTGGAGATAGCCGGCCTGGGCATGGAAGACCTCCCCAAGGAGACCCTTCTTGACGAGGTTCAAGCAGAGCATCTCCGGGCGGTCGTAGCAGCAGTTCTCCATCATGAGGCAATGGCGCCGCGATTTCTCGGCCGTCTCGACGAGCGCCCAGCAGTCGTCGATCGTATAGGCGGCGGGAACCTCGGTGGCCGCATGCTTGCCGGCCTTCAGCGCTTCCAGGCAGACCGGCACATGCCACTCCCAAGGTGTCGCCGTGAAGACGAGGTCGATGTCATCGCGCCCGCAGAGGCGCTGGAAATCCCAATCGCCGCGCGAGTAGCCATCCGGCCTGGGCCGGCCCGCCTCCTCGCACCAGCTCTGGATCCGCGTCACCTTTTCTTCGACGATATCGCAGACCGCCTTGATCTCGACGCCCTCGATCTTCAGGAAATTCCGGACATGGGCGGAGCCCATGCCTCCCACTCCGACGAACCCGATGCGGACGGGGTCGATGGGCGGGGCCTGGAATTCTATTAGTGTGTCTCTAGATAGCTGGGGACCAAGCGACAGGTCTTTGCCGCCTCGGCCAAGACGTGATTTCCTCAGTGCCGTTCCCACTCCTGCCACCAACCCGGTTTTCAAGAATTCCCTTCGCTTCACTTTGCCTGATGCTGGCTCAGACATCTGACCTCCTTCTCAGAATCCTCGAACGACCTGACATCTACCGCTTCTCAGGGGCTTGGGCTAGTATCTTTTTGATGAGCGGCCTGTCCTTGGGCAGCTGCCCTACCTGGGGCAGCCGGGGCACTAGGATAGCCCAGTTGCTGTCCATGGCGAACACCTTCTTGAACAGGGGCAGGCTCTCCTCAACCTTGCCTGTTGAGGCCAGGGTAACGGCCGGCCAGAAGACCATCTCGGCGTTGTCCGGATACATCTCCATCGCCTTCGTGTATGATTTCATGGCCTCTTCGACCTTGTTCTCGGTCAAGAGCTCGTCTCCCGTGTTCATGAAGTTGTAGGCCTTGTTCAAACGGATGAGCCTCTTGAGCTCAATGAGCGGAGCCGGGTTGTCCTCGACGCGCAGGTCATAGACTCTATCCTTCCACCAGGCTCCCGAGCTTTTTCCCTTGACTACGATAATGGCAGCTGATTGCCTTCCCCGGATGTCTCCGCCCTCAGCTTCAGCCGCCTCGAGCGCGGCCAGGAGTCGGTCCACGAGCTCGCCTCTCGTGCTCTCGAAAGCCTTGGCCATGGCGTTCCAGACTGTGTTCTTGAGCATCAGGTTGGCCTGGCAGGTGAATCCATCGCCGCTGAAATGTCCGGCTTCAGGGATGCAGTTCTTTCCTGTGTGCACCGCCACTCGCCCCTGATTGTCGAGCATCGCGACTTGGCGAACCGCTTCGAACTTGTCCGCCTTGAGCAGTCCCGCCAGCGCCTCTTCGGCAGTCTTGCCCGCTCTCATGAGGTCGAGTCCGAGCGGACCGTAGGAGGCTTCGATGAAAGACTGGGTGCAGATGGCGCCGACTTCGGCTTCGGCCCAGATGACCGAGGAGCCGACGGAGAACCAATGCGATTGAACGGCCGCGCCCATCTCTCCGGTTTCTTTGTCGACGGCGACAATGGAGTAGGTATGGCCAGGGCGGCCACGTGTTCCTGCGCTGGACAGGAAACCCGGAACGAGGACGATCGCCGCTAAGGATAAGAAAAGCAGGACCGGTCTTCTTGTCATGATCTGTCTCCTCGGCAGAACTCTAAACAAAAAAGAGCCGGTTTTCAAGCTCTGGGAGCACGACTGGAGTGGATTGTGCGCAAAAAAGAGCGAGACTGCACTTGCCGGACATAATCTGGTATAAATGAAATGACGGAAGTCGGGATGGAAGACTCGGCATGAGAACAAAAAAAGGCAGCCTTAAAGATGGACGCGGCCTTTTCTTAGCGGCCCTGGCCGGACTTGTCCTGTCCTGCCTCATCTCCGGATCCTGCTCTCGCAAAGAAGACGAGCCGCAGGAACAGACGCTCCTCCAGAAACTGCAGGCTCTGCCCGGCTTCCAGGTTACGCAAACCCAGGCGCTCCAGGGTTTCGTCCAAACCTTCCAGATCGACATCACCCAGCCGGTAGATCACGCGGACTCGGTGGCAGGGACCTTCGCCCAGCGTTTCTATCTTGCCTATCGCTCCGCCAGCGCCCCGACGGTCTTTTACACATCCGGGTATGGGATAGACCGCATTTTTGAGCCGGAGCTCTCCGCTCTGCTCAAGGCCAATCTGATCCTTCTGGTCCATCGCTTCTTTCCAAACGCCGTCCCTCCCGACTGGAGATACCTGACCATTCGCCAGGCGGCCGATGACCAGCACCGTATTCGCGAGGCACTCAGCAGTGTGTTCACGGGAAAATGGGTCAGTACGGGAACCAGCAAGGGCGGAATGACGGCCCTTCTCTACCGCCGTTATCATCCCAGCGATGTGGACGCGACCGTCGCCTATGTCGCCCCGATCATGCCCTATCCGGACGATCCCAGGTTCGCGCCTTTCCTGTCACAAGTGGGATCGGCCGAGTGCCGAGAAAAGATCCAGGATTTTCAGCGACTCGTCCTCTCCCGCCGAGTTCCGCTTTTGGAACTTTTCAAACAGTACAATCTCAATCGCAATCATGCGTTCACCATCATCTCCGAGGAGGCCGCCTTTGAGTACTCGGTCCTGGAGTACCCGTTCGCCTTTTGGCAGTATGGAGCGGAGAGCGACTGTGGCGGCGTTCCCGGTCCGGACGCCGGCGACCAGCAAGTGCTCGATCATCTGGTCGAGGTTTCCTCGCCCTATTACTATTCGGATAAGGGCTTCCTCTATTTTCAGCCCCTTTTTTATCAGGCCTATACGGAGATCGGTTATTGTCCCTATGTCTATGACCATCTGAAGGGTTTTCTGCGGGTCGTTCTCCGGCCCGACTACCGCGCTTTCGCACCCCGGGGTGTTGACCTTGTCTTCCGGCCGGAAGTTATGCAGGATGTCATCCCCTGGCTGCAGAACCAGGGCCAGCGCATCATCTATATCTACGGAGGCATCGACCCCTGGACGGCGGCCGCTGTCCAGCCGGCTGGAGGGCTGGACGTGGTCAAGGTCGTCCAGCCGGGTGCGAATCACGGCGTGACGATCGCCGACCTGGAGCAGAAAGAATTGGTCATCCAAACCCTGGAACGGTGGCTGGATATTCAGATCGACCGGTCCATCCTGGCGACTTGGAAAGCTCCCCTCGAAAAAGTCCGGCTTTAGGCTAACAATTCAGCGTCTTATCCTGGAGCCGCTTCCGGAGGACGGCGAGCATATCCTCGGTCATCTTGGTGAGGTCGTAGCCTGGGCTCCAGCCCCATTCCTCCCGGGCGGCTGAGTCGTCGATCGACTCCGGCCAGGAATCGGCGATGGCCTGGCGGAAATCGGGTTCGTAGGTGATCGTGAACTCCGGCATATGTTTCTTGATCTCGGCCGCCAACTCGCCGGTGCTGAAGCTCATGGCGCCGACGTTGAAGTCGCAGTGATGCTTCAGCCTGGAAAAATCCGCCTCCATCAAGTCGAGCGTCGCCTTCAGGCAATCGGGCATGTACATCATCGGCAGGCGGGTATCCTCGCGCAGGAAGCATCTGTAGGTCTTGTTCTTAACGGCCTCGAAGAAGATGGCCACAGCGTAATCCGTGGTCCCCCCTCCAGGCTGGGTTTCGTAGCTGATGATACCGGGGTAGCGGCAGCCGCGGACGTCGAGGCCGTAGCGCAGGACGTAATAATCCCCGAGCAGCTCGCCGGCGACCTTGGTAAGGCCGTACATGGTCTTGGGTTTGAGGATGGTGTCATTGGGGGTGTTGTGGCGGGGTGTTTCGGGGCCGAAGGCGGCGATGGAGCTGGGACAGAAGACGCGCACCATCCGGAACTCGCGGGCGGTTTCGAGGACGTTGAAGGTCCCGTTGAGGTTCACGTTCCAGGCGAGATGAGGTCGGGTTTCTCCGCTTGCCGAAAGGATGGCCGACATGTGGTAGATGGTATCGACCTTGTGCTTTCTGACGGCCTGCTCGATCGTCTCCCGGTCGACAACATTAACGCACTCGAAAGGCCCGGAATCGAGGAGTTTGGGATTGATCTGGGTCTTGATGTCGGTGGCCAGAACATTCTCCCCGCCGTATCTCTGGCGAAGGGCCAGCGTGAGCTCGGAGCCGATCTGGCCGGCCGCGCCCGTGACCATGAATCTCTTCATTTCCCGCGTCATCTGACGGCCTCCAGCATGCGTTCTTCCTTGTCCCAGGTTTTCGGGAGGCATAGATATAGCACAGGGCCTGACCGAAGACAATAG
>Ga0153916_10000461_pt1 | contig 27192 bp, 30 predicted proteins | sample Opewatmetagenome_FD_109642 | JGI IMG/M metagenome (GOLD analysis project Ga0153916, IMG submission 109642) | Freshwater wetland microbial communities from Ohio, USA - Open water 3 Core 3 Depth 4 metaG | ecosystem: Environmental > Aquatic > Freshwater > Wetlands | place: USA: Ohio, Lake Erie...
GCCACCGCTTCATCGAGGCTCGTCGAGCCCGCCTCGGCGTGGGCGCGCACGCGCTGCGCCAGCTGCGCGTCGATCTTCGCCGCGAGCGGCACCAGCCCGAGCGCCTGCTCGCGCCGGCGCCGCTCGCGCCGGCTCTCGACGGCGGAGGCCTTGCCGTAGCGCTCCGGGGTCGCGGCGCGCCGCATTTCGCCCGCGACGCGCAGGCCCTTCAACTTCTCGAGTTCGGTCTTCTTCACGTGACGGGGGTGTCCAGCAGATGGGCGATCGAGTTCGCATAGTAGCGCAGCAGCGGCGCCTCGTCCGCGCGTGCGCGAAACAGCCCCTCGCTCTCGTCCACCAGGTGGCGCAGCGTCAGCATGCGCAGCCCCACGTGCAGCGCGTAGTCGAGGTCACGGCGCGGCACGTAGACGCGCGCGCGCGTGGCGTCGAGCCGCTCGACGAGCTGCTCGGCCTCGGCCTTGACCTCGAGCTCGCTCAGGGCGCGCTCCGGATGCCGCGTGAACACGGTGGCAATCAGCGCCACCGGCACCACGGGCACGATGCGCCCGACCGCCTGCATGAGGTGCGCGCCGAGCGCGGACACGGCGGCCTTGCGCGGCTCGCCGGCGAGCCCGGAGAAGTCGATGCCGAGGCCCTTGCAGTAGGCGCGCATCGATACCGGCGAGCCGAAGTTGACGCAGGCGTAGCCGAAGCGGTGCCATTCGCTGCGCAGCATCAGCGCCAGGTTGCGCCACGCGAAGCACCAGGTGTTCCAGACGGCTTTCGCCGTCCCCGGGCGGGGCGCCTGGGCGTCGGCCGCCAGCAGCAGGCTGCGGTCCTCGAGGACGCGGTCGTAGTTCAGGCCGAGCGGCACGAACACCAGGTCGCGTTCGCCGTCGAGGTGAAAGCCGCGCAGCATGTAATCGAGCACCCCGAGGCGCGGCTCGCGCATGCGCCCGTCGCGCGTCAGGCCGCCTTCCGGGAACACCGCCTGCGGCACGCCGGCCTCGGTCGCCATGACGACGTAGCGCTCGAGCACGCGGCGGTACAGCTCGTCCCTGGAGTTGCGCCGCACGAAGTAGGCGCCCATCGAGCGGATCAGCGCCGACAGCGGCCAGGTGCGCGCCCATTCGCCGACCGCGTAGGAGAGCGCCGCCTGGTCGGCGGCGAGATAGCTGGCGAGCACGTAGTCCATGTTGGAGCGGTGGTTCATGACGAACACCACCGTGGCGTCGGGATCGATGCGCGCCAGACCCACCGCGTCGACGTAGCCGATGCGCACGCGGTACAGGGATTTCGACAGGTTGCGCCCCAGCCAGTAGCCGATGCGGAAGTACAGGTAGGCGTTGAACGCCGGCACGATCTCGCGCGCGTAGCGCTCGACCATGGCGAGCGCCCGGGGCTCCGGGATACGGTGCTCGGCGGCGAAGCGCTCGGCCGCCTGCTGCACCTTCGGGTCGGTGAGCAGGCGGTGGATGAGCGCCTGGCGGCGCGTGCGCTGGAACGGGCGGATGCGGATCTTCAGGCGCGCGCCGATCTCGTCGATCACGCGGTTGGCGCGGCTCGACATGAACCAGCGCAGCGCCGGCACGAGCAGCTTGTCCCAGGCGGCCCAGGCGGCGAGCAGCCCCGCGACCACCCCCAGCCAGAGCGGAACCTCCAGCGTCGCGCCCATCGCCCCTCCCGGCATGCGGCCCGATGATGGCGCGATTCTAGGCTACGCGGCTCGGCGCGCCAGCCGGCGGATGAACGCCACCTTCACGGCGTCGTTCAGCACCAGGCAGCACGCCGCCGCATAGGCGAGCACCAGCGCGCTCTGCCACCACGGCAGCGGCGCGAGGCCGGGCAGGCCGGCGCTCGCGAGCGCCATGCCGACGGCCAGCTCGAGCCCCAGCGCGGCGAGCAGGGCGCGGCTCGGCGCCGACGCCCAGAAGGCGCGGCGCTCGCGCACCGAGACGATCGAGAACACTGCGAAGTAGAGCAGCGCCAGGAAGCTGAAGCTGTGCAGCGCGGCGTCGTGCGCGGCGAGCCCGAAGCGCGTCCAGGCGAATCCCAGCAGCGCGAGCAGCTCGGCGAGCATCAGCACGCCGGTCAGCGCCGCCAGCGCGACGTAGCCGCCGATGCGCCAGCTCTCGGGCCGCGCCGAGCCGCGCACCCGGTCCGTGGCGAGCGTGATCTTGGCGAAGTCGGTCATGAAGGTGAGCAGCAGCATGGCGAAGGCCGAGATGACGAACTTGCCCGTGAGCGCGTAGGCCGCGGCGACGAACCCCGCCTTGAGCAGGGTGCGGCTGATCTTGTTGACGATCCAGGTGAGCACGCGCTGGTAGATGACGCGTCCCTGCTCGACCAGGGCGATGATGTCGGTGAGCCCGGGCGTGGTGAGCACCACGCTGGCAGCGCCCTTGGCGACGTCGGTGGCGCTGCTCACGGCGATCCCGACCTCGGCTTGGCGCAGCGCCGGCGCGTCGTTCACGCCGTCGCCGGTCATGCCGACGACGTGGCCCGCGCGCTGCAGCCCGCGCACCACGAGGTACTTGTCCTCGGGATAGACCTCGGCGAAGCCGTCGGTGCGGCGCAGCAGCTCCTCGAGCGCCCCGGGCGCGGCCGTCTTCAGGTCGGCCACGCGGCGGATCTCGGCGAGCCCGACGCCGCGCGCGATCTCCTGCGCCACCGGCAGCGCGTCGCCGGTCAGCATCTTCACCTGCACGCCGAGCGCGCGCAGCCGCGCGATCAGCTCGGCGGCGTCGGGGCGCGGCGGGTCGTAGAGCGCGACCAGGCCGAGGAGCCGCGGCGCGCCATCCTCGGGGCCCTGCGCGACGGCGAGCGTGCGGGTGCCCTTCTTCGCCTCCACGGTGGCGCGCGCCTCGAGCGCTTCGAGCGCCTCGGGCGCGAGGCCGCAGCGCTGCGCGACGGCGCGCAGCGCGCCCTTCGTGACGCGCAACCGCTGCCCGCGGCGCTCGACGAGCGCCTCGGTCATGCGCGTCTGGGCGTCGAACGGCTTGAACGACAGCACCGTGTCGGCGGGGTCGAGCAGCCGGCGCGCGCGCGCCGCGGCGAGGAACGCCTGGTCGATCGGATCCTGGTTCGCTTCCTCCGAGGCGAGCGCGCCGGCGCGCAGCACCTGGTCCTCGGTCGCGCCCTCCTGCGGCATCACCCCGGCGACGGTGAGCCGGTTGACGGTCACCGTGCCGGTCTTGTCGGCGCACAGCACGTCCAGCGTGGCGGCGTCCTCGGCGGCGCTCAGGCGTGTGACCAGCACGCCGCGCTTCGCCAGCTCGGCTGAGCCGAGCGCCATGCTGACGGTGAACATCACTGGCAGCGCGACCGGCACGGCGCTCATCAGCAGCACCAGCAGCAGCGGCGCCATCTCGACGAACGGCACGCCGCGCGCGAGCGACAGGCTGCCGACCACGGCGAGCACCGCGCCCACCACCACGAACAGCCAGCGCACCACCTTGGAGACCACCTCTTCGATGTGCAGCCTGGGGCGCGCGAGCCGCACCAGCTCGACCGTGCGCCCGAAGGTGGTGCGCGCGCCGGTGAGCAGCACCACGCCGCGGCCCTCGCCGCGCCGCGCCACCGCGCCCGAGGGCACCAGGTCGTCGGGCCCCTTGGCCGCGAGCGCCGACTCGCCGGTGAGCGCCGACTGGTCGATCGACAGCGACCCCTCGATCAGCTTCACGTCCGCCGGCACGATGTCGCCGGCGCGCAGGCGCACGATGTCGCCGGGCACCAGCTCGCGCGCCGCGAGCACGCTCCAGGCGCCGGCGCGCAGCACGCGCGCGCTGATCTGCAGCCGGCGGCGCAGGACGTCGATCGCGGCCGCCGCGCGGCCTTCCTGCACGAAGGCGAGCACCGCGTTCACCACCAGCAGCGCGCTCACCACGGCGAGGTCGGTGTAGCGGCCCAGCGCCGCCGAGAGCGCCATGATCAGCTCGAGCATCCAGGCCGACAGGCCCCAGAACTTGGCGAGCAGGCGCGCCAGCGGGTGGCCCTTCTTCTCGGCGACCTCGTTGTAGCCGTAGGTCGCGCGGCGCGCCGCGACCTCGGCCTCGCCGAGGCCCGCCTCGGGCGCCACCGCGAGTTGCGCGAGCGCCTCGCGCGCCGGAGCGGAGGCCAGCTCGGCGGGATCGGGCGGCGAGGGCGGCATCGCGCGGCCTCAGCGGCTCCGCACGCGTGCCCGCGCGCGCTCGCGCAGCAGCAGGTACAGGCCGCTCGCGATCACGATCGCCGCCCCCAGCGCGACCGGCCAGCGCGGCACGTCGCCGAACACCAGGTAGCCGAACAGCGCCATGTACAGCACCTGCGGATACATGAACGGCGCCAGCGTCGAGGCCGAGGCGTAGCGGTGGGCGAGGGCGAGGAAGTAATGCCCGAGCCCGCCATACACCCCGAGCAGGAGCAGCAGCGTCCACTGCAGCGGCCCGGCCGGCGCCTCCCAGACCGCGAGCGCGAACGGCGTAACCGCGACCGCCGGCACCAGCGCCGACAGGAACTGCGTGGTCTCCGGCGGATCGTGCGCCGCCAGGCGCCGCGTCATCATGTTGAACAGCGCGTAGATGAAGGCGTTGATCACCGACAGGATCATCGCCGGGTGGAAGCCCGCGCCGAACGGGCGCACGATCACCAGCACCCCGCAGAAGCCGACGACGATGGCGATCCAGCGGCGCGCGTCGATGCGCTCGCCGAGCAGCGGCACGCTCAGCAGCGCGATGATGATCGGCACTGAGAAGAAGATCGACGAGGTCACCGTGAGCTGCAGGTACTGCAGCGCGGTGAAGTTGATCGCCGTCATCGCCACCATCATCACGCCGCGCACCACCTGCAGCCAGATGCGCCGGCTGCGCACCAGCCGCGCGCCGTGGATCGGCAGCAGCAGCGCGGCCGACAGCAGCGCGTGCGACAGGAAGCGGATCCACACGATCTCGATCACCGGCAGCGAGCGCACCAGCCACTTCGCGCTGCCGTCGAGCAGCGTGAAGAACACGTAGGTGAGCGAGATGAAGCCGATCCCGACCAGCCGGTTTCGGGCGCTGTCAGCCTGGAGCAAGTGCGGGCCTCGAAGGCAAAGAAGTGGCAGCCGCGATTATGAACGAGCGGCGCGCTCAAACCCTGCGGCATATGCCCGTTGCAGCGGTATGGAGATGCGCCTCGCGCTGCGCCACCCTCGCATGGTTGCATCCGGAAATGGATGCTTCTAGCATCCCTCGTATGCCGATCGATCAATCGTCAGGCGAACGCATTGCGGATGGAGGCAGCATGGAAGCGTTGCAGGATGCGAGTCATTTCTACGAGGTCGAGCGCAGGCAGTATTACGCTCAGCGTCCCGGGTTCCGCATCAGCGAGCTCCAGATTTCCCCGACGCAAAAGGTGCCCTGGCACTATCACCACAATGTCCAGGACACGTTTTATTTGATCGAAGGATGTATCCGCATCTTCCTGCAGAGTCCGAAGGAGGAGGTCACGCTAAAGCCGGGCGACACCTATTCCGTTCCTCCGCGCCGGCCGCACCTGGTGACGAACGGCGGCAGCACCTCGGCTACGTTCCTCGTGCTTCAGGGCATTGGGGACTACGACTTTGTCCCGCTGGTACCGAAACGTGACGCCTAACTCCGCGTCGGTCATCACAACGCATCGAGAGGCGTAGCAACCATGTCCACAAATATCGTCCGGCTTCACCGGGTGCTCCGTGCTACGCCCGAGAGAATCTATCGGGCGTTCCTCGATGCCGACGCCATGGCCAAATGGCTTCCGCCGAATGGTTTCACCGGGAAGGTTCACCATATAGACGCGAAAGTCGGCGGCACCTACAAGATGTCGTTCACAAACTTCAGCACAGGCCATAGCCACTCGTTCGGCGGAAAGTATCTTGAGCTGGTGCCATACGAGCGCATTCGCCACACGGACAAATTCGACGACCCGAACTTGCCCGGAGAAATGCAGACCACTGTTACCTTGAAGAAAGTTTCTTGCGGTACTGAGGTGAACGTCGTGCAAGAAGGGGTACCTGATGCCATCCCGCCCGAGGCCTGCTATCTCGGTTGGCAAGAATCGCTCATCCTTCTCGCACAACTCGTCGAAGCCGAGATTCCCGGCTAGCAGCTATGCCGACGTTTCCGTTCACGCAGGTCAATGTCTTCTCGGCAGATCCGCTGGGCGGGAATCCGCTCGCGGTGGTGCATGCCGCCGGGGGACTGGGCGAAGCGCAGATGGCCGCACTCGCGCGCTGGACCAACCTCTCGGAGACGACGTTCCTCCTGCCGCCGACGGAACCCGGCGCGGACTACCACGTGCGCATCTTCACGCCCGGCGGAGAGCTGCCGTTCGCCGGGCATCCGACGCTCGGCTCATGCCACGCCTGGCTCGCCGCGGGCGGAAAGCCGCGCGAGCCGGGTCTCGTCGTGCAGCAGTGCGGTGTGGGCCTCGTCCGCGTGCGCTGCGACGGTCCGCGCCTGGAGTTTGCCGCGCCGCCTTTGCGTCGTGCCGGCGCGCTCGAGCCCGATGTGCTGGCGAAGATCGCCAAGGCGCTGGCCGTGCCGCCATCCGATATCGTTCAGCACCAGTGGGTGGACAACGGCCCGGGCTGGTGCGCGGTGATGCTCCGTTCGGCGCGTCAGGTGCTTTCGCTCAAGCCCGACTGGGTCTCCCTCGATCCACTCAAGCTCGGCGTGGTCGGTCGGCATGACCCCGGCCGCGACGTGGCCTTCGAGGTGCGGGCATTCATCGGCGGCGGCGGATACGAAGATCCGGTGACCGGCAGCCTCAATGCCAGCCTTGCGCAGTGGCTGTTCGGCGCGGATCTCGCCAAGTCTTCCTATGTCGCCGCTCAGGGCACCGCGCTCAAGCGCGCGGGCCGCGTTCATTTGCGCAAGGACGGCGAAGAAGTCTGGGTTGGCGGGGACGTCGTCGATGTCATTCGTGGGGAGGTCACGCTGAAGATGGAACGGAGCACGATCCGGCGCGCCAAGCAATAGCATGACCACCCATGAACGTCGACATTCGGAGAAGAGATGGTCACTAAAGAGCGTGCGCTGAAATTCGCGCAGGAATGGATCGAGGCCTGGAATGCTCACGACTTGGAGAGCGTCCTGTCGCACTACACCGATGATTTCGAGATGAGCAGTCCGTTTATAGTCGCCTTTTCAGGCGAACCCTCCGGGACTCTAAAAGGCAAGGCCCAAGTGGGCGCCTATTGGCAAAACGCGCTCAAGCGCATCCCCGATCTGCGCTTCGAGTTGCTGGAAGTATTTACCTGCGTGAACAGCATCGCCATCTACTACAAGGCTGTCCTGGGAAAGTTGGCAACCGAGGTCTTCTTTCTCAACCAAGACGGCAAGGCATATAAAGCACTTGCTCATTACAACAGCTGACGGGCAACCATCGCCCGTCTGTGTGTTCGAGAATCGTATTTCAATAAGAATCGATGCATACCACTTTCGGCACTACCGAGATATTCCTGATCGCCATCGCGATCATCTTCACCGTCCCGTACCTGATCTGGCGCGTAGGCAAGACCGACTACTACGCCCCCCTCGTGGTCGTGCAAATCATCACCGGAATCTTGCTCGGGCCCGGTGTCTTGGGAAAGATGTTTCCCGAGTATTACGCGTTCGTGTTCACCCAGCCGGTCGTCCAGTCGTTGAACGGCATCGCCTGGTGGGCGGTGATGGTTTTCGTGTGGATCGCCGGCATCGAGCTGGACCTGAGGAAGGCCTGGGCGCATCGCGGGGAGACCGCCATCACAGCCGGGCTCGCCCTCGCCACGCCGCTGTTGCTGGGCAGCCTCGTGGCCGCGGGCATGTTGATGCGCGACGGCTGGATCGGTCCCAAGGCGATGACTTGGCAATTCGTCCTCGGAGTTGGCATGGCCTGTGCGGTCACGGCGCTCCCCATCCTGATTCTGCTCATGGAGAAACTGGAGATCCTGCGGCAACCCATCGGGCAGCGCATCCTGCGCTACGCGAGCCTGGATGACATCGCCATCTGGGGCGTGCTGGCCCTGATCCTGATGGACTGGCAGCGCGTGGGCATGCAGGGCGCGTTTCTATTGGCGTTCGCAATTTGCAGTTACGGATTCCGCAAACTGATGGTGTGGCTGCCGGAGAGGGACCGCTGGTATGTGGGTCTGATCTGGCTCGCCGTGTGCGCCTTCGGCGCGGATCGGTCCGGGCTGCATTTCATGGTCGGGGCGTTCCTCGCGGGGGCCGTCATGGATGGCGATTGGTTCGACCAGAAGCGGATGGACCTGCTGCGTCACCATGTGCTGCTGATCGTGATGCCGGTTTTTTTCCTGAGCACGGGTTTGAGAACCAGCTGGAGCGTTGGCGGCGAGGCGGTGTTCATCGCCGCGGCCGTGTTGCTGTTCGCTTCGGTGGGAGGCAAGTTGCTCGGCGTTCAGCTCGCGGGGAAAGTCCTCAAATGGGAGCCGGGCGAGGCTTCGGTCATCGGTTGGCTGCTGCAGACGAAGGCGCTGATCATGATCATCTTCGTCAATGTCCTCCTGGACAAGAGCCTCATCTCCAGCGAGACGTTCACGGCACTGCTGCTGATGGCCGTTGCGAGCACCATGCTTACGGTGCCCGTCGTGTCTCCGAAACTGGGGCGCATCAAGAGCATCGTCGCCGAGGTCGCCTGATGGTGCGACTGCAATGAGCAACCATGAAGCAGTCAGCGCCATTGACGGCGTCGATCTTTGAATCGAGCTCGAGGTCATCCACGGCACCGGCGCCCGCCTCCGTGAGATAAAAGCCGGCGCTAGAGTGATCGCGTCGCGGGAAAATCTCACACACCTGCGCTGCAGCCTCGTGTAGCCTGAGCTGCTGCAGGCCATAAGAAGGGAGAATGCTCAATGCGCAGGTACGTCGGGTTTACGCTGCTGCTGTCGCTCGCGATACTGTGGGGATGCTCCCACACTGTGCTCGTGCCCGTGCCGCCCCGCATGGATCTGCAGAGCTATGGGACGCTGGGAATCGTCGAGTTCGCCTCCAATTCAGACCGTGGCATCGACGTCTATGCCACGCGCAAGTTCGAGGAGCAGATCCAGGCGGCGCAGCCGGGGACGCCCTTCATCGAGTTGGGAAGCCGCGAAGCGCTGCTGGCGGCGGTGGGCGGCACGCAGCTCGACCGGGATGCACTGAAGACGATCGGCGAAAAGTACGGCGTGGCCGCGATCTTCCTCGGCGACATCGTCTATTCCGAGCCGAAGACCGAAGTCAACCTCACCGACATCACCAAGTTCGAGGGCGGCGTGCGCTCCGAGGTCAAGGCCGACATTTCCAGCAGGCTGGTGGAGACCAGGACGGGCGCCAGCGTGTGGAGCAGCTCGGCTTGGGCGAGGAGGCAGATCGGCCGGCTCAGCGTGTCGGCCGAATATGGCGTCAGCGCCAAGACGAGCACATCGGATCCGCGCGAGGAAATGGTGCCGGCGCTGGTCTACCAGCTCACGCACGACTTCCGGCCGACCACGGTTCGCCGGCCGGCGCGATAGATCTAGATTACGCCCGAGCAGCTCAAGGCCAAATTGGCTGCCAAGGAAGACCTAGTGCTCGTCGACGTACGCGAATCTGCCGAGTTTGAGCACGGCCATATCGGTGGGGCACATCTCGTACAGCGCGGCATCATCGAAGCTGCTGCCGTGTTGCAGATGATGGGATTCAAAAAGGTGCTCAACCTTGCCGGCGGCATCGTACGTTGGGCAGCCGAAGGCAGGCCGCAAGTCCGCGAAGCAGAGTACTAAGCCATCGTGCGCACCCGCGCGGCCCTGGCCAAGGCGCCCCAGCCGGCCACGCCTGTGGACTTCGAGGTGCCGCCCGGCGCCTGCGATTGCCATACGCACATCCACGGCGACCCCGAAAAGTTCCCGTTCTTCCCGGGGCGCGCCTATACGCCCGAGATGGCGCTGCCCGAAGAGATGGCGGCGCTCCACAAGGCGCTGCACATGCAGCGCGTGGTGATCGTCACGCCAAGCGTCTACGGTACCGATAACTCGGCCACGCTCTATGGTATGAGCGCGCGCGGTTCGGGCGCGCGCGGCGTCGCGGTCATCGACGACAAGACCCCGGAGAGCGAGCTCGACGCCATGGGCCTCGCCGGGGTGCGGGGCATTCGGCTCAATCTCGCGACTGCAGGCATCAGCGACCCGTTCCTCGTCCGGCAGCGGTTGCAGGCGGCCGCCGAGCGCGTGAAGCGCCGCAACTGGCACGTCCAGATCTTCACGAACCTGGCGGTGATCTCCGCAATCAAGGATCTCGTCGCCGCCTCGCCCGTGCCCGTCGTATTCGACCATTTCGGCGGCGCCAGGGCGGAGCTCGGTCCGCGACAGCCGGGCTTTCCCGAATTGGTGGAGCTGGTCCGCTCGGGCGAGGCCTACGTCAAGATTTCAGGGGCCTATCGCACGTCCAAACTCGCGCCGGACTACGCCGACGTCGTGCCACTCGCCAAGGCGCTGATCGCCGCGAATCCCGAGCGCGTCGTCTGGGGCACGGACTGGCCGCATCCGAGCGGGGGCACGCCGACCGGGCGCAAGCGGACCGACGTGACGCCGCTGCTCCGGATCGATGATGGGCGTCTGTTGAACCAGCTGGCGGTGTGGGCGCCCGATCCGGAGATCCGCAAGAAGATCCTGGTGGACAACCCGGCGCGCCTTTACGCGTTTTGAACGGCGGCGAGTGGCCGCCCAGGGCCGGACTTTGGCATGCAGCCGACGCGCATGGCGGTCCCGAGGCCGGGGTTGGGGTAGGCTGTCGACGTTGCGTGTTGCGTTGCCTGGCGGACACCATCCGGAGGCGAGCATGGAGCTAATACGCGCCGCCGAGGTTCGCATGGATGTCCAGCGCAGGAGCGATGCCAATGCCAGTCGGTGATTTTCCGGACCGCAAATATCTGATCGATGCGCGCGAGCTGGGCGAGCACCTGGGAGCGGTGACCCTGATCGACCTGCGGCCGGCGGAGGATTTCTCGCTTGGCCACATCGAGGGCAGCAGGCATCTCGACATCTACGGCGTCAGCCTGAACGACTCCTCCGACGCCCCCTTGAACGCCTTCCTGGCAATGTTTCGAACGCTGTTCGGAGCCCGGGGCGTATCGCAGGACAAGCCGGTCGTGATCTACGACCACGAGACCGGCGAGCGGGCGGCGCGCGCCGTGTGGCTCCTCGCGTTATTGGGCCACCCGGACGTGAGGATCCTCGACGGCGGGACGCACGGGTGGACCGCCTCGGGCAAGCGGCTCGTCCGCCTGACGGAAGCACCGCCGCCAGCGGACCCGGGGAAACCGCCGCCGACGGCGTTCCCGTTCAAAGGTACGCTGAATCCCGAACTGCTTGCGACCCGGTTCGATGTCCATCGCGCCATCGACGATGAACAGACGGTCGTGGTCGATGTCAGGCGCGAGTCCGAGTATCGGGGTACGGAAAAGCGCGCCCGGCGCTCCGGAACCATTCCGGGCGCCGTGCACATCTTCTGGCGCGAACACCTTGACGAGAAGGGCGCGTTCCGGCCGCCGGAAGAAATTCGCGATCTGTACGTCTCGAGAGGCGTAACGCCGGACAAGACCATCATCCCGGTCTGTCAGGGCGGCTACCGCTCGGCCAACACGTTCCTCGCGCTCAAGTCCCTGGGCTATCCGCGCGTGCGGAACTACGTGGCATCGTGGGGCGAATGGGGTAACAGAGACGATTCGAAGATCGTCGTCCCGGAGACCCGAGCGTAGTCGCCGGCGACGCCGGCGGGCGGTCCGCTCGAACGTGAGCGTTCGGCGCGACTCTCAATCGACGACGAACAGCTTTGCCCCAATCTCCGTGTAGGAGCGGTGCGGCTCTGCGTTGTCTGCGACCTGGTAGCTCATGCCCGGCTTCAGCGTGAACCTGCGACCGTCTTTCAACTCGGTGTGCAGCTCGCCGTCGGTGCACAGGAGGATGTGACCCTTCACGCACCAGTGATCGGCGAGATAGCCTGGTGTGTACTCGACCATGCGAACACGGATCGCACCGAAATGCCGGGTGCGCCAGTAAGCCAGCCCGCTCTCACCTTTGTGCTCGGTTGGCTCGATTTGCGACCAGTCGGTGGTGCCGAATGGTATTGCCGACATTTGCATGCTGAAGTCCCTACCGTGCGAGAAATTTCTCAATAGTCTCATTGACCGGGTCAGGATGGGTTACGGGGCCCATGTGGCCGAGATTCTCGAACTCCACGAGCTCGACTCGCGGCAGCGCGGTCGCCAGCAGCCGTGCGACCCCGCGAGCCGACGCCGTCGAGCGCTTGCCCACCATGTAGAGCACCGGGACATCGAGTGAACGGAATGCCTCCAGAGGCGTGGGTTCGGCGAACAGGGCATGCGCCCATCGCCGCACGTTCGTCACCGACGCGGCGATCGGCGGCCTGCGCTCCGCGGGAGTCTGCTTCCAGGTTCCGGGTCCCATCCAGTAGTCGATGAATCGCTCGGCGGCCGCGTCCGGGTTCCCTGCGTCGAGGGCGACGCCTGCGTCGGCGACGGCGTTGCGGATGCCGTCAGCCTCGTTCGGCGCAGGCGACTCCGCGTCGAGCAGCGCGAACAGCGTCGGTTCGTACAGGGCCATGGCGCGTACGCGGCCGGGGTTTGCCAGGGCCGCGATCAGCGCGACCGCGGCCCCGTACGAATGGCCGACCAGCACCAGCGGCGCGCCGGCCCTGGCGAGCACCGGCTCGACGAGCGCGACCTCGTCCCGAAGGCGGATGATCCGGTCCGATCGCCACTGCGGGCTCTTGCCGGAGTCGTACGAATCCGGGGCGAGGACGCGGAACCCGGGCGCGAGAACGTCCATCAGTCCGCGCCATTGCCCCGAGGTGCTCGCGTTCGCATGGATGCATACGACCCCGGGGCCGGTTCCGGCTTCGCGAAAGAAAGGCTCAGGCTGATGCATGCGCACTTTGTCCCCGGGCCGGCGCGGCTGCCGGCACGACGCGCGCTTCCCGGATCGGCAGGTGAACGAGTGCCGCGAAGAGGCACAGCGTAATGTCGGCCCACCACATACTATCGTAGCTCCGGGTCGCCTCGAAGGCCTTGCCGCCGAGCCAGGCGCCGAGGAATCCACCGACCTGGTGCGAGAGCATCACGATGCCGAAAAGCGTGGCGAGGTAGCGCGCGCCGAGCAGCTTCGCGACCAGGCCGGCGGTCGGCGGGACGGTCGAGAGATACGTAAAGCCGATTCCGCCCGCGAACAGGAAGAACGCCACCGGAGTCTTCGGTGCGAAGAAGAACGCGAGGATCAGCACTGCCCGGGTGAAGTAGATGGCGGCGAGCGCGTATTTCATGCGGCGCCTCTGAAGCGCCTTGCCGATCCACAGGCTACCGATGATGTTGAACAGGCCGACGATGGACAGCGACCAGGCACTCACCGAGGCGGGCAGCTCGCACAGCGCCACCACGCCCGGAAGATGGGTCGCGATGAACGCGACGTGGAATCCGCAGGTGAAGAACCCGGCGTTGAGCAGGAGGAAGCTCGGTTCGCGGATCGCCTCGCGCACCGCCGCGCCGAGCGAGCCGCCGCCGTGGGCGGCGGCTCCCGTGGGCGCCGATGCGCGTTGCGTGAGCACCATCACCAGCGGCACGGCCGCGAGCCCGACCACGCCGAGAAGGACCATCGCCGGCTGCCACCCTGCGATGCCGATGAGCAGTTGGGCGAGAGGGATGATGGTGAACTGGCCGAACGAGCCGCCGGCGTTGATGATGCCGGCCGCCAACGAGCGCTTCGCCTCGGGAATCCAGCGATTCGCCGCCGAGATGAGGAGCGCCGGGCCGATCGTGCCGGCGCCGATGGCGGCCAGCACGCCGATCAGCAGCGTGAGCGCGATGGCATTGCCGGCGAACGGTGTCGCCGCGTTTGCGACCGCAAGCAGCGCCGCGCCGGCGATCATCACCCGTCGAGGTCCCCAGCGGTCCGCCACGGCCCCGGCCACCGGCTGCGCCACGCCCCACATGAGTTGCGCGATGCCGAAGGCGAGGCTGATGGTGGCGTAGCCGATTCCGGTATGGGAGTTGAGCGAGCCGATGAAGAGCGGCTGCGCCTGGCGCACGCCGAGCGCCAGCGCGAACACCGCCCCGGCGGCGAGCGCAATGCCAAGGTACTTCCGGTTCTGGTCGCTCATGGCCGGGCCCCGTCAGTACATGCGCGCTCAGCGCCGCTCGATCACGACTTCGAGGTACTCGCTCGGCAGCACCAGCGTGCGATCGCCGGAGCGGTTGCGGCTCTCCATGAGAGCGAGCAAGTCCTGGGTGAAAGCAGCCTGCTTCTCGGCATCGAGCGCGCCGAAAGTCTTGTTCATCGGGCCGTAGTAGGTGCGGAACACTTCGATCCAGTGTGCCGGCGAGCGGTAGCGGAAGGCGAACTCGCGGCTGGTGGTGCGGATCTCCTTCGCGGTCTTGCCGAAGAGCTCCGCGAGCCGTGTCTTCGTGCCCCAGAGCCCCGGTGACTTGACGCCCGGCGCGGGCGGGATGTACTTGCCGATCGTCTTGAACAGTTGTCCGATGAAACTTTCGGGCGTCCAGTTCGCCAGGCCGATCCTGCCGCCGGGCTTGCAGACGCGAGCCATCTCGGCGGCGGCGCGTTCCTGGTCGGGGGTGAACATCACGCCGAAGGTGGACGTCACCGCGTCGAACGACGCGTCGGGGAACGGCAGGTTCTCGGCGTCGGCTTCCTGGAACCGGATCGCGTGGCCTTCGGCCTGCGCGCGCGCTCTCCCGGACTCGAGCAGCGAGGCCACATAGTCCGTGGAGGTCACGTCGCACCAGCGGCGCGCGGCCGCAAGCGTGGCATTGCCGTTGCCGGCGGCGACGTCGAGCACCTTCTGCCCCGGGCGGAGGTCGAGGACCTCGCACAGCTCCTCGCCGACGATCTGCAGGGTGGTGCCGATGAGGGCATAATCGCCCGAGGACCACGCGGCCCGCTGGCGGGCCTTGAGCGCCTCGAGGTCGGCCTGGCCGGCGGATGGTCGGTTTTGACTGATGGTGGCAGCGGCGTTTTCCATGACTGTTCTCCGTTCTGTTGGTGGGTCCTGCGACGACGATCCGAATCGTAGGGACCAGGCGTGGAAGCGGACGTGGTAGCCGGCGTGGAAAAACGCGAGAAATCTCGTTCCCCGGGCCGGCCGGGCGGCGGGCCCTCGATCCAGGTGCGGCTGCTTGGGCCGATGACGATCAGCCGCGACGGCGTTGCGCTGGCGCTGCCGGCATCGCGCAAGGTGCGCGCCCTGTTCGCCTACTTGGCTCTCGCGCCAGCCCCCGTGGCGAGGAGCCCACTTTGCGAACTGCTGTGGGATGTTCCCAACGATCCGCGGGGAGAGCTCCGGTGGTGCCTCAGCAAGATCAGGAGCCTCGTCGACGAGGGCGACCGCCAGCGCGTCTGCACCCGGGAAGACACCATCCGGCTCGACCTGGCGGATTGCTTCGTCGATGCGATCGAGATTGCTCGCGCGGCCGACAAAGGCGTCGCGACGCTCGCCGCCGAGCGGCAGCGTGGCCTGGCGGGGCTGTTCGACGGCGACTTCCTGGAGGGCCTGGAAATCGACCGCAGCCCCGTCTTCAACGGCTGGCTCACCGCTCAGCGGCGGCGATTCCGCGCCTGTCACGCGGCCTTGCTCGAGCACCTCACCAGGAGCGCTCCCGACGGTGAAGCGTTCGGCTACCTGGACAAGTGGCTCCAGCTCGCGCCGTTCGACCAGCGAGTCCACGAGACCCTTCTCGCCGCCCTGGCCCGGTGCGGCCGCATTCGCGAAGGCGAGGAGCACCTGGCGGCGACCGCCCGGCTGTTCGAAGCCGAAGGCCTCGATAGCGCTCCGATTCGTAACGCCTGGCGGTCAGCCAGGGCAGTGACGGTAATCGCGGTCGAAGGCCGCAATGAGGCCGCTGCGGCGGCCCCTCGCCGCGGTTCCATCGCGGTCATGCCGTTCGTCGACCGCTCCACTGCGGCCCTCGTCCGCGGGGGGGCCGCCGACGCGCTCGCCCACGACGTGATCGCCCGGCTCGCCAAGCTGCGGAGCCTCTTCGTCATCGCGCAGGGGACGGTGTTCGCGCTGCACGAGCGGCGCATCGGCGCGGAAGAGGCCGGCCGGATTCTGAACGTCGACTACGTCGTGAGCGGATCCGTGCGGGCGCAGGGCGAGCGCCTCACCGTGAGCGTCGAGCTGGCCGAGACGCGCAGTGCCCGGATCGTCTGGGCCGAGGTCTTCGACGACAAGCTGGACGATGCGTTCCTCGTCCTCGACGAGATCGGCAACCGGATCGTCGCCTCCATCGCGGCCGAGATTGAGACCGTCGAGCGCAACCGCGCCATCCTGAAGCCGCCGAGCTCGCTCGACGCGTGGGAGGCGTACCACCGCGGCCTGTGGCACATGTATCGTTATCGCAAGGCCGACAACGACAACGCGCGCCATTTCTTCCAGACCGCGCTGCGGCTCGATCCGACCTTCTCGCGCGCCTACGCGGGCCTCTCCTTCACGCATTTCCAGGACGCGTTCCAGAACTGGGAGAAGCGCGAGCCGGAAATGGACAAGGCCTACGAAGCCGCGGCGCAAGGCCTCATGGCCGACGAGCGCGACCCTGCCGTGCACTGGGCCATGGGCCGGGCGCTCTACCTGCGCAGGCGCTTCGACGAGTCCGTGACCGAGCTGGAGCGGTCCATCGACCTCAGCCCGAACTTCGCACTCGGCCACTACAACCTCTCCTTCGTGCACTCGATCGTCGGCGATACCCGCGCCGCGATTGCGTCCTCGGACCACTCGCGCCACCTGAGCCCGTTCGACCCGATGCTCTTCGGCATGCTCGCCACCCGCGCTATGGCGTTGGTGCGCCTCGGCCGGTTCGAGGAAGCCGCCGACTGGGCCGTCAAGGCCGCCGCCCGGCCCAACGCTTTTCCGCATATCCACGCGATCGCGGCATTTAGCCTGGCGCTGGCCGGCTCCCTCGAGCAGGCGCGCTCCCATGCCGCTGCGGCGCGCAGGACGGCCCCGCGCTACAGCCTCGCCGAGTTTCTCACCACCTTTCCTTTTGATCCGGAAGGCGAAGCATTGTTCCGCAAAGGCGCCAAGCTCATCGGGATGGCGTGAGCGGTGACCGACATGAGGTGCAAACATGAAAGGTAGTTGCCTGTGCGGGGCTGTCGCATACGAGATCGATCGCCTCGACATGCCGATCGGCCATTGTCATTGCCGCATTTGCCGCAAGGCCCATGCGGCGATGTTTGCTTCGACTGCGGGGGTCAAGCGCGAGCACTTCCGCTGGACCAGGGGCGAGGAGAAGCTGACTGCCTTCGAATCGTCGCCGGGGAAGCTGAGGCGCTTCTGTTCGGTATGCGGCTCTCACCTGGTGGCCGACCGACCGGCTCAATCACACGTCATGCTGCGCGTGGCGACGCTCGATGAAGACCCCGGCTCCAGGCCGGCCATGCACATCTGGTGCTCGCACGACGTTCCGTGGTTGCAGGCCGAAAAAGACATTCCGCGCTACCAGGAATGGCAACCGGGCAGGCAATGAAGACTTCATTCAAGGACGACGAGGCCGGCGAGCGCGCGTCCGGCGCCCGATGAGCGCCGTACTGCTGTCGCTGGCGACGTTCTTCTCGACCCTCGCCGGCGGCCTGTTCGCGCTCAGGTTCCGCGACCGCCTGCACTTCGTGCTGAGCTTCACCGCGGGCGTGCTGCTCGGCGTGGTGAGCTTCGACATCCTGCCCGAGATCTTCGGGCTGGCGCGCGAGCAGGCGCTCGATCCGACCGGCGCGATGGTCGCGCTGGTCGCAGGATTCCTCGCGTTTCACAGCCTGGAGAAGTTCCTGCTGGTGCACCACGCCCACGAGGAAGACTACGCGGCGCATCATCACCCGAGGGTGGGCGTCGCCTCGGCGCTCGCCCTGGCCGGGCACAGCTTCATGGACGGCGTGGCGATCGGCGTCGCGTTCCAGGTCTCGGATGCCGTGGGCGTCGTGGTCGCCGTGGCCGTGATCGCGCACGACTTCTGCGACGGCCTGAACACGGTCAGCCTGATGCTGGTCCACCGCAACACGCCGCGCGGCTCGGTCGCCATGCTGGCGCTCGACGCGCTCGCGCCCGTGCTGGGCGCGGCCTCGACGCTGCTGTTCCGGCTGCCCCCGTCGATGCTGATGCTGTTCCTGGGATTCTTCGCCGGCTTCCTGCTGTACATCGGCGCTTCCGACATCCTGCCCGAGGCGCATTCGCAGAACCGCGCGGCGATCACCGGCCGCCTGATCGCGCTCACCTTCCTCGGCGCGGCGTTCGTCTTCGCCGCGGTGCGCCTCGCCGCCTAGCGCCGTGCGGTGGCCGGGGCGCGCGCGCGGCTCACGCCGCCTGCTTCTTCGACTCGCCGCGCGCCGCGTCGGCCACCGCGGCGCCGACCTCCATGGTGCTCGCGCGCCCCTTCATGTCGGGGGTGTGCGGGCCCGCGACGATGACGCGCTCGATGGCGCGCACCACCGCGGCCGCGGCGTCGGCGTGCCCGAGGTGCTCGAGCATCAGCGCACCGGACCAGATGGCGGCGATCGGATTGGCGATCTTGCGGCCCGCGATGTCGGGCGCCGAGCCGTGCACCGGCTCGAAGATCGAAGGCGCGGTGCGCTCCGGATTGATGTTGCCCGAGGGCGCGATGCCGATGGTGCCGGCGGTCGCGGGGCCGAGGTCCGACAGGATGTCGCCGAACAGGTTGGAAGCGACGACCACGTCGAAGCGGTCGGGGTTGAGCACCATCTGGATCGACAGGCCGTCGACGTGGTACTGGTCGGCCCGGATGTCGGGGTAGCGCTTCTTCATCTCGGCGAAGCGCTCGTCCCAGTACGGCATGGTGATCGAGATGCCGTTCGACTTGGTGCACGAGGTGACGTGCTTCTTCCTGGTCTTCGCTAGCTCGAAGGCGTACTGCATGATGCGGTCGACGCCCTTCCTGCTGAACACCGCCTGCTGGGTCACGATCTCGCGCTCGGTGCCCTCGTAGATGCGCCCGCCGACGTTGCCGTACTCGCCCTCGGTGTTCTCGCGTATCACCATGTAGTCGATGTCGCCGGGCTTGCGGCCGGCGAGCGGGCAGGGCAGCCCCTCGAACAGGCGCACCGGGCGCAGGTTGACGTACAGGTCGAACCAGCGCCGGAAATTGATCAGCAGCCCCCAGGCCGAGATGTGGTCCGGGACGATCGCGGGATTGCCGACCGCGCCGAAGAACACCGCGTCGTACTTGCGCAGGACGTGCTGCGCGTCGTCGGGGCACATCTTGCCGTGCTCCCGGTACCAGTCGCAGCTCCAGGGGAACTCCTCCCACTTGAAGCGCACGCCGTACTTCGCGCCGACCGCCTCCAGCACGCGGATGCCCTCCGGAATGACTTCCCTGCCGATGCCGTCGCCCGGAATGACGGCGATGCGATGCTCGCTCATGTGCGCCCCCTTGGAGAAGGCGCGATTTTAGCAGGCGATACAATGGCGCCCATGCGCTTCGCGGCGATCGAGTCCTCCAGCGAGTGGTGCTCCGTGGCGCTGTGGGCCGACGGCGAGATCGCCGCGATCGAGCGCCGCGCCGGCGTGCGCCACGGCGAGCTGGTGCTGCCGATGCTCGAGCGGCTGCTGGCGCAGGGGGGCATCCCGGCGAGCGCCCTGGAGGCGGTGGCCTTCGGCGCCGGTCCGGGCTCGTTTACCGGGCTGCGCATCGCCTGCGGCGTGGCGCAGGGCCTGGCGTTCGCGCGCGGCATCCCGGTGCTCGGCGTTTCGACGCTCGAGGCGATCGCCGAGGAATCGGGCGCCGCGCGCGCCGTGGTGTGCCTCGATGCGCGCATGCACGAAGTGTATTATGCGGCGCTGGAAAAAGGCCCCGCGGGCTGGCGCGAAACGATCGAAGCGCAGTGCGTCGCACCCTCGGCCGCGCCGCTGCCCGCGGGCGGCGGCTGGCACGGCTGCGGCAACGGCTTCGCGGCGTACCGCGAGACGCTCGCCGCGCGGCTCGGAGCGTCGCTCGCGTGCATCGCGCCCGAGGCGCATCCGAGCGCGGTGGCGGTGGCGCGGCTCGCCGCGCCGCGGCTGGCGGCGGGACAGGGGGTCGACGCGGCGCTCGCCGCGCCGGCTTACGTGCGCGACAAGGTGGCGCTCACCACGCAGGAACGCGACGGCAGATAGATGAGTGCAGTCCTCAAGGAATCGCCGCAGCTCGCGCCGATGCGCGAGGCCGACCTCGCGGAGGTGGCCGCCGCCGAGCGCGCCCTCTACACGCATCCCTGGACGCGTGGCAATTTCGCCGACTCGCTGCGCGCCCGCTACCAGTGCTTCACGCTGCGCAGCGGCGGCGCGCTGATCGGCTACTTCGTCCTGATGGTGGCCGCCGGCGAGGCGCACCTGCTCAACCTGTCGGTGGCCGCTGCGCACCAGCGCCGCGGCCACGGGGCGGCGCTGCTCGCGGAGATCATGCGCCGGGCGCGCGAGGACGGCGCGCGCGCGCTGTTCCTCGAGGTGCGGCCGAGCAACTTCGCCGCGCAGGCGCTGTACCAGCGCTTCGGCTTCCGCCGCGTCGGGCTGCGGCGCGGCTACTACCCGGCGCCAGAGGGGCGCGAGGACGCGCTCGTGCTGTCGATCGCGCTGTGAGCCGGCGCGACGCGATCCTCGAGGAGATGGGCCTCGCGCCGGTGTGGCGCTTGAGGAACGCTTCCGTTCCCACGGAAGACCGGGAGACCCAGATCCTGAAGATGGGCTGGGAAGAACTCAAGCGAGCCGTGCCGGCCTGCACCGCCTGCCCCCTGCACGCGACGCGCGCGCAGTCCGTGTTCGGCGTGGGCGACGAGCGCGCCGAGTGGCTGCTGGTGGGCGAGGCGCCGGGCGCCGAGGAAGACCGCCTCGGCGAGCCGTTCGTGGGCCAGGCGGGCAAGCTGCTCGACAACATGCTCGCGGCGCTCGGGCTGCGCCGCGGCGAGAACGTGTACATCGCCAACGTGCTCAAGTGCCGCCCGCCGGGAAACCGCAACCCGGAGCCCGCCGAGGTGGCGCAGTGCACGCCGTTCCTCCAGCGCCAGATCGCGCTCATCGAGCCCAGGCTGATCGTGGCGCTGGGCCGCTTCGCGGCGCAGACGCTGCTCGGGACCGACGCCACCATCGCCAGCCTGCGCGGCCGGCTGCACCGCTACGCCGGGGTGCCGCTCGTCGTCACCTACCACCCGGCTTACTTGCTGCGCAACCTTCCTGACAAGGCGAAGGCCTGGAGCGACCTGGTGTTCGCGCGGCGCGCCATGCAGGACTTGCAGGCGGGGCGCGCCGTCCCCAACTAGTGCTCTCCCTCCCGCAAGGAACGATCATGCGCAGACTGCTCCTCGCCACGCTCGCCGTGCTGACCCTGCTGCTCGGCGGCTGCGGCTACAACGATTTCCAGAGGCTCGACGAGCAGGTGAAATCCGCCTGGTCGGAGGTGCTCAACAACTACCAGCGGCGCGCCGACCTGATCCCGAACCTGGTGGCCACCGTCCAGGGCGCGGCCGACTTCGAGAAGAGCACGCTCACCGAGCTGACCCAAGCGCGCGCCGCGGTGGGCCAGATCAAGGCGACGCCCGAGCTGGTCAACGACCCGGAAGCGTTCAAGAGGTTCGAGGACGCGCAGGCGCGCCTCGGCGGCGCGCTCACCCGGCTGCTCGCGGTGGCGGAGAATTACCCCACGCTCACCGCCACCAAGCAGTTCGGCGAGCTGCAGGCGCAGCTCGAGGGCACCGAGAACCGCATCACCGTCGCGCGCGGGCGCTACATCAAGGCGGTGCAGGAGTACAACGTGCTCGCGCGCCAGTTCCCGACCAATCTCACGGCGATGATGTTCGGCTACAAGCTCAAGCAGAACTTCTCGGTGCCCGACGAGAAGGCGATCGCCGCGCCGCCGAAGGTCGACTTCTCGACCAAGAAGCCCTGACATGCTGCGTTGGATCCTCGCCGTGTGCCTCGCGCTCGCGGCGGGCGCCGCCGGCTGGGCGCGCGCCGAGGTGGCGGTGCCGCCGCTCGAGGCGCGTGTCACCGATCTCACCGGAACGCTGACCCGCGAGCAGAAGGCGTCGCTCGAGGCGCGGCTGGCCGCGCTCGAGGCGCAAAAGGGCAGCCAGGTCGCGGTGCTGATCGTCCCCACCACCCGCCCCGAGACCATCGAGGAGTACTCGATCCGCGTCGCCGAGCGCTGGAAGCTCGGCCGCAAGGGCGTCGACGACGGCGCGCTGCTCCTCGTGGCGAAGGACGACCGCGGCGTGCGCATCGAGGTGGGCTACGGCCTGGAAGGCGTGATCCCGGATGCGATCGCCTGGCGGGTGATCGACGAGGTGATCGTGCCGCGCTTTCGCGCCGGCGACTTCTACGGCGGCCTGAACGCCGGCGTCGACGCGCTTGCGGGCCTGGTGCGCGGCGAGCCGCTGCCGGCGCCGGCGCGCCGGGCGGCCGATTCCGGCGACGCGCTGCAGCGCCTGATGTTCGCCGGCTTCGCGGCGGTCGCGGTGGCGTACGTGCTCGGGACGTTCCTCGGCCGCGCGGCGGCGGCCGGGATCGCAGGCGTCGCGATCGCGCTCTACGGCTGGCTGACCGCGGGCCTGCTGGTGGCGGTGATCGCGGGAATCGTCACCTTCCTCGCGGCGCTCCCAGGGCGCGGCTCCGGAATCTACACGATGGGGCGCGGCGGCGGCTGGCGGGGGGGCGGCGGCTGGTCGGGAGGCGGAGGCTGGTCGGGCGGCGGGGGCGGCTTCGGTGGCGGCGGCGCCTCGGGGCGCTGGTGAGCAAGGCATGCGCGATCGCCTGCTCCGGCACCTGACCCACGGCCGCGCCGCGCTGCGGCGCGCGTTCCCGCAGGCGGCGCTCGACGCGATCGAGGCCGAAGTGCGCGCGCAGGAAGCGCGCCATCGCGGCGAGCTGCGCGTCGCGCTCGAGGCGTCGCTGCCGCTGGGCGCGATGCTGCGCGGCGCTGGGCCGCGCGAGCGCGCGCTCAGGCTGTTCGGCGAGCTCGGCGTCGGCGGCACGCGCGAGGGCAACGGCGTGCTCGTCTACCTGCTGCTCGCCGAGCGCGTGGTGGAGATCGTCGCCGATCGCGATGTCGCGCGGCGCGTGCCGCAAGCCGAGTGGCAGCGCATCTGCGGCGTGATGGAGGAGCGCTTCAGGCAAGGCGAATTCGCCGCGGGCGTGATCGCCGGGCTGCGCGCGATCGCCGCGCACCTGGCGCAGCATTACCCCGCCGCGGGAGACAACCCGAACGAGCTGCCGGACCAGCCGGTCGTGCTCTAGCCGATCCAGGCGTGCGCCAGAGCGTCGAGGCGCAGCGCCTGCTCGAACTTCTCGCCGCCGCTTTCGACGCGTAGGGTCACCACGCGCGAGCCCGCGCGCTCGAACTTCAGCTCGCAGGAAAACGTTCCGGGCCGGGGCACGCTTTGCGAGGCGAGCGACACACCGCGCTCGTCGGCGACGTTGCAGCGCGCCTCGCCCCTGCCGTCGAGCAGCGCCTCGAGGTGGAACGGCTGGCCTGCGACGCGCCGGTAGGCGGCGGGATCGCGGTTCGCGTTGTACTGCAGGCCGTTCAGCTTCACCATGCGCACCAGAGGCTTGGACATGTCGATCTCCATAAGACGACGCTAATATAACGCATGCGGCAGGCCTTGGAACGCGTCGACGCCGACATCGCGGCATGGGAGCGCAGGCTGGCGGCGGGCGAGCCCGTCGAGCTCGGGCGCGCGCTCGACGCGGCGATCGCGGCGGCGTCGGCGCTGCTGCGCGCCTATGTCGCGGCCGAGGGCAGGAAGACGCCGCCGCCCGAGGACGCGGATCTGCTGGAGGCCTTCAAGGTGCTGGTCAAGGGCGATCCGACCTGGAACGCGATCCGCGACAACCTGCGCGAGCTGGTCTACTACCGCAACTGCCTGGCGATGGGACGCGCCGACGCGCTGCCCGCGGTGCCGGAAAAGATGGCGATCCGCCTCGCGCGCCACATTTACCTGTACATGAGGACGCGCTGCATCAAGGAGGGGAGGATCGCGCCTTGACGGCGCGCTTCATCGCCTCGCCGCGCTTCGCCTCGCGCGGCTACGGCCGCAACCATCCGCTCGCCATTCCGAGGGTGTCGCTGGCGCACGAGCTGGTGCGCGCCTGCGGACTGATCGAGGAGGGCGAGTACCTCGAGGCCCGCTGCGCGAGCGATGCCGAGCTCGCCGCGTTCCACGACCCGGACTATGTCGCGGCGCTCAGGCGCGCCGAGGCCGGCGGCGGCGTGGCGCAGGAGGACCGCAGGCGCTACGCGCTCGGCACGCTCGAGAACCCGTGGTTCGCCGACGTGTTCACGCGGCCCGCGACCGCCGCCGGCGGCAGCCTGCAGGCCGCGGACGAGGCGCTCGCCGGGCGCCGCGCCTTCAACCCGGCGGGCGGCATGCACCATGCGCGCCGCGGCCGCGCGCAGGGCTTCTGCTACTTCAACGACAACGTGCTCGGCATCCTGCGGCTGCGCGCCGCCGGGCTGCGCGTGCTGTACGTCGACCTCGACGCGCACTATCCCGACGGCGTGGCCGAGGCGCTGCGCGGCGATCCCCAGGTGCTGGTCGTGTCGCTGCACATGGACACGTCCTACGCCTACCCGAAGGCGGGCGGCGGGCTGGACGATGCGCAGGTGGTCAACCTGCCGCTGCCGCGCGGCGCGAACGACGCCGAGTACCTGCTCGCGTTCGAGGCGCTGTGGCCGCGCGCGCTCGAGCGCTTCGCACCCGACGCGGTGATGCTGCAGGCGGGCACCGACGTCATCGCGCCCGATCCGCTGGGCAAGCTCGGCGTGAGCACCCAGGGCTTCCTCGCCGCCGTGGCGCGCGTGGTCGAGGGCGCGCCGCGGCTCGCGGTCACCGGCGGCGGCGGCTACCACCCGCTGCTGGTGGCGCGCGCCTGGGCCGGGGTCTGGGCGCTGCTCTGCGGCCGCGGGCTGCCCGAGGCGATGCCGCCCGCGGGCGCCGCGCTGCTCGCCGCGGTCGACTGGCAGCACGACGAGGAGTGGCTCGCGCCGTGGATGCTCGCGTCCTTCGGCGACCCGGCGCCCCGGGCGACGATCCGTCCCGAAGTGCGCGAACTCGCGACGCGCGCGTCACGCCATCCGCGCCTGGCATGATCGCCGGCCACGCCACCCGCGGCGCGACGGAAGACTACGCGTCGAGCTTCGGCGCGCAGTGCGCGCCGGGCCACTACAGCGACTTCCTCAATCTGCACCTGAAGCTCTCGTCGCTCGGCCTGGGGATGTTTCCAGGGGCGGCGGACGACGCCACCGACGGCGCGGTCGCAACGATCGTCGAGCGTGCGGTACTCTCAGGCATCAACGTGATCGACACGGCGGTCCACTACCGCTACGGGCGCGCTCTGGTCGCAGTGCGCGCGGGCCTCGAGCGCGCGCTCGCCGCGGGAGTCGCGCGCGAGCAGGTGTTCGTCGCGGTCAAGGGGGGCTTCCTGCTGTATCCCGAAGGCCGGCCGTCGAGCCTCGAGCAGTGGTTCGACGCGCACATCGCGGCGCGCGGCCTGGGAACGCGCGCCGATCTCGCCGGCGAGCACCTGCTCGCCGCGCCGTACATCGCCTGGCAGCTGGAGTTCGCGCGCGCCGCGCTCGGCCTGGCGACGCTCGACGCGTTCCTGATCGACCAGCCGGAAGTGCACATCGCGGCGGTGGGCAAGGAGAAGGCGAACCGCAAGCTGGCGCGCGCCTTCGCGGTGCTCGAGCAGGCGGTGAAGGACGGAAGGATCCGCTGCTACGGCGTGTCGACCTTCGAAGGCATGCGGGTCGAGACCGATCACGCGCTGTTCGAGTCGATCGCCTCGCTGCAGGGACTCGCGGAAGGCGCGGCGCGCACCGCTTGGGGAGACGACCAGGCGCGCCACCATTTCCGCATCGTGCAGCTGCCGTTCAACCCGGCGATGACCGAGGGCTTCACGCGCTTCTCGCAGGCCACGGGGCAGGGCAATGTCGGCTCGACCATCCAGGCGGCGCATCAGCTTCGGGCATACGTCATGGCGAGCCACACGCTCGGCAAGGGACGCTTCGCCGCGGACGACCCGCTCGCCGCACTCATGCCGGAGCTGTCGAATCCGGCGCAGCGCGCGCTGCAATTCGCGCGCTCGACGCCCGGTATCGGTACCGCGCTCGCGGGCCTGAGCAGCCCCGCGCACCTCGATGACCTGCTCGCGGTGGCGCGCACGCCGCCGCTCGCGCGGCAGCAGTACCTGGGCTTTTACCGCCGCGCCGACTAGGAGGCTGCCGCGGCGGGCTTGAGCGGCGCCGGCGCGTTCTTCTCGGCGAGCCGCTTGAGCAGCCCGTCGATGCCCGAATCGCGCACGATTGCGGAGAACTCTGAGCGGTAGGTGAGCGCGAGGCTCACGCCCTCGACAACGACGTCGTAGATTTTCCAGCCCTCCGGCGTGCGATGCATCGCGTAGTCCACCGAAACCGGCGGCCTTCCCGGCTGCAGGTAGCGGTTGCGCACCGTGACGTCCGTTTCGCCGGGCATCATCTTCAGCCGCTGCACCTCCAGCGTCTGGCCGCGGTACGCGCCGATCGAGTTGGTGTAGATGCGCAGCAGCATGTTCTGGAACTCGCGCACCAGCTGCTCGCGCTGCTCGGGCGTCGCGAGCCTCCAGTCCCGGCCGAGCGCGATGCGCGCGGCGGCGCGGAAGTCGACGTGCGGCAGCACCTTCTCCCGCACCAGCGCCATCACCGCCTCGCGCTGTCCGGACTTCAGCGCCTCGCTCTGTTGCACCGCCTGCATCACCTCGTCGGTGACCTTGCGCACCACCTCGTCGGGTCCCGGCTCGGCGGCGGCGACCGGCAGTGCGAACAGCAGGAGCAGTAAACCCAGGATCTTCTTCATTGGGAGCGGAAGCGGTGATGGTGATGGTAATCCTCGGAGCGCGCAAAAGACAACAGGCGGTCGATCTTGCGGCGATGATAGCGCCGGTTGCGCAGGTACCAGAGCAGCACCAGCGTCATGGTGCCGGCGACGAACAACCCGAACATGACGATCACGCTGTAGATCGGCAGCCCGAGGCGCAGCAGCAGCGAGTACAGCGCGATCATCGCCAGGACCGAGAGGTTCTCATTGAAGTTCTGCACCGCGATCGAGCGCCCGGCGCCCATCAGGTTGTGGCCGCGGTGCTGCAGCAGCGCGTTCATCGGCACGACGAAGAAGCCCGCCAGCGCGCCGATCAGCACCATCAGCGGAATTGCCACCCAGAC
>Ga0153916_10000462_pt1 | contig 27164 bp, 22 predicted proteins | sample Opewatmetagenome_FD_109642 | JGI IMG/M metagenome (GOLD analysis project Ga0153916, IMG submission 109642) | Freshwater wetland microbial communities from Ohio, USA - Open water 3 Core 3 Depth 4 metaG | ecosystem: Environmental > Aquatic > Freshwater > Wetlands | place: USA: Ohio, Lake Erie...
CTCGGCAAGGGGCACAGGCGGTCCGCCATCGATTTGATTCGGGATCTGTTCACGTGCCTGGCGGATATGCGCGCTCCAGTCGGTGCGCATGAGCAGGCTGGAAATATTCTCACAAACCCGGTTCTGCACCTGGGTGTCCGTTTCCAGGCCTTGCGCTTCCACCAGAGGCTCGTAGAGCTGAAGGAGTACGTCGGACTGTTCGGGCTCAACGCTCGATGCATCGGCGTGCCGTAGAGCTTGTAGATACTCTACCGCAGCCTCGCGCATCTGCCCCTTATCCTTATAGATCTGGCCCAGGAGCAGTCGCGCTCCCAGGGCATACTCCGGATTCTGGACAGCAATCTGCAAATTGCGCGTGGCGCTCTCTATGTTTTGGTTCTGGAGTTCCAGATATCCCAGATCGAAGAAAGCGGCAGCATGTTCGAGGCCGGCATCCATGGCCCGCTCCAGCTCTAAAGCAGCCTGCGCCAGCTCGCCCTGGGTTTGCAGCTCCACCAACTGCCCCAAGTGCAACATAATGCGGGTAAAATCTACGGGACGATTGCGCAGGTTGCCTGTACCACGCACGATCGATCCAAAACCGCGCCGGTCTCCCTGCGCCTCGTCTGGCGTCTCAAACAGCAACGCTGCCAGGGTCGAGAGGGCTTTCCGGCGAGTCTCAGCTATCGGGTCAAGCTGTTGGGAAACCTCCTGGGGTGCTTCAAGCTGGCGTTCGCGCGTGGTGCGTAAGGGCGCTGTACCTCTTGACCGACCTGGTAGAGGCAAGGGTCTGCGCTCTTTGAGCATGTTCATGGCGTTAATTGCCGGCCCATTTCCCGGCTGGATCTTCAAGGCATGCTGGATGGCTTGCACCGATCTTTCAATGTCATTGGCGCGTTGGAAAGCTGCTGCCAGGGCCAGGTATTCCGTCACAGCTTCATCGGCTTTCCCCAGGCGCTCATAAACCTGGGCCAGGCGCGAGTGCGCCGTCAGGTTCTCTGGATGGAACTCGATCACACGCTTCCAGTTTTCGATGGCTTTGGCGACATCCCGGTCTTTCAGGTAAAGCTCGGCTGCCTGCAAAGAGGCAGCGCGGGCGCGTTCGGGTATACCGATGCGTTCGTACACCTGTGCAATCTTCTCCACTGGCACGGGGTCATCGGGCGTGAGGCGGGCCGTTTTCATGTAACACTGCAGTGATTCGTCGTAATCCTGCAGCTCAAAATATGCTAGACCCAGGCTGGCGAGGGCCGCCGGATGGTCAGGAATCTCCTCCAAAGCCTGGCGATAGAAACCCACGGCGCGCTCCCAGGATTGGTCCCAGGCTGCAGAGTGTCCCTGATCCATCGCCTTTTGGAAGGCTTTTTCTCGTCCGCTCATGGCTTTTCCCTCACAGCTTCCATCTCACCCCAGTTAATGCCGCTCCTGGCCTCGGTTGCCAGGGGGATGCTCAGCGTATAAGCCTCTTCCATCAACTTCTGTACGATCGCAGCTGTTGAGCCCACTTCCTTTTTGGGGCACTCAATAACGAGCTCGTCGTGCACCTGCAGCAACATCCGACCTGCAAGACCCGCTTCTACCAGTGCTTTCTGGACGCGCAGCATAGCCAGCTTCATAATATCGGCAGCGGTTCCCTGGATGGGGGCATTGATGGCTTCCCGCTCTTCCCGGCTGCGGATGTTACGATTGCTCTGATTTCTCAGACCGGGGAAATAGCGCCGGCGCCCCAGCAGCGTCTCTACATACTCTTGCTCGGCAGCCTGACGGCGGGCGCCATCCAGGTAGCGTTTGACTCCCGGGAATTGGCGGAAGTAGGCCCCTACAAAGTCCTCTGCTTCCGCCAGGGTCAGGTCGGTGGTACGCGTCAGCCCGAAAGCGCTCATACCGTAGATCAGTCCAAAATTAATCGCTTTGGCATGGCGTCGCTGCTCCCGGCTGACCGCCTCGATAGGGATGCCATAAATAGCTGCGGCGGTGGCGGCGTGGATATCTTGCCCGAGGCGGAAGGCTTCCAACATGGCCCCATCGCCGGCGATGTGTGCAACGATGCGCAACTCTACCTGCGAATAATCCACCGATAGCAGGCGGTTACCCGGATCAGCGATAAACGCCTGGCGCACCTGACGACCGAGGTCGGTGCGGATGGGGATATTTTGCAAGTTGGGTTCCGACGAGGCGATCCGCCCGGTCACCGAGCCGGTTTGGTTATAGGAGGTGTGCACGCGGCCGGTCTGCGGGTTCACTTGCAGAGGCAGGGCGTCCAGGTAGGTAGATTTGAGCTTGGAGAGCTCGCGATATTCCAATACCTGGTCCACCACAGGATGCTTGCCGCTCATCGATTCCAGGATCCCGGCTGCGGTGGAATAAAAGCCGGTAGAGGTCTTCTGGGTGCGGTCGGGAGGTTCAATCTTCAAGCGCTCGAAGAGCATCTCGGAGAGCTGCTGCGGCGAATTGATATTGAACGGCATGCCTACCGCATGGTGGATCTCCATTTCGATCGCATTCAGGCGCTCGCTCAGCTCCGCTGACATGCGCCTCAAAAAGGGTGTATCCAGGGCAATGCCCGCCATCTCCATATCTGCCAGCACTTCAACCAAGGGCATCTCTAGCTCGCGGAAGAGCGAATCCGCTTTGCGCTCCTGCATCTCTTTCTGGAGCTGCTCGACCAGGCGCAGCACCACGGCTGCATCGGCGCCTGCGTAGGCGGCAGCCTTCTCGACTGGCACTTCCGCCATGCTGATCTGTTTGGCGCCCTTGCCGATCAGCTCCTCGATCTCGGTCATGCGGTAATCCAGGCGTACCCAGGCCAGGTTTTTCAACCCCAGATTGCGCGAGGCCGGGTTGGTCAGCCACTCAGCGATCATACTGTCAAAGGCCAGCGGGTGGGCGCGGATCCCATTGCGCGCCAAGATGACGAAGTCGTACTTCATGTTGTGCCCGGCTTTGGGGAGGCGCGCCTCGGTGAGTGGACCACGCAGGGCAGAAAGCACCGCCTCCTTAGGCAACTGGTTCCCCTCTTTGTGGCCCACAGGGATGTAATACCCCTCACGTCCATCCACCGCCAGGGAGATGCCCACCAACTCGGCGCGCATCGGGTCGGTGGAGGTGGTCTCGGTATCGAAGGAGATCATGGCGGCCTTCTCCAGCCGCCTGAGCAGCGCATCCAGGGCCTGGATAGAATCCACCAGGTGCGTGTGAACGCTTTCGTCCGCAACCATGATGGTCTCTTTTGGGGAAGCGGGAGCTGCCTCATCGAACAAGCTCATCTGCTGCCCGTGCCGAGCCCCTCCTTTGCCATAAGATTGGATCAACGCTGGCAGACGCGTCATCAGCGTGCGGAATTCCAGCTCGCGGAAGATCTCCTCGATGGGCGCCGGCTCAAAGCGCTGTGGGATGGCCTGCTCCAGATCGAGGGGAATGGGCAGGTCGGTGATAATTGCCGCCAGCTTGCGGCTTAAGTAGGCGGATTCGCGCCCGGCTTCCAGCTTGTCATGCAGAGAACCTTTGATCTCGTCCAGATGGGCGTACACGCTGTCCAGGTCGCCGTAGGTTTGCAACAGGTTCGCAGCGGTCTTCTCGCCAATCCCTGCCACACCGGGGATGTTATCGGACTTATCGCCCAAGAGAGCTTTGTAATCCACCACCTGATCCGGACGTACACCCAGGTATTCTTGCACATCCTGAGGCAGGTAATCGCGCGCTTCTGCCAGCGATCGCCCCGGCAGATTGACGATAATGCGCTCGTCGACCAATTGGAGCAGGTCGCGGTCGCCGGTGATGATCTTGACTCCGAGGCCTTGCCCGACCGCCCAGCGCGCCACGCTGCCCAGCACGTCATCGGCCTCGTAGTTCTCTACCTCCAGGCGCGGGATGTTAAAAGCATCCACCAACTGGCGGATGCGCTCGATCTGCGGGCGCAGGTCGTCGGGCATCTTGGCGCGCGTGCCCTTGTAGGCGGGAAACAGCTCGTCACGGAAGGTCCTGCCGGTATCGAAAGCCACCGCCAAGTAATCGGGCTTCTCCTGTTCCAGGATGCGCAGCAAGACGCTGGTGAAGCCGAACACACCAGCGGTGGGCTCACCCTTGCTGGTGGTAAAACCTTGCGAGGGGCCGCGCGTCAGGGCAAAATAGGTGCGATACGCCAGGGCGTGGCCGTCAATGAGGTAGAGGACAGGGGGCATAAGTTCCTAGAGTGTAACACGGGCTTTATAGTGGTGCAAGTGGCGAGTGGCGAGTTAAAAGTGTCAGTGCCCCGTTCCAAGTTCCTTGTGCAAGGGAAAGGGGATTTTAAGGATCGCTCTTAACTTTCAACTTTCTGACCTGTATCCTTCAACCATGGTAGAACAATTGTACTAAAAACGAGAGTACGAGTCAAGCCTAAATTGCCCAGCCTTGACATATAGAAACATGTGTTCTAAAATTCGCTATAGGATAAAAAATCCATGCACATCACCCGACGACAAGCGCGCCGATACCTGCTGGCTTACCAGGGTTTGTGGCCGCCGGACGAGTTTCAGGATAAAGCCGGTATCCTGGCTTATATCCGCCGCGTCGGGTGTATCCAGTTTGATCCTCTCAACATCGTCGGTCATAACCACGAACTGGCGCTCCAGGCGCGGGTGGAGGGCTTCCGGCCCGAGATGCTGAGAGAATTGCTCTATGAAGATCGAAAGCTGCTCGACGGCTGGGACAAGAACATGTCGATCTACTGCGTAGAAGACTGGCCTTATTTCCAGCGATGGAGGGATGCAACCCGACGCAGTTCAAGCAAGGGCGCGGAAATGGTTCAATCGGTACTGGCACAAGTCCGGGCGGCGTTTGAAGAGCGGGGGCCGCTGTCTTCGCTGGATTTGGAGATGGATGAACTGGTGGACGGGGACTGGGACCGGGCTCCGTCGCGGCTAGCGCGGGCAGCGCTGGAAAGCCTATATTCATGGGGCGAGCTGGTGGTACACCACAGAGTGCACACCCGCAAGGTGTACGATTTTACCCGCCGGTGCCTGCCAGAAGAGCTCCTCCAGGCCCCAGACCCCAATATAACCGAAGAACAATATCACGATTGGTATGTACTCCGGCGCATCGGGAGCATCGGTCTGCTGTGGAACAGATCTGGCGAAGCCTGGCTTGGCATGTATGCTATTAAAAGTCAGGAACGCAAGGCAGCGCTGAGGCGGCTGCTCGACCGGGGAGAGATAGGGAAGGCGCAGGTTGAAGGGATCCAAGAGCCGTTCTATTTCCGTATCCAGGATAAATCGACTCTCGATCGAGCCTTGGAGATGAGTGAACCGCCGCCACAAGCCGTCGTGATGGCGCCTTTGGACAACCTGCTGTGGGACCGCCGGATGCTTCAGCAATTGTTTGACTTTGAATACCGCTGGGAGGTTTACGTGCCGGCCGATAAACGGCGCTTTGGGTATTACGTACTGCCGGTTATTTACGGCGACCGTTTCATCGCCCGTTTCGAACCGGGGCAAGTGAAGAAGCGGGGTGTTTTGACGATCAAAAACTGGTGGTGGGAACCAGGGATCACGCTATCCGAGCCAATGAAGTTCGATTTGGTACAATGCTTCCGGCGATTCTTAGACTACCTGGGGGCAAACCATCTCGAGGTGGATCGGCAAGCACAAGAGCGAGCCAGCCTCCAATGGTTGGAGAGCTCTTTAAGCCAAGCATCAGCGCTACCAACGCCAGGCGCGATTCCAGGCTCAACTCCAGCTCGATAGGCGCTAAAAAAACTGACAAAACTGCGGATCAAACCAATTCCCCGTTGACAACCACCCTTGATCATGATATTTTTATTACAAGATGCCAGGGGTTCTGCGCGCTTTTAAGCTTGCAATGCTCTGCCTGCTCATCCTGGGACCGATAGTATGGATCAGCCAGCGCGCCTCGGCTCAAGAGGGTAAAGGCCGCCAGACGACGATCGTTGTCCCTTATACCGAAACCGAATGGTGGCTTTTAGAATGGCAGGATAATGACGTGGCTTGCCGCCTGCTGATAGACCACGAAGGCTTGCCCACCCCGGATGACGTGCTGAAATCCTGCGGCGCAGAGACACAGGCCTGGTGGTTAAGCACGCATGCCTGCAATAAAATCCTCAAGGGGGAAGGTCGAATTACATCCTGCCCCGGCCTTTACCTTCTGCAGATTGCCTCCCAACCCAAAGTGAAAGAAATCCTGGTCGACCTTCCGGTGGCAACAGCCTGGGTCACCCTGGACGGCTGTACTCCCACACCCCCGCAAAACCTGTGCGCACAGCTGCCTTCCCTGCTGCTCACCGGCGAGGAGCCACTGCCCAACGAACACATCACCGGCATCGAAGGCATTTTCAATGGGCAACCCTTTGCCTGCGATGGGGCGACCTGCTTCATCCCTCTCTCGACCACAACCATCAATGGGATCGATGTAGAGTTTTGGGCCAACTCTTCCTACGGCGACTCCAGCCAGCATTACTATGCCCAGGTGCGCGTGATCGACAGCGGCGTGGCGCTCACGCCGGGCAGCGGAGGATGGCACGTGGATGTGCTGAGCAGCCAGTGGCGGGGGGCGTCGCTGGCGAGCTGCTCGCAGACCTGGGGGGCCTTCCCCCCCGTGGGTGGCTCGGTCTCATGGCTCACCACTCCCGACCATTTCGAGCTGCTCGCTTCCGATGAGGCTTACTATTACCTGGCGGGTCGGTTGATATATGAAGGGGCTGTGGACGCCTCCTACTGTCCATCCACCGGACTGCTGCCCAATGGTTACGCCGATGCCTGCGGCCTGGAAGCCGCCGCCCCCCTTCTGCAAGCCTGGCAAAACCAGTTCGACGCCCGCATCATCCAGGTGGCCCAGGAGACCAGCGTCCCGGGCCAACTCATGAAGAATCTATTCGCCCAAGAGAGCCAATTCTGGCCGGGGGTATTCAAGGTGCCTTACGAATATGGCCTGGGGCAGATCACCGATAAAGGCGCCGATACCATCCTGCTCTGGAATCCGGCCTTTTATGAGCAGTTTTGCCCGCTGGTTCTAACCCAAGAGGCCTGCGATCGTGGCTACCTGTCTCTATCTGATGAATCGCAGGCCATGTTGCGCGGTGCCCTGGCCATCGAGGCCAAGACCGACTGCCCGCAGTGTGCCTCGGGCGTTGACCTGACCAATGCCAACTTTAGCGTGCATTTATTTGCGGACACGATGCTGGCCTCCTGCGAACAGGTGGCTCAAATCGTCTTCAATGCGACCGATGAAATCCCGGGGGCTGTGAGCAGTTACGAGGATTTATGGCGCTTCACCGTAGCAAACTATCATGCCGGGCCTGGCTGCCTGTCCTATGCCATCCACGCTGCCTGGGATAACAACGGTCGGCAAGTGGTGTGGGATGAGGTAGCAGGCCAGTTCACCGAGGCCTGCCAGGGCGTGATCCCGTACGTAGAGAAAATAACAAAATAGGGCTTGTTCGAAACAATTAACACAAAGGACACGAGGAACATAAAGTTTGTAAGATGTCTTAGTGATCCTTTGTGCCCCTTTTGGCTGCCATGGTCCTATAGGTCATGGCCTTCAGGACCATGGCAGGCTATAACTTCATGTTTAATGATCTGCCTGATCGCTATAGTAATCTCACTACGCGATTGCCCTGACCAGCTCCAAGAACTCCTTCCACTCTTCCTCGAAGAAGTGCAAGGTAACGTTGTTCAGCTCCAGGTGGTAAGTGGTCTCACCATCTGGCTCTAAGGCGCGCCAGGCAATGTAGTCTTCAGTCTCAGCGATGACGTTGGTTTTGGGTTCAGGGGATTCTTTTGCCATTATTTCCTCATGCCATAAAATTTATTCAGCTAAGGCGCTGGTAAAACATACCAGGGGTTAACAAACCCGCCCTGGTAGCGTACTTCGAAGTGCAAGTGTGCGCCAGTAGAATTACCGGTGTTGCCGGCATAGCCGATGATCGAGCCCTGACCTAAGCTGCGCCCGCAGCCGGCGCTGATGCTGCTCATGTGACCGTACAGGGTCTGGTAGCCGTTGCCGTGGTCGATCATGACCATGTAACCATAGCCACCGGTCGCCCAACCGGAGAAGACCACCACACCACTATCGGCGGCATAAATGGGCGCGCCCTCGCCTGCGGCGATGTCGATGCCCAGGTGCCCAGACCAATAATCATTGCCAGAAAGGGAATGGTTGCCCGCTGGCCAGATGAATCCCCCACTGCCATAAGCACCTTCGTAGCTGCCTTCGCAGGCCCCGGCGCCGTAAACGGAACGTGAGACACCCGCCGCGCCGCGCGGGATGACCGGGATAAGCCACTGGCGGAACTCGCGATGACCGCCCGGAACCATCACCCAGGTGCCTGGCTGCAGCTCAGGATCGGTCAGATCGAGGTTATTCCCCGGCCAATTGAGCAGGTCATCGAGCTTGGCATCGAATCGACCCGCCACCATCTTAACGCTGTCGCCTTCTTGGGTTTCATAATAGACCCCATCCACCGGCGGGATGTTCAGCACCATACCGATCGAGATCATATCCGGGTTGTCGTTGAGCTGGCTGTAATTCGCCCACAGCAAGGTCTCCGGCTTGATCTTGAACTTGCTGGCGATCTCGAAGAGCGAATCGCCTAGTTCCACCGTATAGTTCTTCACCTCTACACTGGGGCGGTTGGGGATGATCGTCTTCAGCGAGGCTTTCCGGATAACTGCCGGGACCTCGTCCAACGGGAAAAACTGCGGCGTAGCGAGTGGAGCGTTGGAAGCCGACTGAGGGGTGATCTCAGCCTGGGCGACAGCTTTCTGCAACGAGGCAGTGGACTTTGGGAGAAACGTCTGCCAGCCCAGGAAAAAGGCGTATCCCGCCAGGCTCAGTGCAACGAGCCAGGAGAGGAGGGACACCATTAAACCCGATTTGGAGGGCATGGGGGTTCAGACAACCTGCTGAGACTGGGGTTTGGAACCCCAGCGGAGCATGTGATCAATAGTGGGTTAGCGGTCTTCGTCGGTCAGGGTTTCCAGGAATTCCTGGTTGTCTTCGGTGCGAGAAAAGCGCTGCAAGATGGCCTCGGTGGCGGTTGAGGGATCCAGGCCTGCGCCATGAGGCGGCGAGGTGACCATCTGATCGTACATACGGCGCATTAGCCACACGCGCGGGGTGATATCGGGTCCCAGCAGCAGCTCCTCGCGGCGGGTGGAGGAACGCTCAATGTCAATGGCGGGGAAGACACGCCGCTCTTGCAGGCGGCGAGAGAGGTGCAGCTCCATATTACCGGTGCCTTTGAACTCCTCATAGACCACATCGTCCATGCGCGAGCCGGTATCGACCAGGCAGGTAGCAATGATCGTCAGGGAGCCGCCTTCTTCGATATTACGAGCAGCGCCGAAGAAACGCTTGGGCGGGTATAACGCCGAGGGGTCGATGCCACCAGACAAGGTGCGCCCCGATGGCGTGACCACCAGGTTATACGCCCGTGCCAGACGTGTGATCGAATCCATCAGTACAACCACATCGCGCCCTACTTCGACCAGGCGCTTGGCTCGCTCCAACACCATCTCGGCGGCGCGTACGTGTGAGGTGACCGGTTCGTCAAAGGTGGATGAGATGACCTCGGCGTCCACCGACCGGTCCATATCCGTGACCTCTTCCGGGCGCTCGCCAATCAAGGCAACCATCAGATGTACTTCAGGGTACTTTGTCGAGATGGCGTTGGCGATTTGCTTGAGAATGGTGGTCTTGCCTGCCTTGGGCGGTGAGACGATCAGGCCGCGCTGCCCGCGCCCGATGGGTGTAACCAGGTTGATCAGGCGCGTTGCCAGCGTATGGCGGTCCGTTTCCAGGTCGAAACGCCTATCTGGGAAGATCGGTGTCAGTGATTCGAAGATAGGCCTCTGTCGGGCAATCTCCGGGTCCAGCCCATTGATGCTCTCGACTTTCAATAAGCCGTAGTGTTTTTCCGATTCACGCGGAGGGCGGACATGCCCGATGATCAGATCGCCATTGCGCAGATTATAGCGGCGGATCTGGGATTGTGAGGTATATACATCGTAGGGTCCGGGCTGGTAATGGCCTGAGCGTAAGAAGCCGATGCCCTCGCTCATGATCTCCAGGATGCCGCCGCGCACCTCGAGGCCTTCTCGTTCTGCTTCGACCTGCTGGATACGTAGGATCAGGTCTTCTTTTTTCAAGCGGATCGCGTTCGGGACATTCAAGTCCCGCGCCTTTTGGCGCAGCATGGACAGGGAAGTATTTTCAAGTTCTAAAACTTTCAAATCAGAGGTGCTCATTTTATTTTCAGGGGAAGGTAAGAGAGTACCCCCGCCAGTGCCATCACGCAGATAGCGCGTACAACGGAGGGGCCGGTGATCAAGTTGGTCGGTTCAGAGCGGGAGCATTAGAATAACGAGGAGATATTCGCCAGCATTATAGCATGCTTAGAACATCCCCGCAAGAGTCTCCGAATTTGGTAATCCGCTACAAGCAATCCGCAAAAATCCCCAGACCTGTCAGGAATTATAACACGGATATTCAGGATTGCTACGCGAGGATTAAGTGGGTTTAAGAGAGGAGAAGCCGTTGCGCTTTCAAGGTTATTCGATACTTCGCTTATATCCCTGCTTTCTTGACAGTTCTGCTCTAGCCTGATATAGTGCCCGATTGCTGACCGCTCTGACGCTTCAGCAACCCTGTAAAAAGATCAATTGCCGCATGAAACTCCAATTGAAAGCCTGGACCACCCCGATCGCGCTGCTCGCCCTCTGTTATCTCGCTTATGGAGTACTCATCCCTAAGCTCGGTTTTTACGGGGAGGATTGGCCGGTGATCGCTTCGCTACGGTTGCCCGGAGCCGGGGCATTCTGGCGCTTCTCAGGGGGCGAAAGCCTATTAACAGGCTGGATCTACACCCTATTCGGGTTGCTATTTGGTACTCACAAACTCCTCTGGCATTTATGGGCTCTATTCCTGCGCTGGGCAGCTGTCCTGAGCATGGGGTGGAACCTGCGCTTGCTATGGCCTGCCCAAAAGAACGAGGTCACCTGGATCGCTATCCTCTTCGCCATCTACCCGGCTTTCACCCAACAACCGCTGGCAGTAGCCAACAGCCCGCTCTGGCTCGCATTTTGCCTGTACTTCCTCTCGATGAACTGCATGCTGCTCTCCATACGAAAACCGACTCGCGCCCTCCCGCTGACCGGCCTGGGATTGATCCTGGCGATCGCGCACTTGTCGTTGGTGAAATATTTCATTGCTCTGGAGCTGCTACGACCTATTTTTTTATGGATTGCGATGAAGGGAGACATAATTCGTCCCCACCTTCACTGGCGCGCGGTCTGGCTGCGCTGGGTACCCTACCTGGTGGCGCTCACCGGCGTGCTGGCCTGGCGACTCACCTCTACGGCGAGTGCTGCCTTTGACCCGGGGCATCCCATCTTGTTGCAAACACTCCTGCAATCCCCCTTGGTGGCTGCTCCCCAGCTGATCCAGGTGGTATTCAGCCAATCTGTCTACAATCTGTTGGGGGTCTGGTATGGAGCTATCCAGCCAACCCTGTTAAATCTGGCAGATGCTCGCTATGTATCCTCGCTGGCTTTCGGCACTGCCAGCGCTGTCCTTACCTTTGTTTTTCTCTCCCTCTCCAATCGAGAGCCAGGCGACTCCTCGGTTTTAGATGGAGGCTGGCACCGCCAGCTCATCCCGGTTGGCCTGCTGGCATATTTCCTGGGCTCCCTACCCGTGTGGCTTACGGATCCGGCTGTGCTGGCGGGTCACTACAACGGCCGTTATAACCAAGCCGCCCTCTTCGGGTTGAGCGCCCTACTTACCGGATTGCTGGAATGGATCACTCCTCGCCGTTTAGTCAAAACCCTGTCCATCAGTCTGTTGGCTGGAGCGGCGGTTGGGTTGCACTTCCGCTCGACTGCAGGGTATGCCAGCGGCTGGATTGACCAGCAAAGCTTCTATTGGCAGCTTTTCTGGCGCGCTCCATCCTTACAGCCCAGCACTGCCCTGCTCTCAGCAGATCAACCCTTAAGCTACATGGGGCGTTTCCCGGCCTCGATGGCATTGAACATGATCTACCCGCAGCCTGACGACTCCCGGGAAGTATCCTACTGGCTCGTCGAGCTCTCCTCCGATATTGGCAGAGAACGACTTCCAGGACTGCAGGACGGTCAGCAAATCACCATTTCCGAGCGCGGTTACACCTTTCTTGGGTCGAGCTTGGACAGTCTGGCGATCTACTACCAGCCAGAATTTGGGCAATGCCTGTGGGTGCTCACCCCGGCGGATCGCTATAACCCGGATATGCCTGCCTTAACAGAGGAAATCTTGCCGATCTCCAACCCGAAACGGATCGAACCCTCAACCAACTTAACCCAGCTCCCCCCGCCGGAAGTCTTCGGCGGTGAACCCTTCCATACCTGGTGCTATTATTATGAAAAAGCGGACCTCGCCCGCCAATTAGGAGACTGGCAACGGGTAGTTGCCGTAGCAGACGCGGCTCTGGCAGCAGGATTCAAGCCTGGTCTGCCTCACGAACGCCTGCCTTTTATCGAAGCCTATGCGCATGGGGGGAATTGGGATGAATCGATTCGGCAAACCCGCAAGGCCTTCGAGAAAGACCCCAGGTATGCCCGACAGTTATGTTACCTGTGGCAACGGATCAAAAACGATCTGGAAATCCCTCCAGGAGCCAGCCAGCAGCTTGACGAGCTCCGGTTGCAATTGCAATGCCGGGATCAGTAAGGTGAGAACAGGAAATAGACGAACCCCGAAGTCATACTCCGGGGTTCGTCGTATACCTCATCGTTCAGCTAATTCAACGGACAGCCTCCACTTGCATTATTGGCGAAGTCCAAAGCCGACTTGAAGGTCTCGAAATCACCGGTTGCATAGGCGTGCTGCACGCCGGCGATAATTTGAGCAGCGGTGTACTGATAGTTGATTGGGTACAAAGCATTCAATAACGCCGCTACAGCGTGCCGTGCCAGGGCAAATTCGCCACCCCCACCCAGCCAGACTGCATCGAGCAAAGTGTGCGGGCTGAAGGAGGCATTCACACCAAAGACAGCATTAAAATCGTCGCTGGGGCTCAATCCCGTAGGCAGCCAGGAATCGGCGTGCTGGGGCTGGCGCCAATACCCAGGTGTGCAACCCTGGAAAGGCGCCGGAGGCGGGAGACAGCGCACCCACCACTGTTTGCTATACAGCTTAGTGGTGGTCGTGCCCGATGTCACCTTCACAAATGCACCGACAGCTATAGCCCGTTCATTGGTGGTCGTGTTGAACACGGGCCAGTTCGATGTAACCATCGGGTATTCCACTGGAACCACCAGCGATCCACCCACGACATTGGAATATGTGACCTTAGGCTGAAAAATGGGCGACCCAGTATATGGACTTGCATAAGCAAAAGTTACCTCAACCGTCGCCCCTGCCGGGAGCCCATCCAAGCTGATGGAATTGGCGGAGGGTTCATTCCACGGCTCGCAAGACTGCAGACCCGGACCGGTCAGCGGATAATTGGGCCAGGTGAGCGTGATACCACCCGTGGTGATGCTTCCTGCCAGCACACCGTTGGTCATCATTAAGGCAACGATGAGAACCAGGATGCTCGTTTGCAAAACGCGTTTTGTCTTCATGTTAAATTCTCCTTTTCAAGCTACAATACTAAATTGCCAATGCCAGAAATTGAATATGATGCAAGTCTATTGATAAGCTAATCATCCTCCTTTGTGGTCAAAATAGATCATAATTATCTATATTATATAAGGCTTAACGAATTTACAATACTCTCTTAATGCAATTGTCAGAATAAGTAAGGATTGTACAGCTCTAAATCCCAGTTACATGGACAGGCTGATTATCTACGCTCTCCGACATCTTATCAATCCTGTGAGGTACGCGAGTTAGCGGGTCTGGTATATTGTTGGAAATACCGTACAAGGAGGTTATCAATGGAACCAAGCCTGGGGCTGATCATTGGAATGCTATGCGGTGGGATGTTTATCCTCGTCTTCGCCGGGGCAGGCGCGTTCTTAATCTATCAAAGCATCCGCAGCCGCCAGAAGGCAGAAGTCAGCCAGAGTTGGCCGGCTACATCCGGGCAGATCACGGATGCCCGCGTAGCGCACCACACCAGCACCGACTCGGAAGGTGACAGGAGCGACCACTACACGCCCAAAGTTAGCTATACCTACCAGGCGTCTGGACAGACATATGAGGGTAGTAAGATCGGCTTTGGTATGCAACAGAGCTTTGGCAGCGCGGCGAAAGCCCAGGCTACCCTGGCACGCTTCCCAATGGGTGGGCAGGTGGCGGTGTATTACGATCCGAATAACCCCGCTGAGGCCGTGCTGGAGCGAAAAGCTGGCGGCTCTACCATGAGCTTGATTTTGGGCATCGTCTTCCTACTGGTCAGCCTGTGTCTGGGTTGTCCGGTGCTAACTGTAGTGATCCTGGGACCGGTGACGCAACGCTAGTATCCCAATAAAAATTAGACTGGTCAGGGAAAATCGGATCAGTAATTCACCCCTAAGGCCACAAAGATAAAAAAAATCTTTGTGAGCTTTGTGTTCTAGTATATTAGAGAAAAGGATGCGTATAATGGGAAAAGGGCATGGCAGATCGATTGTGTCCAGGTTTATGTAAACCGTCACAAAGATGGGTCGCCATGCCCTTTTCAAAACGAAACCCGAACAGTTGCGTGGGCCATGAGCCCGTATCCAGGCTAGATCGGGTCATTTTCATTATATCGCCTCCGAGGATCCCATGACAAATACTTCTTCTTTCGTTGGCATCGACATTGGCCAAGCCCGTTTGGATGTGGCCGTAGGCAAGGTCGGCGAAGAATGGAGCGCCAGTAATGATACTGCTGGTATCCAAAGCGTCGTTGAGCGGCTCACCCGCCTGCAACCCGCCTTGATCGTGATGGAGTCGACCGGTGGACTGGAGGTGCCCTTGATGCTGGAGATATCGAAAACGGGCTTGCCGTTTGCCCGGGTCCATCCGGGGCGGGTGCGCGACTTTGCCCGCTCGATCGGCGTGTTAGCCAAGACCGACAAACTGGATGCGCGGCTGTTGGCCCACTTTGCCGAAGCGGTCCAACCGCCAGTGACCGATTTGCCCAGTGAAGCAGAACAGCAGTTGAATGGCCTCATGGTGCGCCGTCGACAGCTCCTGGACATCTTAATCACCGAGAAGAACCATCTGCTCAGCACGCCGCTCTTCCAACGATCCGACGTCGAAGAGCATATCACGTGGTTAGAAGACAAGCTGGCCCAGTTCGACCAGGAAATCAAGGACCATATTGGGCGTATCCCCGAGTTCAATGAGAAACAAACCATCCTGCGCAGCGCCAAAGGTGTTGGGCCGATCCTGTGCGCCAAGCTGCTCTCGGGGTTGCCGGAGTTGGGCAAGTTCAACCGCAAAGAGATCGCCGCTTTGGTCGGTGTGGCCCCGTTCAACGATGACAGCGGACGCCGGCGTGGCAAACGCAAGATCAAAGGCGGAAGGGCAGATGTGCGAGCTGTTTTATACATGGCCACAGTAGCAGCAGTCCGTTTCAATCCCATCCTCAAACACTTCTATGAGCATTTACTCTCTCAAGGTAAGCTTCGCAAGGTGGCGTTGGTCGCATGTATGCGGAAGTTCTTAACCATCTTAAATGCCATGGTCCGGGACATGCGACCTTTCGTTTACGCTCCTGTGCCTGCTAACCCTTGACAAGAAACACAGTTGCTTTGTGGTTATAAATGTATAATTATGGCCGAAAAGGAGATCGAATCATGCAGATTGTCACGGACAATGCGGCTGACCTGACCCCTGACCAGTTACAGGAATGGGGGGTGCACGCGATACCCCTATCGGTCACGTTAGATGGAAAAAGCTATCTCAGCGGAGTCGATCTACAGCCAGCCGAATTTTACACGCTTCTCGAAAGCAGCGAAAGTTTCCCCACCACATCACAGCCCTCAGCAGGGGACTTTGCTACCCTGTATCGCCAGCTAGCGCAGAACGATCCAGATATCCTCTCAATTCATATCTCCTCCGGGTTGAGCGGGACGCTCAATGCAGCCCGGACCGGTGCCAGCATGGTACCTGAAGCCAACGTAACCTTTTTCGATTCCCTGACGCTCTCCTGCCCGCTGGGATGGATGGTGCTAGCAGCCGCCCAGGCCATGCGTGCCCATTGGACGAAAGAGCGAATCCTCGATCAACTCCTACACATCCGAACCCGCACACAAGGGCTTTTCACCTTGAATAACCTGAGCTATTTAATCCACGGCGGACGGATCAGCCACATCAAGGCGCTGATGGCTTCGGTGCTCAATATCAAGCCGATCATCGGCCCTGAAAAAGAGCGTGGGACTTATACCTCTTTCGGGCAAGAAATCACCTTCAAACGCGCATTAAACCGGATCCCGGAGATCGTGGCGAAGTTGTTCTCTGAGAGTCAAAACTTACGCGTCCAGATCCTGCACGGTAAAAACCTGGAGGGGGTCGAGATACTGCGCCAGGCAATGAGCCGCAGGTTTAACTGCCTTTTTGACCCCATCGCTGTGGTCGCGCCGGTGCTGGGAGCACATACCGGCCCCAGCATCGTCGGTTTGGCGGTCGGAGATCCCGAGGTCTTTGCGGGGATTTAGGGGGGAGAATATTCCTCAGCAGTTGAGAACATCGCCAGGATGTTCTCCGGGGGTACGTCGACCAGATAGTTGCATGAAACGAAGATATACCCACCTCCAGGAGAGAAGATCTCCAGTTTCTTTTTGACTTCTGCCACCTGCACATCCAAGGGGCTCTCCAGCTTCTCAATCATCCCCTGAAAGGTGAGGCGCTGCCCCAAAAGTACTCTAGAGCGGTTGTCCATCCATGCCCTTCGACGAGGTCTGTGCCGGATTCACCACGTCCACGTCTGCCTCGATTAGGCTGGGGACGAGCGTGAAGCTACTCCTAGGATTTTACTCTGAGGATTGGTCATCTCTTAATTTGACATTAATATTTTATTCTGCTATATTACAGACAATAGATGAATTCTCTCGTCTTTCAATAGGATTGGTGGGAAGTAAGGAAACCATTCAATTCCAGGTTTCCTTATTAACTGATTCCTTATCTCGAATTACACAACCGTCTAAACGTGGGGCTTACATCAAATTTCAACCAACCTGGAATATCCCTCGAATTGCCTGCATTCAAGGCTGATCAGTTTGCGTTTAATAAGGGTCCCTCTGGTCAAACCTAAAACTAAAGAATGAACATCGACACGGTCTGCCTCTTAGATAACCGCTGACTTCACTAAGAAAAGGAGCAAAAAAACAATGAAACGGCTTATCAGATTCTTGATCATATTTTCGTTTCTATTAACTAGCCTGGGGATTGCCCCCGGCATGGCCGCGCCAATTCCACCGGGAATACCCATCTTCCTCCCGTTATTGACAACGCATGCCACGATCAAATACTCGGTCTCCGGCACGATCAGGGATACAGATGGGTATCCGGTTGCCGGCGTTGTCGTCAAAGATGTCAATGGCGTGACGGCTGTGACGGATCAGTACGGCCATTATTCGATACAAGTGCTGGCGGGACCGAATACATTAACCGCCACTAAGAGCGGTTATTCCACTCTGCCACTCAACCTCAATGTGGCATCAGCCCTCAATGATGTTAATTTCTCTGTCCAAGTGGGATGTGGCAATATTGTGGTTAATGACTCAGTGAACGTCGGGGAGGGCGGATGGGATTTCCTGACGGATAATGATGATGTCATTGCAGGGACGGATCTCACAGTGTTTAATACCGCTCCTTCTTCAGGACGCACCGGTATCGATCCTGCCGCAGGCATCAACGAGCTCAGCAACACGCGAGCCAGGAGCCAGGTCTATCACATCCCATCGGAGGAGCTCGATTCCGTTTTCGTTGGGCTTTGGGTATTCCAGGTTAGTACTAGCGCCGGCGTCGTGGGAGACTACGACCACCAATACATCGAGCTCCTGGATGAGGATGATAATGTGGTGAGAACAATATTGTTCGAAAATCTCAACACTGCTGCCTGGACGTACGTGGAGTACTCCCTGGAGCAAGACCTCACTGATGATCTATTTCCTCATCGAAACATTAAAATCCAGGTCCGCACGGTGAACGATGGCACGGGTGGCGTTTCGGCCATGTACTTTGACAATGTGGCGCTCGTCATGTGCAACACCCACTGCGAAGACCAGATTGTCGATGGCGGTTTTGAATTGCAGACCGGCTGGTTTATGTATGCCCCACAGGTCATCTCGCCTACTTACACGACGGCTTTTGCACATACAGGCCTGTGGTCTGTGCAAACCGGTATCCCGGTGGGCGATCCCAACGTGGAGTCTTTCTCCGAGGTCTTCCAGGATGTCAATCTCCCCAGCAGTCACTCCGGGGCATTGTTGACCTTCTGGTTGTACACGACCAGCAGCGGTGGTATCGTTCCAGTACCAGCGCTCCCCTCCCTCACCCGAGAGGTCACTGCAAGACCCGAGACTGAGCGCCGCTCGCCGCTGAGTATACAGGCAACACCTGAAAACGACACAATATACGTGTATGTTCTCGATGAGGACGGCGAATCCCTTCGGAGACTATTCTTTGAGGAGGCCACCGACACAAACGGCTGGACACGCTATTCGTTCACTCTCAGTGAATTCATGGGAGAAGATATCCAGCTCCTATTCGGTACGTACAACGATGGCGATCGTGACGTCAGCGCCATGTACATCGATGACGTCATCCTGGGAACTTGTGATTGAGGTAGCGTCAATCCGTTTGACGGAATCAACGTCGCTAGCACCATTACCCCTGTGATCCAAGGTCACGGCGTATTCAGCGAGTCAGTCGACCTCGTTTGAATACGCCGTGGCGATCTTAACCAGCCTAGCTGGAAGACGAAGAGTCGTTGGAAATGGATGTTTTCGGCCAGCATAAGCAGGCCGAAAACATCCATTTCCAACTTTTTGTTATTGCTAAGGCGTATCATGAACGTATCAGGTATACCTTCTGAAGCTTCTGCGATACTTGTCGGCACCGGCTGGGTAATTGCTGGATATTTACTCGGATCCATCCCGATAGCCTGGCTCCTCACCAAATGGGTTACCGGTAAAGATTTGCGGCTGCTGGGGAGCGGGAATGTCGGTGTCATGAATACAGCCATCAGCACAGCCCGTTGGGCAGGGTTGCTGGTCTTTCTGACCGAATTCGCCAAGGGTGTTCTGGCAGTGGCGATCCCCCGGGCTTTTGACTCCAGTGATTTCATCATTGGCTTGAGTGTGGTGGCAGTCGTGATTGGGGTGCGCTGGCCGGTCTGGCTGGGGTTCAAAGGCGGGCGGGCTAATACCGCTGGCATGGCCGCCATTCTCCTGATCTCCTGGCAAGCGATCGTCTCCATGGGTGTCCTTTGGGTCCTGACCCGTCTGCTGACCAAGAACTCGTTTAAAGCCACGCGGATCACTTTCGTGATAATGCCGGTCATGATCGGGGTCCTGACACGATCCGTGTGGTTCGCCCTGACTGCCCTGGCTTTGTTGATCATTTACCTTACGGCGCAACGTCCTGACAGCGATGATCACCTGTTATTGAAAGATCGCTGGTCAAGCTTTTGGCGTTTTCTCACCAGCCCACCTCGTAAGGGCTGATGCGCCAGATTGTCGCGAAAAAATTCCCTACTTGACAAATTTCCATGGATTTGCTACACTGTTATCGTTCCCGATAACGATAACAATATGGCGCTCATGAGAAACTTAAGCCCATGAATGGTTTCAAGCGACCCACCATCAAGCAAGTTGCAAAAGCAGCTGGCGTCTCCACCCAAACCGTTTCCAGGGTCATCAACGACCGGCCCGATGTAGCCGCGGAGACTCGCCAGCGCATTCACCAGGTTATCGAGGAGCTTGGTTACCAGCCCAGCGCTCTAGCCCGCAGTTTGATCCAGCAGCGCAGCACCACATTGGGTGTTGTCACCGCCGGATTGAAATACCTCGGCCCTTCGCGCACGTTGAACGGCATTACGAGTATGGCAGAGCAGCTTGGCTACGCCCTCCTGCTTAAAGAACTCCCCCACTTTGATACTGAAGACATTAAACCTCTGCTGCAAACTTTACTTGCCCGGCATGTAGATGGAATCGTGTGGGCGGTCCCCCAAGTTGGAGAAAATCGTCGTTGGGTGGATGACTGGCTTATCGAGGTCCCTGTCCCGATCGTTTTTCTGACCATGGAAAACCGTCCAGACCTGGCGATTGTCAGCTACGACAATTACCTGGGTGGGAAGATGGCAACTGAACACCTGCTCCAGCAAGGTTATAAGCGCATTGGACACATCTCAGGCCCGCTGGACTGGTGGGAGAGCCGCCAGCGGAAAGCTGGCTGGCAGGCGGCACTGGCCGCCGCCGGAATTGAACCCCTCGAAACCTATTGTGCGGAAGGCAATTGGTCCTCAGCCAGCGGCGAGACCGCTTTCCGCCAGTTGCTTTCGCAGTATCCCGACCTAGACGCTGTTTTTGCTGGTAATGACCAGATGGCTCTGAGCGTCGTCCAGATATCATGCCGAAACGGGATCTCCATCCCATCACAGCTTGGTGTCGTCGGGTTTGACGGCTTGCCAGAGGCCGCATATTTCTGGCCTCCTCTGACCACCGTCGTCCAGGACCAGTACCGGCTCGGCTGCACCGTCGTAGAAGAAATTGTCCAAGCTATCGAGAATACACGCAGAGATGAGGTCCCCAAAAAGCCCAGGACCATTGTCTTTACGCCGGAACTCGTGGTACGCGAGAGCTCAGTCCCAATTCATTGAGTAAGAGATATTTCACGATAAATATGGAATCCAATCCCAGTGTGATCCAATACGAATTTCGGGTAAAAGTGGACCGAATCCGAGCTCTGCTCGAGCAATACGGCTTGGATGCCCTTTTACTCCGGCGAATTAGCAGCTTCGCCTGGGCAACTTGCGGCGCGGCCGCTTATGTCAACACAGCTGCATCGGAGGGAGCCGCATCCTTGTTGATCACTCCCAAAGGGCGCTACCTTTTTACCAACAACATCGAGGCGACTCGACTGGCAAAAGAGGAAAAGTTGGTTGAACAAGGCTGGGAATTTCAGGTATCACCCTGGCACGATGAAAAAGATCCCCTCTCCGAGTTGGCTGGCGGAATGAAATTGGGATCGGACGGGGTATTTCCTGGGGCAGTCGATCTATCTGGCGAACTGGCCTGGTTGCGTGCTCAATTGACTCCTGAAGAAATTCAGCGCTGCCGCACCCTGAGCAAACTGTGCGCCGAAGGGATGCAGCAGGCTTTAGATGCAGTACGCCCGGGAATGACAGAATACCAGATCGCTGGACAACTGTCTCAGGCAGTAGAAAGCCGGGGAGTTCAGGTGATTGTCAACCTGATCGCGACCGATGAGCGCATCTTTTCATTCCGCCACCCCCTCCCCACCCATAAACCCTTGCAACATTACGCCATGTTGATTTTGTGCGGGCGCAAGTGGGGCCTGGTCTGCTCGTTAACCCGCTTTGTCTATTTTGGCTCGTTGCCATCTGAGGTGCGTCGCAAAGCAGAAGCCGTCGCTCATGTCGATGCGACCATGATCGCCACAACGCGCCCAGGTCTCAAGATGAGCGAAGTATTCCGTACTGCACAGGCGGCTTACGCAGCAACCGGTTTCGCCGACGAATGGCAGCTTCACCACCAGGGCGGTCTTGTTGGCTACGAACCGCGCGAGATCATCGCCACTCCCACTTCTACAGAACCGATTCTGGTTGGGCAGACTTATGCCTGGAATCCATCGATCACGGGCACGAAATCTGAAGATACGATCCTGGTGGGCGTGCATGGGAATGAAATCCTCACCGAAATGGCTGATTGGCCTACGACGGAAGTTCAAGTCAATGACCAGGTGATCAAACGCCCGGCTATCCTGGAAAAAGATTAGCCAATAAGCGTCCCTATCGAAACTGCGAATTTTATCTGGAGGTCTCATGGGTACCAACAAATACGCGATCGGGGTTGACTTTGGCACCGAATCGGGCCGGGCGCTGCTCGTAAATGTGGCGAACGGTGACGAAGTGGCTACCGCGGTTCACCCGTATGCCAACGGTGTGGTCGACGAAAAACTCCCCGGGACAGATATTCGCCTGGATCCAGACTGGGCTCTTCAAGACCCGAACGATTACCTGGAAGTGTTCAAACATGCCATTCCAGCTGTCTTGAAACAAACTGGGGTCGACCCGGCGGATGTCATCGGCATTGGAATCGATTTCACCGCCTGCACCATGTTACCTACGAAATCTGATGGGACGCCGCTGTGTATGCTGCCAGAGTATCGCAACCAGCCGCATGCCTGGGTCAAGCTATGGAAGCACCATGCCGCCCAACCGGAAGCCAACAAAATCAACGCCACCGCGCGACAGATGGGCGAAGCCTGGCTGGACCGTTACGGCGGTAAAATCTCATCCGAGTGGTTCTTCTCAAAGACGCTACAAATCTTAGACGAGGCGCCACACATTTACGCCGCGGCAGACCGCCTGCTCGAGGCTGCCGATTGGATTGTCTGGCAGCTTACCGGCGAGGAAAAGCGTAACTCCTGCACTGCCGGATATAAGGCGATGTGGTCGAAACGAGAGGGCTACCCACCCGATTCGTATTTCGCCGCTCTCGATCCACGTCTGGAGCACGTCATCGACACAAAGATGTCCCGTACAATTTACCCCATCGGCGAGGGCGCGGGTGGGCTCACTCCACAGGCTGCAGCATGGACAGGGCTCAAGCCCGGAACGGCAGTCGCGATCGCGAACGTGGATGCGCATGTAGCTGTACCTGCTGCGACGGTGACCGAACCTGGCCGTATGGTCATGATCATGGGCACCAGCATCTGCCACATGGTCCTGGGACATGATGAGCACCTAGTCCCCGGTATTTGTGGCTATGTCGAAGATGGCATTATTCCCGGTTTATTTGGTTACGAAGCTGGACAGTCCTGCGTGGGCGATCACTTCGCCTGGTTTGTAGAGAATTGTGTGCCAGGCGCTTACGAGCGTGAAGCTGCTTCACGGGGGCTCAACGTCCACCAATTATTGGAAGAGAAGGCCGCGCGACTGAAGCCCGGGGAGAGTGGGTTGGTGGCCCTAGACTGGTGGAATGGCAACCGCAGCGTACTCGTCGATGTGGACCTGACTGGACTATTGTTGGGCATGACACTGGCAACCAAACCGGAAGAGATCTACCGCGCCTTGATCGAAGCCACTGCATATGGCACACGCAAGATCATTGAAACGTTGAATGAAAATGGCGTACCGGTAACTGAGCTGATCGGTACCGGCGGTCTGCCAGATCGCAACCATCTATTAATGCAGATCTACGCCGATGTTACCGGGAGGCAGCTGCGTGTGGCTGCAGCCAAACAGACCTCCGCCATGGGTTCGGCTATGTTCGGTGCGGTAGCAGCCGGCAAAACTGCCGGTGGCTATGATTCTATCTTTGAGGCTTCCAAGAAAATGGCGCACCTGCGCCAGGACGAAATCTACTGGCCTAACCCGGATGCGAAACGTATCTACGACCGCCTCTACGCCGAGTACAGCTTGCTCCACGACGCTTTCGGACGCGGGGCAAATGATGTGATGAAGCGCTTGAAACAATTAAAAATTGAAGTCTTAGAACGAAAGTAGAGCATAAGATGTTAGAACAACTCCGAGAGGAAATCTGCCAGTTAAATATGGAACTTCCCAGGAATAATCTGGTCGCCTGGACCAGCGGCAATGTCAGTGGAATGGATCGCCCTTCAGGCTTGTTCGTCATCAAACCCAGCGGGGTTCACTTCAAAGATCTGACCCCCGATAAAATGGTTATCCTAGATATGAAGGGTAATGTGGTGGAAGGGACATTAAAACCTTCTTCAGATACACATGCTCACCTGTATGTCTACAATCATAGGCCTGATGTCAATGGCATCGTTCACACACACTCCAACTTCGCCACGGCATTTGCTGCGGTAGGCCGTCCAATCCCGGCCGTCCTGACCGCCATTTGCGATGAATTCGGCGGCCCAATTCCCTGCGGCGGCTATGCCAGAGTTGGTAATGACGAGATCGGGCGCGAGATCGTCCGTTCGATTGGCTCAAGCCCGGCCATCCTGCTCCAAAACCATGGGGTTTTCACCATCGGACGGACGCCAGAAGAAGCTGTCAAAGCGGCGATCACGGTTGAAGATGTGGCTCGCACCATTTTTTACGCCTGCCAGCTCGGCCAACTCATTGAAATCCCGCCAGAAGAAGTCGCTCGGGCTCACTTTCGTTATGTCACGGAATACGGACAATAATGGACGCGACCTTAGAACCCGCATGAAAACTGTCCGCCTTCACACCCCAGGAGATTTGCGTTTACACGATGAGCCATTGCCCGCACCCGACGTTGATGAGACACTGGTGCATGTCACCGCGGTGGGAATATGCGGATCGGACCTGCACTGGTTCGGTGAAGCCAGCATCGGCGACGCCCGGCTAGCCCACCCGCTGGTGTTGGGGCACGAGTTCGCGGGTGTGACCGAGAGCGGCCAACATGTAGCAATTGATCCAGCGTTACCTTGCGAATCCTGTGAATATTGCCGCGCTGGACATCCGAATCTTTGCCCCAACATCCGCTTCGCCGGGCATGGGGATGTGGATGGTGCGCTGCGTGAGTGGGTAGCTTGGCCCACCCGCCGTCTCTTTCCCCTTCCCGATTCTTTGAGCGACGCTGATGGCGCCATGCTGGAGCCGCTAGGCGTGGCAATTCATGCAGTTGACCTGGGGAAACTGCAACCGGGGATGAATATCGGCGTGTTTGGCTGCGGACCGATCGGCCTGCTGGTCTTGCAGCTTGTACGCGCGGCAGGTGCGGGAGCGTGCCTTGTCACGGAACCACTACAACACCGTCTCGCTGCTGCACGCAATTTCGGCGCGATGGAATGGCCTCGGGGGCACACAGTGGATGTTGCCTTCGAATGTGCAGGAGAAAACGCTGCAGTAGATGACGCGCTGGATGCAGTGAAGCCAGGCGGGCGGGTCATTCTGGTCGGCATCCCAGAAGAGGACCGAACGACATTTAAAGCCTCAGTCGCTCGCCGGAAGGGCCTCACCATCAAGCTATCCCGCCGCATGAAATACACCTACCCGCGTGCCATCCAACTGGTCGCAAGCGGGCAGGTGGATGTGCGGTCGCTAGTAACCCACCGCTTTCCGCTGGAAAAAACAGCCGAAGCCTTCGCAGTGGCAAAACGGCGCGAAGGCCTCAAAGTTATCATCGAGGCTTAATCCACCTCTTCAAGCAACAATTGGCGCGTGTAGGGGATCAATCCTCCCGCGTCGATGATCGCCTGGCGGGCTTTGGGCAGCGGGGTGATGGTGAAGTGTCGGTTGCTACTACGGTTGACCACCTCACGCTCCTCAATGTCCAGCTCGTCGCCCTCCTCCGCCTCGATCTCAGGGCAAATAACCAGGTCCAGCCCCAGGTTGACGGCGTTTTGCAGGAAGATACGCGCAAAGCCCTTCGCAATAATGCGCAGCTCCCAACCCTTTAGACAAGAGGCGGCCTGCTCACGCGACGAGCCGCAACCAAAATTCTTACCCGCCACCACGATACTGCCACGGGAGATTACCAATGCGTTCAAATGTTTGTTAACCGGCAGGTCAGCAAAGGTATATTGCGGCGTCTCACTGGGCAACACAGTGGCCATGTAACGACCTGGATAAATGATGTCGGTGGAGATGTTGTCTCCCAAGTTCAATATGACTTTCGCCATGCTTCTATCCTCGTCTTAGTATATCTGTGGCTCCAATCTCATTTACGTGGGTCGCTAATGACCCCGGTCACGGCACTGGCGGCAGCCACCTCGGGCGAACACAAGTAGACCTCGGCATTAGGGTTGCCCATGCGGCCTTTAAAGTTACGGTTGGTGGTAGCAAGCGCCACCTCGCCGTCGCCTAATGCACCCTGATGCACTCCCAGGCACGGCCCACAGCCCGGATTCATCACCACCGCTCCCGCCTGTACCAGATCGGCGAGGATGCCCCGCTCCAGCGCCTGAGTGTAGATGCGGAAAGAGGCGGGGAAGACCAGCATACGCACGCCGCGCGCCACTTTCTTGCCCGCCAGGATGCGCCTGGCAGCCTCCAGATCGTCCAGGCGCCCGTTAGTACACGAACCGATCACAATCTGCTGGATGGCGATGCCCTGCGCCGCCTCCACCGGGTGCACATTATCCACTGTGTGGGGAAAGGCAACCTGTGGGCCCAAAGTGTCAGCATCCATCTCCACCACCTGGTCGTAGGCAGCGAATTCGTCTGGGCCTGATAAATCCAGCACTTCTCGAAGACCCGCTTCCTGGCTCAGGTAATTCCGCGTCTCCTCGTCCGGAGGGACAATGCCCGCCGTAGCGCCTGCCTCGACTGCCATATTGCACAACGTCAATCGCCCGGAGGTGGGCAGCCTGCGGATGGCCTCCCCATGAAACTCCAATACTTTGAAGGTAGCCCCTTCGGCGCCGATGTGGCCGATCAAAGCCAGGATCAAATCTTTAGCAGAGATGTATGGCTGGAAGTGCCCGTTCACCAATACTTCGATCGTCCCAGGTACCTCAACATTGAGCACCCGCCCCAAGGCCCAGACGGAGGCCATTTCGGTCGCGCCGATGCCGAAAGCGAATGCCCCTAAAGCCCCATGGGTGGTGGTATGGCTGTCGGTGCCGACCACTACCGCTCCCGGGCGCACATAGCCATTCTCAGGCAGGATCTGGTGGCAGATGCCACCCTCGTCGCCGCGAATGTCATGAAAGCGATGGATTCCCTGTTTTGCGATAAATTCGCGCACCTTCTTCTGGTTGGTGGCAGTTTTAGCGCTCTCGGCTGGCACGCGGTGGTCGAAGATAATGGCAATTTTTTCCGGGTCCCATACCCTGGCATCCAGCCCGGTTCCTTGGTAGATCTCTTGGAACTGGTTGATCACCAGGGCGGCATTCTCGTGGGACATGGCCAGGTCGACGCGCGGCTCGACCACCTCACCCACTTCCACCTGCGCTCGCCCGCTGGCGCGGGCCAGAATTTTCTCAACGATTGTCATTCCCATGGTTATTATTCCTATTGATCGACGAATTTTTGAACACAAAGCTATAGCCTGTAGGGACACGAAGGAACACGAATTAAGAAATCAAATGGATGATCATATGACCTTATTTTC
>Ga0153916_10000463_pt1 | contig 27158 bp, 27 predicted proteins | sample Opewatmetagenome_FD_109642 | JGI IMG/M metagenome (GOLD analysis project Ga0153916, IMG submission 109642) | Freshwater wetland microbial communities from Ohio, USA - Open water 3 Core 3 Depth 4 metaG | ecosystem: Environmental > Aquatic > Freshwater > Wetlands | place: USA: Ohio, Lake Erie...
CCCTTCCACTGGCGATCCCCGGACATCCGCTCCATACGTTGACCGAGGAGAACCGGGCTCTCGAGAAGATCCTGGCCGAGTTCAGGGCACTCCTGGACAGGATCGCGCCCGGGGACGGCGGTGTCACCCTGGAAAAGCTTCATGACGAGATCAAGTCCGCCCTCGGGGATCTGGCCGAGGTGGAAAAGCATTACCTTAAGAAAGAGAACCAGCTCTTCCCGGTCCTCGAATCGAAGGGGGTGAGCGGTCCTTCTAAGGTCATGTGGGCGATCCATGACGATATCCGGATGATGATCCGGGAGGTCCGCGGGCTTCTGGCTGAAGAGAGACCCGCCGAGGTCGTGACGGCGGGGCGCCGCCTCTCCGACATGATGGCCGACATGATTTACAGAGAGGAGAAGATCCTTCTGCCGCTGAGCCTTGAGACCCTGGACGAGAAGGACTGGGCTCGGGTGAAGAAAGGGGAGGAAGAGATCGGTTATGCCTGGGTGACTCCCGGGGCAAAGTGGAAGCCGGCGGACGACATCGAGGGATCGCCTTCCGTGCCCGAATACCGCCGGCCAGCCGCGGCGATGGAGCTTGACACGGGCGCATTGACCCCAGAGCAGGTTAACCTCCTGCTTAAGAACCTGCCCCTGGATGTCACTTTCGTCGATGAGACGGATACCGTGCGCTACTTTAGCGCCGGGGCCGAGCGCATCTTTCCGCGGAGCCCGGGAATCATCGGCCGGAAAGTCCAGAATTGCCACCCGCCGGACAGCGTCTACGTGGTCAATCGCATCCTCGAGGCCTTCCGCAAGGGGGAGCGCCGGGTGGCCGAGTTCTGGATTCAGTCAAGGGGCCGGTTCATCCATATCCGCTACTTCGCCCTCCGCGATGAAGCCGGGCGCTATAGGGGATGCCTTGAAATCAGCCAGGACGTCTCGTCCGCCCGCGATCTCCAGGGCGAGCGGCGTCTCCTGGACTGGAAATAAAAAGAGAATGGGAGGTCCATAATGCCAGTCAAAACCAAGAAAAAAGCGGTCCCGAAGAAGAAGGGTGGATCCCTGGAATGCGGTGTCTGCGGGTATCGCCTGATCGTCGACGAAGCCTGCGGCTGCGCCGAGGAGCACGTCTTCATCTGCTGCGACAAGCCGATGAAGAAGAAGGCCTAAAAGAGTTGGGATTTGCCCCCTCGGCTTGAGAGGGGCCGGTCCCGATGTTTTCGGGGCCAACCTGGGAGGTGGGAGTTGAGCGGACCGTTGTTCTCTATCGTGGATGTTTTTGCCGAAGACAAATATGCCGGCAATGAGCTGGCGGTCGTGCGCGGGGCCGAGGGCCTCACGGGAGAGGTCATGCAGAAGATCGCCCGCGAATTCAATTTCTCGGAGACGACCTTCGTCCAGGGCGACCGGAGACGCCGGGGGGGGTACGCTGTCCGCATCTTCACACCCGCAGCTGAGCTTCCCTTCGCCGGACACCCGACCCTCGGCACCGCATTCGTCATCCAGCAGGACCTGATCAAAGAGCCCGTGCAAGAAGTCGTCCTCAACCTGAAGGTCGGGGCCATCCCGGTCACTTTCGGCTATCGCGGCAGGAAGCCCGACGTCCTTTGGATGAAGCAAATCCAGCCTCAGTTCGGGAGGTTCCTGGAGGGCCGCGGTGTGGCCGCTGTATTAGGATTGGAGCCGGATGACCTGGACCCGAGGTTCCCGGTCCAGGAGGTCTCGACGGGCATCCCCTTTGTCATCGTTCCCGTCAAAACGCTGGAGGCGGTAAAAGGGAGCGTTTTGAGGGCGGACATGCTGGCCGGGCCGGCGGCCGGATGCCAGGCGTTCCTCCTTTTCACGCCCCAGGCCGAGCGCCCGGGGAATGACCTCCACGCCCGGGTGTTCGCCCATGGCTACGGCGTGGTCGAAGACCCGGCCACGGGCAGCGCGAACGGCTGTCTGGCCGGATATCTGGTCCGCCATCGTTATTTCGGGGGGCCCCGGATCGATGTCCGCGTCGAGCAGGGCTACGAGATGGGACGGCCGTCGCTGCTCCTTCTCAGGGCCGCTGGGAAGGCGGGGAAGATCGAGGTGCTCGTCGGCGGCCGGGTGATCCTGGTAGCCCGGGGGAGGCTTGTCTAGAGGATCGCGGAGCCTAAAGCTTACTATTCCTATAGAATTATTGTGATCAAGCCGTTAAGAGAGTATAATGAATTGTCTGAGAAGGCGCTTTTTGGAGCCTTCATTCAACCTGCGGGAATGAGCCCACTATGATCAACGACCTGGCGGTGATGATCGCCGGCAAGGCCGGGGACGGCGTCCTCTTCACGGGCAATGTCCTGGCCAAGCTGCTCAAGCGTCACGGCTGGGAGATTGTCACCTCCCGCGATTTTCCCTCCAATATCCGGGGCGAGTCCACCTGTTATACCGTCCGGGCCTCCCTGGATAAGATCTACGGGCTGAGCGACCAGGTGAATATCCTGCTGGCCTTTGACTGCGAGGCCATCCTGGCCCATCTTCCCGAGATCGCCCCGAACGGGATCGTCTTATGCGATGGTCAAGGCTTGATGGCCCCGCCTCCAGAGAAGGCGAGGGACAAGACCTTTCACCGATTCTATCTGCGCGCCCTGGCCCGCGAGCAATTCGGGCAGGAGATCTTCAAGAACGTCATCGCCCTCGGCGGGCTGAGCTATGTGCTCGACCTCGATCCCTCATTTCTTGAGGGGATCATCTCCGAGATGTTCCTCAAACGCAAGGGAGAAGAAGTCGTCCGGAAAAATATCCAGGCCGCACGTTTCGGCTACAAGAAGGCCAAGGAGATCACCGCCGAGACGGAACGGCATCCCCTGACCAAAAGAGGGGACGAGGGCCGGATCCTCATCTCCGGCGACGAGGCCATCGGATTGGGCGCCTTGGCGGCCGGCTGCCGGTTTTTCGCCGCCTATCCCATCTGCCCGGCCACTGAGGTCTGGCAGTGGCTTGTCCATTACCTGCCGGATTTCGGCGGGGTGACGGTCCAGACGGAGGACGAACTGGCGGCTCTCAACATGACGCTCGGAGCTTCCTTCGCCGGGGCGAGGGCGATGACCGCGACCTCGGGGCCGGGCGCTTCACTCATGATGGAAGCGTTCAGCCTGGCCGGGATGGCCGAGATCCCTGCCGTCATCGCCCATGTCCAGCGTCTGGGCCCGGCTACCGGGATGCCGACCAAGAGCCAGCAGGAAGATGTCCTCCAGTGGATTTTCGGCTCCCACGGCGAGTTCCCCCGTATCGTCCTGGCCCCGGGGACAGTCAACGAGTGCTTTGACCTGACGGTCGGGGCGTTCAACCTGGCGGACAAGTATCAGTGCCCCGTTATCGTTCTCACCGAGCTCGATATGGGCCAGAACTTCCGGACGGCTCGGGCCTTTGATTTTGCCGCAGTCAAGGTTGACCGTGGAAGGCTTCTCGGCCCGGACGAGCTCCGGAATGCCTTAGATTTTAAGAGGTACGAAATGACGGTGGACGGGGTCTCTCCCCGGTCCCTCCCGTCTTACAAAAACGGGGTCCATCTGGCTGAAAGCCTGGAGCACAATGAAAAAGGCTACAGGGACGAGGACCCCTTGAACCGCCGCCGGATGATGGAAAAACGGATGCGCAAGCTGGAGCAGGCGACTCCGGACCTTTTCCCTCCTCAAACCTGGGGATCCCAGAAGGCCGAGGTTGGCTTCATCGGGTTCGGGTCGACGCTCGGCGCGGTCCTCGAGGCTATGGAACGGCTGAGAGCGGAGAGCATTCCTTCCCGCTTCCTCCAGCTCCGGACCCTTTGGCCATTCCCGGCCGGCGAGGTCAGGCAGTTCTTGGCTGAGAGCCGGGAGATCTTTGTCGTCGAACACAACTTCTCGGGACAGCTGGCCACTTTGATCAAGAGTCAGATCAGCCCCTGCGGCGAGCTCAAGAGCATCCTCAACTACTCCACTCTTCCGTTCACTCCCCGGGAAATCGTCGATCCCGTCCTGAGGTCGCGCCGATGAAAACCAAGGAATCTTACCACCTGCAGAACCCCACCTGGTGCAAAGGGTGCGGCCTGTTCGGCATATTCGACGCGCTCAAGAGGGCGGCAGCGGCTCTCGAGATCGAGCCTGAAGACATGGTCATCGTCACCGGGATCGGCTGTCACGGCCGGCTCAATAACTACTTCAACGCTTACGGCTTCCATGGACTCCACGGCCGCGCCATGCCGGTGGCTACGGGGATCAAGCTGGTTAATCCCCGCCTCCAGGTCGTGGCCGTGAGCGGTGATGGAGATGCCTACTCCATAGGTCTTGGTCACTTCGTGCACGCTCTTCGCAAGAATGTCGGCCTGACCTACATCGTCTCCGACAACCGCGTCTATGCTCTGACCCAGGGGCAGGTGTCGCCGACCACGGAGTTCGGGACGGTGACGCTTTCGACCCCTTTGGGGTCTAAGGATTTCCCGATCGATGGGCCGTCGCTCGCCCTGGCTGCCGGAGGAACATACATCGCTCGGGGATTTTCCGGAGAGGTCGCCCTCCTGGCCTCGCTCATTGAGAGGGGGATGAGGCACGACGGCTTCGCCCTGATCGATATCCTCAGCCCCTGCGTCACGCACAACAAGGTGAATTCCTACGATTGGTACAGGCAGCATATCGTCCATGTCGAGGAAATCCCCGGATACAGCCCGAAGGACAAGGCGAAAGCGTGGGACGCCTTGAACGACCCGGAGAAAATCGCCGTCGGCTTGATCTACGAGGAGGATAAGCCCTCTTTTGAGGGACTCGTTCTGCCCGACCGGGATAAGCCGGTCGCCGCGCTCGACCTCAAGGTCGACATCCCGCGCCTGGATAAGATCATAGATACGTTCCGTTGAGATAGGGTTCGTGGTACAATTGGCGGAAAGGAGTCTTTTGCCATGAGAGAGAAAGTCGAAGCCGCCCTGAACAAAGTCCGGCCCGCCCTGATGGCCGACGGCGGAAATGTTGAGCTTGTGGATGTTACGGACGGAGTGGTCAAAGTCAGGCTCACGGGGGCCTGTGGCGGCTGTCCGATGTCCCAGATGACCCTGAAAATGGGGATCGAGCGGCACCTGAAAAAGGAAGTCCCTGAGGTCAAAGAAGTCATCGCCGTCTGAGCCGACGGTCTGATTTCCGGACAGGGTCATGCGCCAGGTTTATCTCGATCATATCGCTGCCACGCCTCTGGACCCCCAGGTCCTCGAGGCCATGCTCCCTTTCCTGCGAGAAAAGTTCGGCAATCCCCAGAGCCTGCATTCGGCCGGGCAGGAGGCCCTCCAGGCCATCGAGGAGGCGCGCTCGCGTGTGGCCCTGCTGATAGGAGCCGGAGACTCTGAAGTTTTCTTCACGGCGAGCGGCTCGGAAGCCAACAATTTCGCTCTTAAAGGGATAGCCGCGGCTCGCCGGGACAAGGGCAACCACATCGTCCTTTCCGCCATCGAACACCAATCTGTCCTCTATTCAGCCAAAAGCCTGGAGAAATCCGGGTTTTCCACGACCCTGGTTCCGGTCGACAAAACCGGTTCCGTCGACCCGGATGCCGTGCGTCAGGCCATCCGGAAAGAGACGGTGCTCGTTTCCGTTATCCTGGCCTCGAGCGAGGTAGGTACGATCGAGCCGCTGGCCGAGATCGCCCGGGTCTGCCGAGCGGCCGGCGTTCCGCTCCACACAGACGCGGTGGCCGCAGTCGGCAATATCCCGGTGGACGTCAGAGAGCTCGGCGTGGACGCGCTGAGCCTGGCCGCCGACCAGTTCTATGGTCCGAAGGGAAGCGGCGCGCTCTTCGTCAAGAAGGGGCTGCGCATCCTCCCGATCATCGATGGCGGGATCCAGGAAGGCGGGCGCCGCGCGGGCACTGAAAACGTCGCCGGGATTGTCGGGATGGGCAAAGCCGCCGAGCTCGCCCGAGCGAGCCTGGCCGAACGGCAGAACAAGATGAAGGCCCTCCGCGACCGGCTGATCGACCGTTTTCCCCAGAAAGTGGAGCGGGTCTATCTCACGGGACACCGCGACCGGCGCTTGCCCCACCAGGCCAGCTTCTGCGTCGAGTTCATCGAGGGTGAGGGAATGCTCCTCAACCTGGACATGAAAGGGATTTCCGTCTCCAGCGGCTCGGCTTGCACGTCGCGGGCGCTCAAGGCCTCGCACGTTCTCTTGGCCATGGGCATCGACCATGCGTTGGCCCAAGGCTCGCTTGTCTTCGGCCTGCTGGAGAGTACGGGAGCCGAGGACATCGATTATCTTCTGGACGTCCTTCCGCCCATCATCGACCGGCTGCGGAAGATGTCCCCTCTTTACACGAAATTCCTGGAGGAGAGCCAGAAATGATCTACACCGATAAAGTCATGGACCATTTTCAGAACCCAAGGAACGTCGGGGTGATAAAGGATGCCGACGGTGTCGGGCAGGTCGGGAACCCGGTCTGCGGCGATATGATGACCTTCTATGTCAAGGTCAAAGACAACAGGCTGGCCGATATCAAGTTCCAGACGTTTGGCTGTGGAGCCGCCATCGCCGTCTCCAGCATCGTCAGCGAGATCGCCATGGGCAGGACCCTGGATGAGGCCATGCAGATCACCAACGAGATCGTGGCTGAACAGCTCGGCGGCCTGCCCAAGAATAAGCTGCATTGTTCAAACTTGGGCGCCGATGCGTTGCACGCCGCGATCGAGGATTACCGGAAGAAACAGGCCGCCGAAAAGACGTCGGCCCCTCCTGAAGCCGAGAAATGCTCTTGCCCCTATTGCGACGGTCCCGTCGAGGGTTTGGAGGGAGCCTGCACCTCCTGCCATATCGAACTGGAGGAGTGTCCGCACTGCCACGGACTGACCAAGAAGGGCGAAGAGAAATGCACCCAGTGTGGGGCCGATCTCGAGACGGTATAAGCACGGGTTCGTCGGCCCCAGCTGAGCGTCCTTCCCTGATCGGCCTGTCTATGACCTGAGGAGAGCATGAAGTCAGACGCGACTCTGGACTGCTTCGGCCTCCTCTGCCCGATGCCTATCATCCAGACTGCCAAGAAGATCAAGGAGCTGCGCATCGGCGAAGTCCTCGAGATCGTCTCCACGGATGAGGGGATCAGAGCGGACATGCCCGCCTGGTGCAAAATGACCGGCCAGGAGTATCTCGGGCTGGAAAAAGACGGCGATGTCTATCGCGTCTACGTCCGGAAGCTCAAGGACTAGAGGTCCCGGGAGAGCGGTTGAACAAGGAAGAGATCCTCACCAGGATCGCCGAGCTCCGCAAGGGGCGGAAGGCGGTCATCATCGCCCACAACTATCAGATCGGCGAGGTCCAAGACATCGCCGATTACACCGGCGACTCGCTGGGGCTGAGCCAGGAGGCCGCCCGGAGCGCGGCGGAGGTCATCGTCTTCTGCGGCGTGCATTTCATGGCCGAGACGGCCGCCATCCTGTCCCCCCAAAAGACCGTCCTGCTGCCGGACCTTCATGCGGGCTGTCCGATGGCCGACACGATTTCCGCCCAGGAGCTCCGGGAATGGAAAGCGCGTTACCCCGGCCGCAAAGTCGTCAGCTATATCAATACGACGGCTGAGGTCAAGGCCGAGTCCGATATCTGCTGCACTTCTTCTAACGCCGTCAAGGTCGTGAATTCGCTTCCCGACGAGGAGGTCCTTTTTGTGCCGGACAAAAACCTGGCCGCCTACGTCGCCCGCCAGACAAGGAAAAGGATCATCGCCTGGGACGGCTACTGCTATGTCCACAACCAGATCCTGGCCGCGGATGTCCTGGCCAAAAAGAGGGCCCATCCGGAGGCCGAGGTTTGGGTCCATCCCGAATGCCGACCCGAAGTCATCGACCTGGCCGACAAGGTCATCTCCACGGGCAAGATGGTAAAGGCGGCCCAAGAGACATCAGCCGAAGAGGTCCTGATCGGAACCGAGGCCGGGATCCTTCACCGGCTGCGTAAGGAGAATCCGCGGACGGCCTTCCTCCCCGTCAAGGACTTGGCCTTCTGTTCGAACATGAAAAAGATCACCCTCATCAAGGTCTGGATGGCCCTGGAGGAGATGAAATACCGCATCGAGGTCCCCGCCGCCGTAAGCCAGAGGGCGCGGGGCGCCATCGAGAAAATGATCCAAATCTAAGGAGGTCCTGATGAAAAAGATGACCGAAGAGAACGTCAAGGGCGCTTTTGCCGGCGAAAGCCAGGCCCACATGAAGTACATGGCCTTCGCCGATACGGCGGAGAAGGAAAAGCTCGCCAACATCGCCCGACTGTTCCGCGCGGCCAGCTTCTCCGAGCAGATGCACGCGTTCAACCACCTGCGGACTCTCAGCGGAATCAAGAAGACGGCCGAGAACCTGCAGGGGGCTATGGACGGCGAAATTTTCGAGGTGATCGAGATGTACCCGGCTTACGTCAAGGTGGGCGAGGACCAGGGAGAGAAGATGGCCGTTACGTACTTCAACTATGCCCTGGCGGCCGAAAAAGTCCACGCCGGACTATATAAAAGGGCCAAGGAATCCGCCGATGCTGGCAAGGATCTCGGCTATTTTCCGATCCATGTCTGCGGCGTTTGCGGTTTTACGGTCGAAGGAGAAGCTCCTGACAAGTGCCCGGTCTGCGGCTCTCCCAAAGAGAAGTTCGTCAAGTTCTAGGGCGAATCCCGGACGAATGCGAGGAAAACCATGCCCCTGAACGCCAAGTTGCAGCCTTATGAGGTTTTGGCGGTCGCCATCCGGTCGGAAATCGAGGCGGCCGATTTTTATGGCGGAATCCTGGAGAAGGTCAAGAACATTCTCCTGCAGCAGAAGCTGAAATTCCTGGCCATGGAGGAGAAGAAACATCGCCAGGTCCTGGAGAGGCTTCATGCCCAGCGCTTTCCCGGGGTTGAGCTCAAGATCCCGGAAACGCCGGCCAGTCCGATGACCGCGCCCGGTTGGAGCGAGAAAGCCACGGTCCTCGACCTGTTCAAGATCGCGCTTGAGGCGGAGAAACAGGCTGAACAATTCTATCGGGACGCCCGGAGTGCCATGGCCGATGCCGGCAGCCGGAAGATACTCGAGTATCTCAGCCGGGTCGAGCGAAGCCACTATTTCTTGATCAGGTCCGAGATCGACCTGCTCGGCCGGTTCCCCGACTATTATGATGTCGAGGACTTCCATCTGGGCCAGGACCTTTTTCACATCGGACCTTGAGGACTTTTTCTAATTCTGATGATTAGCAAATGGGTCCTGTCACGGCGCGTTCCCGTCCGTCCTCGCCTAAGACCCGCCCACCCGCCACCATTGGCTGCGGGCGGGCGGGAACTGGCGCCGCACCACCCATTTGCAGCGTGACCTTAATTTTTGGACTTAGATAAAATGGTGTCTGAATATGGAGCCTGCTAAAGAACGGATCGGCAAGATCATCCGCATTCTCCGCCGCGAATATCCGGACAGCCATACGGCGCTGGGATTCGAATCGCCCCTCCAGATCCTGGTGGCCACTATCCTGGCGGCTCAGTGCACGGACCAAAAGGTCAACCAGATAACGCCGGCCCTCTTCCGGAAATATCCGACGGCGGAGGCCTTTGCAGCGGCCGACCGGGCGGAGCTCGAGGCGGTGATTCGGCCGACGGGTTTTTTCCGCAACAAGGCAAAGAGCATCATCGGCGCGACCCGCAAGATCGTCGAGGAATTCGGGGGCCGGGTGCCGGCGAACATGGCCGACCTGGTTACCCTTCCCGGAGTCGCCCGCAAGACCGCGAACATCGTGCTGTCCTCGGGTTACGGCATTGCGGAGGGGATCGCCGTCGACACCCACGTCAAGCGGCTCTCCGGCCGCCTCGGGCTGAGCCGGCAGCTTGACCCGGAGAAGATCGAAAAGGACCTGCTGAACCTGGTCCCCCAAAAGGACTGGCTGGATTTTAACTACATGCTGGTCAACCACGGCCGGAAAATCTGCCAGGCCCGGAAGCCGCGCTGCCCGGAGTGTGTTCTTCAGAAACTGTGCCCCTCGGCCGCGAAATTCTTCCCCGAACTCAAAAGGTAAGATAGGCGGAGCCTGAACGGATCTCCGAATTCGGTACCCCTCCGCCTCCTTTCCTGCTATAATTCTTGGGAAAGCCTGGCTTTTCGGGGCAAGGAGCGGAAGATGGTCCGAGAGGCGATGCTCTGGCGCGGTTTGGAGGAGGGGAGGGTCGAGTGCTCCCTCTGCGCCCATCGCTGTCTTATCGCGCCGGCCAAGTTGGGCGTCTGCGGTGTCCGTGAAAACCGTCAGGGAAAACTGGTCACCCATGTCTACGGTGAGGTCATCGCCGCTCACATCGACCCGATCGAGAAGAAACCCCTCTATCATTTTTTGCCCGGGACGACCTCACTCTCCATCGCCACCATAGGCTGCAACTTCCGCTGTCCCTTCTGTCAGAACTGGCAGATCTCGCAGGCCGCTAAGAAGGGAAAAGGAGCTGGCGACGGCCAGGCGCTCTCTCCGGAGGAGATCGTTCAGACGGCCAAGAAGCGCGGCTGCCGGAGCATTTCCTATACGTACACTGAGCCGACGATCTTTTTTGAATATGCCTTTGACACCGCTAAGCTCGCCCGGTCAGCCGGTCTGGCCAATGTTTTTGTGACTAATGGGTACATGACGGCCGAGGCGCTGAAGGTGATCCAGCCCTACCTCGACGCAGCCAACGTGGATCTCAAGGCTTTTAAGGACGAGACCTATAAGAAAGTCTGCGGCGCCCGGCTCGAGCCGGTCCTCGATTCCATTCGGCTGATGCACGAGCTCGGGATCTGGGTCGAGGTGACGACACTCATCGTCCCGGGAATGAACGACGGCGATGAAGAGCTGGCCGCCAGCGCCCGTTTCATTTCCTCTGTCAACCCCGAGATTCCCTGGCATATCAGCCGGTTCCATCCGGACTACAAGGTCACCCAGACGCCGGCGACGCCGGTCGAAAAACTGCGCCGAGCCGCCGCCCTGGCCAAGGAGGCCGGGCTGAAGTTCATCTATATCGGCAATGTCTGGGGGGAGTCGGAGGCGACCGCCTGCCCGCGGTGCGGGAAAGTCCTGATCCGTCGGAGAGGCTTCTCCGTCGAAGAGAACACCGCCAGCGGCGGCCGATGCCCTTCCTGTGGCGACCCTATCGCCGGAGTGTTCTGAGTTGACGGACCTTGGCCTGATCACTGACCTCTACGAGCTGACCATGGCGGCTTGCTACTACGACCACGACATGTCCGAACGGGCAGTCTTCAGCCTCTTTGTCAGGGATTATCCGCCCCGGCGCCGCTATTTCGTTGCCGCCGGTCTCGAGGACGCCCTCCGTTATCTCCGCGAGCTGAGGTTCACCCCCGGCGATCTGGAATACCTGGACAGCCTGCGGCTCTTTAAGAAGGATTTCCTCGACCACCTGGGAAACTTCCGGTTCAGCGGCGACGTTCAGGCCATCCCCGAGGGCCGTCTCTTCTTTGTCCATGAACCCCTGATCGAAGTTGAGGCGCCTCTCATCGAGGCTCAGCTTGTCGAGACTTTCCTCATCAATGCCCTCAACTTGCAGACGATGATCGCCACCAAAGCCTCCCGTTGTTTCCAGGCCTCCGGAGAGCGGAAGCTCGTCGATTTTTCTCTGCGCCGGGACCAGGGGACCGAAGCCGGGCTCAAGGTCGCCCGGGCCAGCTACATCGGCGGCTTTGTCGGCACGAGCAACGTCCTGGCCGGCAAGACTTTCGGTCTTCCGGTCTTCGGAACCATGGCCCATTCGTTTATCACCAGCTTTGACCGCGAGATCGAGGCTTTCCGGGCGTTCGCCAGGACATTTCCTCACAATACCGTGCTTCTCGTGGATACCTACGATACGGTCAGCGGTGCCTTGAAGGCGGCCCGGGTCGGCAAGGAGATGGCCGAGAGGGGAGAGAGGCTGAGGGGCGTCCGGCTGGACAGCGGCGATATTGCCGGCTTGAGCAAAAAAGTCCGGAAGGCGCTGGTTCAAGCGGGGATCGGCGAGGCCACGATATTCGCCAGCGGGGGGCTGGATGAAGACGGCATCCGTCGCCTCCTCCGCCGCGGTGGCGATGTCGACGGCTTCGGGGTCGGTACCAAGCTCGGTGTTTCGGCTGATGCGCCCTGCATCGATATCGCCTATAAGATGGTCGAATATGCGCAGCGTCCGGCGCTAAAGCTCAGCCCCGGCAAGGCGACCTGGGCAGGGAAGAAACAGGTCTTTCGGCTGTCCATGCCGCCCGGCAAGCTGAAAAAAGACCTCATCGGGCTGCGCGATGACCGGCTTCCGGGAGAACCCCTGCTCCAGAAAGTTATGAGTCGCGGGAAGATCGTGTCCAGGATGCCTTCGCTCCCCGAGATCAGGAAGAGGTTCCTGGACGAATTCACGAAGCTCGACGAGAGATACAGAGCCATCGAGGGACGCGGCCCCTTTTTCCCCGTGAGGTTCTCGCCCCGCCTCCGCGCCCTCCAAGCCAAGACTGTTCGCGGCGTCAGGCACCGGGAGTTCGAGGAGAGCTGATCAAAGGCCGGCGATCCAATCCTCCATTGCCTGGATATGGAGTCTGATGAGCTCATCCGGGTTTTCGGGTTTCTCTGATTTCTGGCGACGGCCGTAAGCAGCGACGCCGGCATCGATGTCGAGCCAGGGAGAGAGGAGGCCACCGGGGGCGAAAGCTCCGCGTCTGTTTTCCTCCGGGTCGGCTGCCTGGAGACAGGGCAGCCTCTCTCTTATCCTCTTATAGATAGCCGAGTAAACCTGATCGTACTGGAAATAGGCCCCTGCGCCCTGAGACTCCAAGTATGAGCCCACCGTCCCGTCCGTATCGACGAGACCGAGACAATCGGGGTGGAGCGGCATGATGCCGAGCTTGTCGCTGTCCTGCCCATGTCCCAGCTGACCGAGAGGAAAGAGGCGGCAGACGAGCGGCCTGTCAGGATGGACGCCGCAACCGCGGGAATTGAGAAAGATACAGCTCCCGTCCGGTTTATTGCGAAGGACGGTTGCCCCTTCTTCCGCGTATGTCCGGTAGAGCTTGGTTGTGGAGATCTTAAGGGACCTGGCCAGACGAAGGGCCTCATACGGGCCGAGCCGGATCGCTTTGTTGGAGCAGCAAACGCTGCAAACTTGGCATTTGAAAGAAAAAGGGCTGTCCCTTTTCAAGTTGAAAACGAGAGCGGTGGCAGGCCCGGCTTGGTCCACTTCAGTTTTGAGCGGAGCCGAATCGTATGATAAACGAGGCCGGTTGTCAATCGAGGAGTCGCAACTGCGGGCCATTCGATCCGGCTCGCGCCTTTGGCGATAGGTTCGCTTCAGCGGGAATTTCTGCTAAAATAAAAAGAGAGTGGAGAAGAAAGGGATGTCCGAGAGGTTCCGGTTCCTCGATCATACTTCCGACGCCAAGTTCCAGGCCTATGGCCGCACCCTTGAGGAAGCTTTTGCCAATGCCGCTCTGGCCACGGTTTCTCTGATGTGGGACCCGGCCGCGGTGGAGAAGATGCTGGACCACCCGGTGGCCGTCCAGGGCAGGGACTTGGAACAGCTGCTCGTCCGGTTCCTGGGCGAGGTCATCTATCTGTTTGAAACCCGGTCGCTCTTTGTGGCCGCCGTGGATGACCTGAAGATCGAAAAAGCCGCTGAGGGCTTCCGCCTCAGGGCCGTCTTCAGGGGCGATGACCGGCCGGCGAGGTATGCGATTTTCGGCCACGTCAAGGCCGTCACCTATAATGAGATGAGGATCGATCAGGGTTGCCCCGTGACCGTCCAGGTCGTGGTCGATGTCTGAGAGGTAGCTGATGGAACTCCGAAAAATTACCGACTTGATCTGGGAGATCCCGAAGCAGGCGGACATGAGGGTACCGGCGATCGTCTATGCTTCGTCTCGGCTTCTCGAAAGCGTCAAGAAGGACCTGACGCTCCAGCAAGCCCGGAATGTCGCCTGCCTGCCGGGCATCCAACGGATGTCCTATGTCATGCCGGACGGCCACCAGGGCTACGGTTTCCCCATCGGGGGAGTGGCGGCCTTCGATATGGATGAGGGCATTATCTCCCCCGGAGGCGTCGGCTACGATATCAACTGCGGGGTCCGGCTGCTGCGGACGGATTTCAACGAACAGGACATCGCCGCCAGACGAAAAGAGCTTCTGGCGGAGATCTTCAAGGAAGTGCCGGCAGGAGTCGGAAAAGGCGGCATCACCAGGCTCAGCCGGAGCGTCCTCAAAGACATCTTGACGAGAGGAGCCGAGTGGGCCGTCGAGAACGGCTACGGGACAAGGGACGATCTTCTCATGACCGAGGAAGGGGGCCGGATGATCGAGGCCGACCCGGCCCATGTCTCCGACCGCGCCTTGGAACGGGGCATCCCTCAGCTCGGGACGCTGGGCGCTGGGAACCACTTCCTGGAAATCCAGAAGGTCTCTCATGTCTATGACCAAGACTTGGCCCGGGTTTTCGGCCTTTCCGGGGTCGGTCAGGTCATGGTCATGATCCACTGCGGCAGCCGCGGCCTGGGACATCAGGTGGCCTCGGACTACATCGAGCTGATGGAGAACAAGCTCGGGACCAAGGGACTGCCCGACCGGGAGCTCATCCATGCGCCCATCCGCTCGCCGCTGGGCCAACAGTATTATCGGTCCATGTGCGCGGCGGTGAACTACGCCTTCGCCAACCGCCAGCTCATCGCTCACTGGGTTCGTGATGTTTTCGCCAAGGTTATGGGAAGCGCCAAGGGGATGCGCCAGGTGTACGATGTCTGCCACAATGTGGCCAAATTCGAGAAACACACGATCGCCGGAGAAGCGCGCGAAGTCTGCGTCCACCGCAAAGGGGCGACCCGGAGCTTCGGCCCGGGGAGGCGGGAAATACCCGAAGCCTACAGGGCGAAAGGCCAGCCCGTCATCATCCCCGGAAGCATGGGGACGGCTTCGTATCTCCTCGTCGGGACAGCTGGGGCCGAGGAGTTGAGCTTCAGCTCTACGGCGCATGGGGCCGGACGCGTCATGTCCCGGCACGAAGCGCTGCGCCGCTTCCGGGGTGAGCAGATCCGGGACGAGCTCCAGAAAAAAGGGATCGAGCTCCGGTCCGCCAGCTGGAAGGGGGTGGCCGAAGAAGCCGCGGCGGCCTACAAGGATGTGGACGAAGTCGTCAGGGTCTCCCATGAGGTCGGGATCGGCTGCTTGGTGGCCAGGGTCGTTCCCGTCGGAGTGATGAAGGGCTAAAAAAGATCAGGTGATGACCTTGTCGATATCCTTTTCGGCATAATCCTCAAACTGCAGAGCCAAGATATATTCGCCCCGCCACATGAGATAGTGGCTGTTCTCGACCTTGCTCAAGTACATCAGCATCTGCCTGTTGGTCGCCTGGACCCTCTTGGCCAGGGAAGCGTAGAACTCCCGGGCGGACTTCTCCGCGATCATCGCCTGGCTCAAGACATCGGCGAGGCTGGAGGACGGCTTGAGAGAGACCGCTGGGAGAAGTCGCTCATCGACGGACTTGGGGATCTCCGGCTTCTCTCCCCCCCACATCGAGGCGAAGAGGCGCAAGAGGATGTCCTTGTGCTTCTTTTCTTCGAGCGCCAAAAGACCGAACTTCTCCTTGAGAAGGGCATTTCTCACCCGGTCGGCCATCCTGGCATAGATTCTGTGGGCATCGATCTCGGCCCGGATAGCGTATCCCAGCAATTTCTTCACGGGCTGCTTAGCAAGGCTGACCATGATCATCTCCTTTCAAAGAACACAAGATACACCAATGGCTGAAAGAGTGCAAACCTTCTCCGGATCATGTTATCGGAGCTTCTTCTTGAGCTGTCCCAGGCTGAGACAGTTGAGGATGTCCTTCTTTTTCAGCCAGGCCCGGCGGGCGATCCCGACGCCGAAGCGCATCATCTTGAGTCCCCCGGAGGAGTGGGTATCTGTGCCGAGGGAGAGGCAAACGCCGAGGTCTTGCGCTTTTTTGAGGTAGTGCTCATTGAGGTCCAGACGGTCATAATAGGAATTGAGCTCCAGGGCCTTGCCCATTCGAAGGGCCCCTTTGAGCACCGCTTCGAGGTCGACATCGTAGCCTTCGCGGCCCGAGATCAGCCGGCCGGAGGGGTGGCCGATGATATCGAGGTAAGGGTTCTCCATGGCCTTGAGCATCCGGGCGGTGACGTTCTTTTTGAACCCGGAATGGATCGAGGCCACGACCACGTCAAGCCTGGCGAGGATCTCATCGGGAAGGTCGAGAGAGCCGTCGGCCAGGATATCCACCTCTGTCCCCGTCAGCAGCTGGACGCCCTTCAACTTGCCATTGAGCTCCGTGATCTCCTTCATCTGACGGCGGACCCGGTCGGGCGTCAAGCCGCCGGCGTATTGGGCAGTTTGGCTATGGTCGCAGACGGCGAGGTAGCTGTAGCCTTCCCGCCGCGCCAGGTCAGCCAGTCCCGAGAGAGTGACATGACCGTCGCTCCAATCGGAATGGACATGAAGGTCGCCGCGAATATCTCCGTAGTCGATGATCTCGGGGAGCTTCCCCTTGAGGGCCAGCTCGATCTCGCCTCGGTCCTCGCGCATCTCCGGGGGAAACAGCGGAAGGCCCAGGGCGGCGTAGACTTCCGCCTCATCACGGCCGGCGATCCTTTTGGCTCCGCGAAAAACGCCGTACTCGGAGATCTTCAGGCCCCTGTCCTTGGCCATTCCGCGGAGCTTAATGCTGTGGGCCTTGGATCCCGTGAAGTACTGGAGGGCCGCCCCGAACTCCGAATCGTCGACGATCCGCAGGTCGACCTGTCTTTCTCCCGTATCAGAAGCAAACACCACCGAACCTTTGGTCGTTCCCGCGGCCAGAACCCTGGTCACTTTCGGATGGGAAGCGAAATAGTGAATGATCTCGGCCCCGTCTCGGCCGCTGGCCAGGATGTCGATGTCCCCGACGGTCTCTCTCATGCGGCGCAGCGACCCGGCGGGGGAGATCCGCTTGATCCCGGGAGCGAGCTTGAGGTAGTCGATGACCTCTTCGGCCAGAGTCAGAGCGATATAGATGGGGATGCGCTCCTGAGCTTTCTCATAGCTTTCGATCCCCTTGAGGATGCCGCCCACCCTCTTTTCGCCCATCCCCGGGAGCGCGGCCAGGGAGCCGTCCCTGATGGCCTTCTTTAGGTCCTCGAGGTCGCGGACTCCCAGCTTTTTATAGGCTAGCTGGACCGTCTTAGCGCCGAGGCCCCGGACCTCCAAGAGCTTGAGGAGGTTCTCCGGGATCCCCGAAAGCGCCTCCTCGTATTTTTTCATCTTCCCGGTTTTCAGATATTCCTCGATCTTGGCCGCGATGCCGCTGCCGATTCCCGGGACCGTCTCAAGCTTCCCTTCATCGGCCAGGGATTCGATGTCGTCGCCGAGGTCCTCCAGGACCGCAGCCGCCCGGCGATAGGCGAGGACCTTGAAGGCCATCTCGCCTTTGATCTCCAAGGCGTCGGCGATCCTGCTGAAGAGCGAAGCGATCTCTTTGTTCTTCATCTTGTTCTTCATCCGTCTCCGGGAAGGCGGGACCGTCTTCCTCCTTTATTCTATATCGGGTCTGCTTTTCAGACAATGCGGATGACCGGAGATCGAACGGGCGGTTTGCCAGCCGAGATTGCCCGGCGGGCGCCGTTATGCTAACTTCAAGGGAAAACGGCCAGGCTTGAGGAGCCATCGAGTGCGAAGGCGTTCATTCTTCCAGAAGTACCTGCTTCCCGGTTTTGTGTTCCAGGGTGTCCTGATCGCCGGCGGCTACGGAACGGGACGGGAGCTCGTCGAATACTTCATGAAATTCGGCGTGCTCGGCGGGATCCTGGGCATGTTCGGGGTGACGACCGTCCTGTGGGCTATGATTCTGGTCGTCACGTTCGAGCTCGCCCGGAAGTTCGGGACCTACGATTACCGGTCGCTGCTCCTGAGGGTGGAAGGTCCGCTCTGGATGGCCTTTGAAGCGTGTTATCTCGTCCTCATGGTCGTCGTCTTGGCCGTCGTCGGCTCAGCAGCCGGCGTCCTCCTTCGGGACAATTTCCGGATCCCCTATGTCTACGGCGTTATCCTCATGCTGGCGGCGATCGGGTTCCTCACCTTCAAGGGAGGACGCCTGCTCGAGAGGTTCCTTTTCTCCTGGTCGATATTGATCTATATCGTCTATGGACTCTTCCTGGCGGTGTCGATCTGGAGGTTCGGACCTCAAATGCGCAGCTCGCTGGCCGAGGGCTCGGTCCTTCCAGGATGGGCCATGGGAGGGTTCAAGTATGCCCTCTATAACATGGGCGTCATCCCCACGGTCCTGTTCTGCGTGGGCCGCATCGAGACGCGACGGGAGGCCGCGATATCGGGCTTCCTGGCCAGCGTCATCGGGATCCTGCCCGGGTTTTTGTTTTATCTCGCCGTCCTCGGTTTCTATCCCGCAGTGCTGAGCGAGGAGACACCGGCTTTCTTTGTCCTCCGGCAGACCGGTTCGCCTTGGCTCCTCGTGGCCTTCCTGGTCGTCCTCTTCGGGACGCTGATCCAGACGGGGACGGGGTTCATTCACGCTTTCAACCAGCGGATCCAATCGGCCCTGGAAGCTCGGGGAAGAAGATTTCCCGCCTGGCAGAGGCCGGTGATTGCGCTCGTTCTTCTGCTCTTGAGCCTCGGCATCTCGAGTTTCGGGTTGATCGCCCTGGTGGCCAAGGGATACGGCAGCCTCAGCTGGGGGATCTTCCTTTTCTATTTTGTCCCCTTGATGACCGTCGGCCTCGGCCGCATCCTGCGCCGGGATTGAGCCCTGTGGTGGGATACCTAGGATACCGGGGAAGCGGGCCAGGTTGATATTTTGCCCGATGGCCCCTATATTAGGGCAGGCATGAAGGTTGTTCTCGCCGGATTCAACATCGACAAAGAGGTCATCGATGACCTGAAGCGTCAATCTCCCGCGCGGGAAGATGTGACGCCGGAAACACTTTCGGCCGCCTATGCCCGCATTTCCCGTGACCCGCGCCCGGCCGATGAGCTCCGGGCCGTCGCCCGGCAGGAGGTCGAGCGGGCGCGGCGCTCCAACCAGGCCATCATCTTCAAAATGGGACACCACTCGGTCGCTGAGCATGCCGTCTTCAATTTCGACATCATCGGCGTGAGCCGCCTCGCCCTCGAGGAGATCGAGAGATTCCGCCTCGGCTCCTACACCGAAAAATCCCAGCGGTATATCAAGCTGGGCGATGATTTCGTCATCCCCGAGGAAATCAAAGAGGCTGGCGGGGAACGGGCTTACGTGCGAACCATACGGGCGCAGAACTCGCTCTACCACGGACTCTATGAGAGACTTAAGCCTTACGTCTTTAATAAATATAAGGAGCTGGCCGGGAACCCCAAGCTTCATCCGCTTCTCGAAGGCTGGGCCAAAGAGGATGCCCGGTACGCCGTCAGCTTGGCCACCGAAGGGCAGGTCGGCTTGACCATCAACGCGCGGAACCTGGAATTGCTGGTCAGGCGTTTCGCGGCCAAGAAGCTGCTTGAGCTCCGGGATTTGAACAACAGGATCTATGCGCTGGCCAAAGAGGTGGCCCCTTCGATCATTCTCTTCATCAAGGCCACCGACTTCGATGCCCGGACAGGTGACGATCTCAAGGAGGCGTCAAGGACCCTTTTCCCGAAACCGGGCAAGGCGGGCGAGAAAAGAAGCCCCCGTAAGGCGGCGGAGGACGAGGTGGCCTTGGCCGGGGCGACAACGGACGGGGATGACAGGATTCTGGCAGCCCTCCTTCACACTTCGAGCGCCCTGCCGTATGGTCTCTGCCTGAGGCGGGTGCGCTGGCTGACGCCAGCTGAGAGGACGGAGCTCATCAAGACGGCGCTCCAGCACATGGAGTTCTATGATTTCCCCCCGCGGGAGTTTGAGTACGCCGACCTCACCTTTTCGCTCCTTGTTTCGGCCTCCTGCTTCGCCCAGCTCAAGCGCCACCGGATGGCCACCCTTACTGTCCAGGACTATGACCCGGCGCTGGGCGTGACTGTCCCTCCTTCGGTTGAGGCCGTGGGCGCCGGCCGGGAGTTCCGCGAGCTGATCGCCCGGACGAACGAGACATATGAGACTCTTCTCCTAAAAGCCGGCCCGGCTGCCGCTTACGTGCTGACCAACGCCCATCGCCGCCGTGTCCTCCTCAAGGTCAATGTCCGGGAACTTTACCATATCTCTCGGCTTCGTGAGGATCCCACGGCCCAGTGGGAGATCCGGGAGATCGCGGGAAGGATGTCCGGGCTGGCGAAGAAGGAGATGCCGCTGAGCTGCCTGCTCCTTGGCGGCAAAGACAGGTATCCCGCCCTATATCAAAAGGTGTTCGGGAAGCCCCCCAAAGTCCCGCCCCCGCTGCAGTATGTTAGATCAGGGACGAAACCCTGATCGGGCAACTGTTGACCTGCCGGAATCTCTGCCGGGAATCATAGTTTGCGGAGCGTATCTATTTCACGATGAACTTGAAGAATTTCCTGTTTCCCACCTTCAGGACGTGTTCCTGACCATCACCGACGTTCACTTGGTAGTTGATATTAGTGATTCTCTCGCCGTCAAGATAGACCCCCCCTTGTTGCATGACTCGTTTGGCTTCGCCCCGCGAAAGGAAGATTTCCATGTTCATCATTATGTTTATGAGGGGTCGCTCGACTTGGATCTCAGCGCGGTCGGAAATCTTTATATTTTCCACTATGGTGATTTCAAGATTGGCCGGCACTTCTTTCTGTTTGTGCACGCGGTCGAACTCCAGGGCGGCTGCCTCGGCCTCTTCCTTCCCCCAAAAATCCGAGATGATCGACTTGGCCAAGTCCGCTTTGAGGTCCCTGGGGTTGACTTTCCCTTCTTCTGCCTGCCGCTTCCAGGCTTCGAGCTGAGTCAGCGGCACATCGGTCAGGAGCTCATAGTACCGGTACATCAGCGGGTCGCTCACGGACATGATCTTGCCGAACATGTCCTTGGCCGGGTCCGTGATGCCCACATAATTGCCCAACGATTTGCTCATCTTCTCGACGCCGTCCAGCCCTTCCAGGAGCGGCATGGTCATGACGATCTGCGGTTCCTGCTGGAATTCCCGCTGGATATCGCGGCCGACGAGAAGGTTGAATTTCTGGTCGGTCCCCCCCAGTTCCACGTCGGCCCGGAGCGCGACCGAGTCATACGCCTGCATCAGCGGGTAGAGGATCTCATGCACCGAGACCGGGATGCCTTCCTTCAGCCTCTTGGCGAAGTCGTCCCGCTCGAGCAGCCGGGCAACGGTGTATTTGGCCGCCAGCTGGATGATCTCGAAGCTGCTGAGTTTGCCCAGCCAGCGGGAGTTAAAGTCGATAATGGTTTTTTCCCGGCTCAGGATCTTGTAGATCTGAGCCTTGTACGTCTCGGCGTTTTTCAGGATGTCCTCATGGGTCATGGCCGGCCGCGTCGCCGACCGTCCCGAGGGGTCGCCGATCAGGCCGGTAAAATCACCGATGAGGAAGACGACATCATGGCCAAGGTCCTGGAAGTGCTTCATCTTCCGGAGAAGGACGGTATGGCCGAGATGGATATCGGGGGCGGTGGGGTCGAACCCCACCTTCACGGTGAGAGGCTTTTTTTCCCGGAGCGAGCGCCCGATCTTGACCCGGAGTTCATCCTCTTGGATGAGGTCGACACAGCCTTTGCGAAGGTAGGCGAGCTGCTCCTCGACGGCCTTGATCATGCTTCCCTGATAAACACGCGTCTTCCGCGGACTTCCAGCCGGCCCTCGAAGAAGAGGCGCACGGCCTCGGGGTAGATCCGGTGCTCTTCGACGAGGATCCGGTCGGCGAGAGTGTGCTCGGTGTCGTCCTGGAGGACGGGCACGACGGCCTGGATGATGATGGGCCCCATGTCGACATCCTCAGCGACGAAGTGGACGGTCGCGCCCGAGAACTTGACCCCCCAGTCGATGGCCTTCTGCTGGACATGCAACCCGGGGAAAGACGGGAGTAGCGCGGGATGGATGTTCATGCAGCGGCTCTTGAACTCGCGGCAGAAATAGGGAGAGAGTATCCTCATGTAGCCGGCCAGACAGATCAGGTCCACGGCCCGCTTCCGGACCTGCCGTATCGCTTCCTTATCATATTCCTCCCGGCTGGGGAAAAGCTTGGGGTTGAGATAGAATGTCTCCAGCCCCCTCTCCCGGGCGGCTAGAAGCCCTGGGGCCGTTTCGACGTTGCTGAAGACAAGCGCGACCGAGGCGTTGATCTTCCCCGCCAGGATGGCATCATGGATCGCCCGGAAGTTGGACCCCCGGCCGGAGAGGAAGACGGCGATCCTCCCTGCTTTCTTGGGGCTGACAAAAATCTCTTCCGCCATGGCTTGGCCCTCGCACGACGATTTTAGAGTTTCAGAAGCACACCTATTTTAATTGAATAGCCGCCGAAATCAACCACGGCCTCGTGGACGTTGCGGATATTTTGGCCAGTGGGGGCCTCGGGGAGGACGTGCATTTTGGACTCCCAGACGCCGGACTGGGCAGCGTCTTCCTCATAGAAATAAAGGATCCCTTTCTCCCCCGGCTTGTTCTCCCCGGAAAAACCATCCACGCGGGCGAACTTGGCCGCAGCCTCGATGAAGAAACCGAGCGACTGATCGAAAGAATAGCTGAGGCCGAGACCGCCGAGATAGGTCAGCCTGCCGGCTTGGGTGTTGTCATAGACCGGATAAGCAAAACGCGTCTCGGTGCCCTTCTTCTGGGCTTCCCGGGACACGTATCTGGCCTGGACCCATCCCGCTCCGGCGCGAAGGTAGACGTTGAGTTTCCGGGTCAGAGGCAGGTTGAAGTAGCCGGAAGCCATGACCGGGAACGCGCTGACCTTGGTTGGTCGAGCATACTCGTATAGGATCCCGCCCTGGTCGATGGTGATAAGTGTCGCCTCCTCATCGAGGGAGCTCTGGGCAAATCCGGCGCTGAGGCCGAGCTTGATCCAGCGGGAAAAAGAGAGGACCAGCTCGGCTTCGAAATCCACGCCGAGGTGAAGTTGGCCCCCAGTGCCGCTGACGAATTCCATGCCGGGGTCGACATCGGCCGTTCTCTTCATTCCTTCGTTCCAGTCGGCCAAGGCGGTGTTGACTTCGGCTAGGTCCATCCGCCACAGGCCGGAGGACAATCTCATCTGCACATCGAGCCCACGGGAGAAGGCGGGGAGGAAGAGCAGCGCTCCCAGGGCGGCGAAAATCAGTGTCTTTTTCATCCCCGCTGCGCCCCCTCTTATCGGACTAAGAGCGCTCCCGGGAGCGAGCCTTTCCAGGCGGAGGCCAGGCGATCGATGGGAAGGCGGATGAGTTCCTGCCCTCTCTGCCGGATGACCAGCTCTCTTCCTCCAGTTCGGCCGATCACTCTCGCGGGAACGCCCTTTTCTGCTGCCAGGTCGAGAACTCCGGGTAAAAAGGCCTCGGAGGCGCTGATTAGGATCCGAGACTGGGCTTCGCCGAAGAGCAGCCCATCCGGCCGAAACTTCTCATCCAGGTCGAGAGTACAGCCCAATCCAGCGGAGCCCAGGAGGCAGCTTTCGGCGGCGCAGACGGCCAGCCCTCCCTCTGAGAGATCATGGGCCGAATCGATAAGGCCGCCGGCGACCGCTTCGATACAGACCTCCTGGACGGCTTTCTCCTTTTTCAGGTCGATCCCGGGAGGCAAGCCTCTTTCCAACCCATGGATGACCCGAAGGTATTCCGACCCTCCGAGTTCCTCACTATTCTCACCCAGAAGCACGACGAAATCGCCTTCCTTTTCGAACCCAGGGCCAACGAGCCGGTCCACCCTATCGATGAGTCCGACGACGCCGAGCACCGGTGTCGGGTGGATGGACTGTCCCTCGGTATCGTTGTAGAAGCTCACGTTCCCGCCCGTGACGGGGATCTGGAAGGCCCGGCAGGCCTCGGCCAGGCCCTCGATGATCTTCTTGAACTGCCACATGACCTCCGGCTTTTCGGGGTTGCCGAAGTTCAGGCAGTTGGTGACGCCGAGCGGCCTTGCCCCGACGCAGGCGAGGTTGCGGCAGGCCTCGGCCACGGCGATGGCCCCTCCCGTGCGGGGGTCGAGATAGCAGTAGAGCGCGTTGCCGTCCACTGTCATGGCCAAGCCCTTTTTCTGCCCCTTTATTCGGAGGACCGAAGCGTCAGCTCCCGGGAGAAGGGCCGTGTTGGTCTGGACCATGTGGTCGTACTGCCGGAAGATCCATTGCTTGTCGGCGATGGTCGGGGAGGCGATGATCTTGAGAAGGGCCGCACCGGGATCACTGACCAAGGGAGGCAGGTCGAGGTTGCGGACAGTCCGGAGGTACCCGGGCTTTCGGCCGGGCCGATGATAGACAGGGCACAGGTTGACGACGGCGTCCACCGGGACATCGACGACCGTCTGCCCGCGGAAGCTCACCCGGAGGTTGCGGCCAGCAGTGACCTCGCCGATGTTGACCGCATCCAAATCCCATTTGGCGAAGATCCTTTGGACCTCGGCCACGTTTTCCTTCCTGGCCACGAGGAGCATCCTCTCCTGGGATTCGGAGAGCAGGATCTCGTACGGCGTCATGCCCTCTTCCCTCTGGGGAACGAGGTCGAGGTTGATGGAGATCCCGGTTCCCGACTTGGCCGGCATCTCCGCCGTCGAGCAGGTCAAGCCGGCCGCTCCCATGTCCTGGATCCCCACGATGAGGCCCTTGTCCATCACCTCGAGACACGCTTCGAGAAGGAGTTTCTCCTTGAAAGGATCACCGACCTGGACGTTTGGTCTCTTTTGCTCGATCTCCTTGCCGAACTCGGCTGAGGCCATGGTGGCGCCGTGGATGCCGTCCCGTCCCGTTTTGGAGCCGACGTAGAGAACCGGGTTGCCGATGCCTTCGGCCTTGGCGTAGAAAATCTTGTCCTTCTCCGCCAGCCCGAGGCAGAAGACATTGACTAGGGGATTCTTGGAGTAACAGTCGTGAAAGTAGACCTCACCCCCGACCGTGGGAACGCCGATCGAGTTGCCGTAGGAGGAGATCCCGGCGACGACCCCGTCCAGGATGGTCCTGTTCCGGGGAATTTCGAGCGGACCGAAGCGCAGCGAATCCAGCAGGGCGATGGGCCGGGCCCCCATGGTAAAAATGTCCCGGAGGATGCCTCCTACCCCGGTGGCTGCTCCCTGGAAGGGCTCGATGAAAGAGGGATGGTTGTGGGATTCGATCTTAAACACGACCGCCAAGCCGCCTCCGATATCGATAATGCCGGCGTTCTCTCCCGGCCCCTGGATGACGGACTTTCCCCGAGTCGGGAGTTTCTTGAGGAACGCCTTGGAGCTCTTGTAGCTGCAGTGCTCAGACCACATCAAAGAAAAGACCCCCAGTTCGGTGAGGTTGGGCTCGCGGCCGATGAGGGATGCGATCCTCTCGTATTCCTCAGGCGTCAGATTGTGGTCGGAGAGCAATTTGGGGTCGATCATGGTTGGATCAGCGATTCGAAGATCAGCCGTCCGTCCTCGGAGCCGAGCCGGGCTTCTGAGGCTCTCTCCGGGTGCGGCATCAAACCGAGGACATTGCCGGCCCGGTTGATCAGCCCGGCTATATTGTCCGCCGATCCGTTCACGTTGGCCTCCACGGTCGGCTCTCCTTTTTCATTGACGTAGCGAAGAACGACCTGGCCATGCTCTTCGAGGCCCTTCAGGGTTTCCGGCGGGGCGAAATACTGACCGTCGTAGTGGGCGATCGGGAGGCGGAGAAGCTGGCCGCTCCTGACCCGCCGGGTGAACTGGGTATCTCTGTTTTCGACCCGCAGACGGACGAACTGGCAGAGGAACTTGAGGTTCTTGTTCCGCAGCATCGCCCCCGGAAGCAGCCCGAGTTCCAGGAGAACCTGGAAGCCGTTGCAGATCCCCAGGACCCTGCCGCCCCCTTCGGCGAATTCGCGAACCTCCTGCATCAGGGGGGAGAACCGGGCGATGGCCCCAGCCCTCAGGTAATCCCCATAAGAGAACCCGCCCGGGAGGACGACGCAATCAACCCCATGGAGGTCGTGATCTTTATGCCAAAGGAAAACGGTCTCCTGATGAAGCACTTCCTTGAGGGCAAAGAACGTGTCATGGTCGCAGTTCGAACCGGGAAAGACGACAACGCCGAACTTCAAGGTGTCAAGCCTGCTTCGCCTCTGTCAGGATTTCCCAGGTGAACTTTTCGATGATCGGGTTGGCCAGGACCTTGTCCGCGATCTCCGGAATGGCCTGGCGGGCCTGCTCTTCCGTGAGGCCGTCGATCTCCAGCTCGAAGACCTTGCCCTGCCGGACATCCGTGACGAACCCATAGCCCAGAGTGAGAAGCGCGTTCTTCACGGTCTGACCCTGGGGGTCGAGGACGCTTTCTTTGAAGGAAACGAGGACTCTAACTCGCATGCCCGATGACCCTTTCGAATATGGCATCGATCTTTTCGAGGTATGGATCGAGATTGAAGCAGGCCTCTATCTCCTGCGGCGAGAGGACAGCCCGGACGTCTTTGTCCGCCAACATAAGCTCTTTAAGGTCCAGCTTCTCTGTCCAGGCGCGCAGGCTCGACCCCTGGACGAGCTCATAGGCGCGGGGACGAGGGATGTTCTTCTCAGTCAGGGCGAGGAGGATCCGTTGGCTGAAGATAAGCCCGCGCGTCGCCTCGATGTTCAGCCTCATCCGGTCCTCGTGGACAACCCAGCTCTTCATGATTTCCGTCGTCTCGGAGAGAAGATAATCCGCCAGGATAAAGGAATCGGGGAAAATGACCCGTTCGGCCGAGGAGTGGGAAATATCGCGTTCGTGCCACAGCGGGATATCCTCCAGGGCCACCAGCAGGTTCCCCCGGAGGATTCGGGAGAGGCCGGATATCCTCTCGGCGCGCACGGGATTTTTCTTGTGGGGCATGGAGGAAGACCCCTTTTGGCCGCTGCTGAACGGCTCTTCGAGCTCCAGGACTTCGGTCTTCTGGAGGTGCCTGAGCTCGGTGGCGAACTTGTCAAGGCTCGCGCCGAGGAGCGCCAGGGCGAAGAGGACCTCGGCATGCCGGTCGCGCTGCAGCACCTGAGTGGAGGCCTTGGCCGGCTGGAGGCCCAATCGCCGTAGGGCGATCTCCTCCACCCGGGGATCCAAGTGGATGTACGTTCCGACAGAGCCGGAGATGCGGCCGACGCCGATGACCTCGACCGCCCGCTTAAGCCTGGCCTCGTGCCGGCCGATCTCTTCGTACCAGACGAGGAGTTTGACCCCAAAGGTGATCGGCTCGGCGTGGACGCCG
>Ga0153916_10000465_pt1 | contig 27124 bp, 19 predicted proteins | sample Opewatmetagenome_FD_109642 | JGI IMG/M metagenome (GOLD analysis project Ga0153916, IMG submission 109642) | Freshwater wetland microbial communities from Ohio, USA - Open water 3 Core 3 Depth 4 metaG | ecosystem: Environmental > Aquatic > Freshwater > Wetlands | place: USA: Ohio, Lake Erie...
TCGTCATCGGCGGCCGCAAGATGGTCATGTTCGACAACGTCAACACAAAGGGGAAGTTGTACATCTACAGCCACAAGATTGACTGGATCGATCGGATCCCCGTGCCCCGCCCCGAGGACGCCCAGCCCCTGGACATTGAAAGCAAGGAACCCCTGCGGGTGGAATGCGAACACTTCATCGACTGTATCCTCAAGCGCAAGACACCCAAGACGGATGGTCACAACGGCCTGCGCGTGCTCAAGGTCCTGGAAGCCTGCCAGGAATCCCTGAAGGAGAACGGGAAGCTGAGGTCGCTTGCGGAGGTACGAAAGGACCATTTCATCCACGAGACCGCTTTCGTCGATGACCAAGTGGAGATCGGAGAGGGGACGAAGATCTGGCACTTCTGTCATATCCTCAAGAGCACCAAGATCGGCAAGAACTGCAGCCTGGGCCAGAACGTGATGGCCGGCCCCAAGGTCGAGATCGGGAACAATTGCAAGATCCAGAACAACGTTTCCATCTACGAAGGTGTGACGCTTGAGGACGATGTGTTCTGTGGGCCTTCCATGGTCTTCACCAACGTCACCAACCCCCGCAGTCACTGGCCGCGCAAGGATGAATATAAGAAGACGCTAGTCAAGAGGGGAGCCTCGATGGGCGCGAATTCGACAATCGTCTGCGGCCACACCATCGGACAGTATTCCTTTATCGGCGCCGGCGCGCTCGTTAACAAGGATGTCCCCGACTACGCCTTGGCGTATGGGGTCCCCGCCCGGGTTCAGGGCTGGATGTGTTACTGCGGGACGAGGCTGAGCCTGACCGCATCCCCGGATACACAGGAGTCGGCGGAATGCGGCCACTGCGGGAGGAAATACAGGAAAGAGGGGCTCCTGGTGACAGAGTCTTGAAATCCTCCAAGCTCCGATGCCATTAGAGGCAAGGCCGGGACGGAGAGTGAGCCGTCGCCGCCCTGCCGGTTAGGCCTGATGGCCGAAGTGTTCATTGATCAACCATAAAGATCATTCCCCTAAACGCTGGTTGAGGAAGAGCGTTATCCGCTCCTTCAAGTGGACAGGTATCAATCATCTTGCCAGAAAACTCAGGACAGGAGCCGTTGTCCTATACTATCACGGGGTCGAGAAAGAGATCGTCGATCCTCAGGTCCAGGAAATCCACATGTCTTTGCCGGTTTTTGAGAAGCAGATAGAATTTCTCAGCCGCAGCTTCGATATCATTTCGCTCCGCTATCTCCGTGATTGCCTCAAGAACGGTTACCGGATCGAGCCGGGCAGCATACTTCTGACATTTGATGACGGCTACAAGAATAATCGGCTGATAGTCTGGCCCTATCTGAGCTCTCTGGATATCCCTTTTTCCGTCTTCATCAGCACAAATCACGTCGGTCAGGGAATCCGTTTCCCGACTTACTACCTGAGGGCGGCGCTGTTCTCTACGGAGAAATCTCACGTCTATGTCAAGGGCCTCGATCGAGATCTCGACCTGAGCACTCGAGAAAAAAGGGTTTTGGCCAAGAACACCCTTGAGGTCTTACTCAAGCGATCGCCCCAAAAAATGGCCCGTCAGATCATCGGCGAATTAATGGATCTGGTTCCGGAAGAGAGATGGTCTGAGATCAACGGCCGTTTTCAGTCCGATGCGCCGATGACTTGGGATGACGTCCGGGAGCTGGCCGCCGCGGGAGTCGCCGTCGGATCTCATTGCCATGATCATTTCATCCTCCATTCAAAGCAGAACCCCTTGGAGATGAGCGAGCAGGTGAGACTCAGCAAAGAACTGATTATAAAAGAATTAGGATCCTGCGACTGCATCGCTTATCCGGACAGCGGTCCCAATAGCCTCGACAGCCAAGCCATCATATCGGCCCGGGAGACCGGTTATGAACTGGGATTTACATGTGTCAGCGGAGAAATAGTCAATTGCGTCAACCCGATGATCCTGCCGCGATTGGGAATTTCAGACGACCTGGATCATTTCCGGTTCAACCTCAACACCAGCTTCAGGTTTAACAGGTCTTATCAGAATTGGAGCGATCGGTACCCGCGGCTTGCCTAGGCCGGATATAGTATAATGAGCGGGCCATGCCAGGAATAGAGCAGCTCTTGAGTTTCCAGCCGGATGCGGATTCCCGTCTCTTCGGAGGTCGCGTCCGGCGCTCGCCCTACCTCCAAATTACGATCCTGGCCTGTTTATTCCTATTGAACCTTCTGCTCATCAGTCGGAATACAAATGAGCTCATTGAATTTCCGTATGTGATGATCCTGATCGTCCCCTATTTCCTTCTGGCCTTGAAATATCCTGAGCTCGGCTTGGCCATTTTTATCATCTTTCACCTAACGCCCCTAAAGGGGCTGACGCCGGCGCACACGTCCTTTTTGAGCCTGTCGATTCTGATTGAACTATGCCTTGGGGCGGCGCTCATTCTTCATTTCCTGCTGTCGAGAAAACTGCCCAGCTATCGGGACAAGCTTAGCCTCCTTTTGCTCTTGTATATCGGCTTCTACGTCGTTGCCGCGATCTGGAGAAGCAGTGCCCCTACTCAGAGAGAGGGGGGGTGGTTCAAACCTTTGGTTGTACTGATGCTCACCTATATTTTTATGGTCGGGTTCATCAATTCCTGGGAGAAGTTGATCTGGGTTCTTCGTGCTTTTGTGCTCTTGAGTCTGTTCTGGTTTCTAGCGTCCCTCATAGATATCCTCACGTATGGGTTTGAGACGATCTATCTGAGGGTGAGGACCGAAATCGGCTTTCTCCAGAAATGGACCCAGGTGGATGTCTTGGCCACAACGGTCCTCATGTTCCTTCCCTTTCTCTATTTCTTAATGCATCAAAAGCAATCGAAGGCCTGGCAGTCCATGTCGAAGCTGGGCTTCTATCTCTCGCCCTTCACCGTGTTTCTGACAGCTTCCAGGAATGGTTTTGTTGCTCTGGTCGTCGTTCTGGCGCTGATATTTTTTCAAAAAAAAGGCTCGCCCAAATTATGGGCATTCCTGCTGATTATGGTTATGTTTATACTCATCGCACCGAGTGGGTATTGGCAACGGATCTCAACCATCCCCCAACTGGACGTCGAGAGTGGATTAAGCCTAAAGATATCTCATTTGCAAAGAGGCCTGGAGATCGTCCGAGAGAACCCGCTCTTCGGCATCGGACTGGGCAAGCTTAAACGGGCTATTCATAACACTGTGCTTCAGGTGGCGGTGGAGGTGGGCTTGCCGGCCATGCTGATATTCTTGGGTATGATCTATCTCGCCATCAAGGAGCTAAAGAGGGCCGAGCGGTCTATCTCCCAGAACGTCCATCTGGCCATGTTTTCTCGGTTGCCCTGGATGGTGATCGTCAGTCTGGTCGCCTATCTGATCGGAGGACTCACCGTAAGCAATAATCTGATGCTACCGTTCTTCATTATCCTGGGGTTGATTACGGCCCTACGGAACCTCACCCTGGAGGAGTCCCGAGAGGCCAAGATCATCGGCTAGCCAGATGAAGCATCCGCTCTTCCCCTCTCTCTCCCGGTTGGTGCTCGGAGCCATCAGGCCCAATCGGCTGGTCGATCTCCGGCGGCTGGAGGAATCCCAATGGATGCCATGGGAGAAGATCCGCGAGGCCCAGAGGGATAAACTGCTCCAGTTGTTGAGCCATGCCGCCCACCACGTTCCCTACTACCAGGAGGAGTTCGGCCGCTTGGGAATAGTCCCCGAAGATATCAAGGACCTGAAGGACTTGTGGCGCCTGCCCGTATTGAAAAAAAAGCTTATCAAGGACAACCTCCCCCGGTTGGTGGCTGATAACGCGGCTCCCAAAGACTGCTTGGCCAATTCCACCAGTGGGTCGACGGGCTTCACCCTCAATTTCTATAGCGACCGAAGGACCTCTAATTTCACCAGCGCCCTCGGCCTGAGGGCGAACGGGTGGACGGGATGGACGATCGGAGACAGACAGGCGATGCTGTGGGGCCTTACGGCCGACGACAGGACTTCCAGTTTCTATGGACGCATCAAGAATACGGTGATCCACAGGAAGCTGTTTCTATCTTCCTACGAGATGAACAAGGAGAAGATGATCGATTACCGGCAGAGGATCAACAAGTTCAAGCCTCTGCTGATCGAGGGCTATGCCTCGGCGCTCCGCCTCTTCTCCCAGTTTCTGAAGGATTATCAGCTCAGGATTTATCACCCCAAGGGCGTTATCTCAACGGCGGAGACCCTCTACCCTCATCAGAGAGAGGTGATCTCCTCCGCTTTTCACTGCCGGGTTTATAATCGTTATGGCTCGCGCGAGGTGGGCGGGATTGCGCAGGAATGTGAAGAGGGGAGTGGTCTCCATATTTTTGCCGAGCATGTCATCGTCGAGGTCTTGAATGAAAGGGAGGAACCCTGCCGGCCGGGGGAAGTCGGGAAGATTGTCGTCACCGACCTGGACAATTATGCGTTTCCTTTCATTCGTTATGAAATCGGCGATTTGGGGGTGGCCAGCGAGACGGCCTGTCCTTGCGGCAGGGGGCTTCCGCTGCTGAGCAGACTCGAAGGACGGATTTGGGATATCATCATCGGCACCAACGGAAACAGGCTCGTCGGAACCTTCTGGCTAGTTCACGGGATCAAAGGCATCCGGCAGTTCCAGGTGGTGCAGGACAGGATCGGCGAGCTGGATCTTCAAGTCGTGGCTGACCCGGATTTTAACGAGGGGGAACGACAAAAGCTAGTCCAGAGAATCCATGCCAATTGCGGCATTGACATGAAAATCGACATTCAGTTGGTGGATTCGATCCCTGCGGCCGAGTCCGGGAAGCACCGGTACATCATCTCTAAGGTCTCTCCTTTTGTTTGATTCTTCGAGCGCGATGACCGCCGCTTGGATCCAACCGGCAATGGAGGCGTTCCTTGTCTTTCCAAGTTGTTGAGCTAGACGGGGCGACTGGATAGGTCGAGGAAGACAGACCCGTGTCCAACCGAGTCCCCATCATCATGTATCACAGTATCGGAGTTGTGAACAGAGACTGGAATTGGAACAGACTGACTTGTCCTTACGAAGTTTTTGAGTCCCAGCTCCTCTGGCTGAAGAAGAAGCGCTTTCGAACTCTCACGGCAAGCCAGTATCTTGATGCACTCAAACAAGGGGTGCCTCCAGACGGCGATTTCGTCCTCCTCACTTTTGATGACGGCTATCTGGATAACTGGGTGTTTGCCTTTCCCCTGCTTAAGAAGTACGGCTTCAGCGCGACTTTCTTCGTCAGTCCTGAATTCGTTGACCCGACGGCGGAATGCCGGCCGAACTTGGAGGATGTCTGGGTCGGCCGGGAAAAAGCAGAAGAGCTCCCGTGCCACGGCTTTCTCTCCTGGCCGGAGATGAGAGAGATGGAAAGGCAGGGCGTCGGAGATGTGCAGTCTCATGCTTTAACCCATACTTGGTATCCCACAGGAAAACGGATAGTGGATTTCCGCCATCCCGGCGACGATCACCTCTGGGTGACCTGGAACACGCACCCCGAGAAAAAGCCATTTTTGCAGATGGACGATCACAAACTTGTTCATTGGGGGGCGCCTGTCTATGAGTCTGCCAAATCCCTGGAAGCGAGGAGGTATTTTCCCGAAGCCGGCCTGGATGGCTGGCTGACCGAGTACGTCAAGGACAACGGCGGGGAATCGTTCTTCAAGGAGAATTGGAGAGACGCTCTGTTTCATCAAGTCGAAGTCTATCACCGCCGTCATCCGGTTCAGGGGCATTCGGAAACAGACAAAGAGTTCGAAGCGAGGATCCGGTCTGAGTTGAAGGGTTCAAAAGAGGCGCTCGAACAGAGATTGGGGAAAAGAGTGAAGGTTTTGTGCTGGCCGGGAGGCGGCGTCAGCCCTGCGGCTCTTCGGATCGCGGCAGAGGAGGGCTACGAAGCTTCCACCCTGACGAGCCGGGAACGGGAAGGTCCACAGGAGAGGAATGTCCAGCCGGCCAGCATGATTCGACTGTCGAGGACGGGAGCCGCGCTGCATGGGAGCCGGAGAAACAAGAGCTCCGGCCGCTCAGTCTATCTAAGTGGGCGTCTTTTCCTCCTCCACTTGTATCATTTTCAGGGCAGACAGCCGCGCGCGTTGCTGAGCCGGATCAGACTGGCCGTCTGCAGAAGGTTACTCCAGATCAGGGACTCGTTGGCGGCGCCCAAGGCCTAGATGAATTTCTTAATAAACCGGAGATTGACACCAGTCCGTCTTTCGACGGCGGCCAGGACCATTTTGTCATTATTGTCGAAGACATGGGTGACCAGTAATAAGCCGCAGTCGATCAGGAACAGGAGGATGGCCAGGCCGAGAAACGTGACGAGCCAAGGCAGTATCGGTGAGAGAACGGGCTTCAGCAAGAGGACGACCGCTATCCCCACACCGCCTGAGGCGAGGACTTTTAGATAATCCTTGTTGTAGGGATGGATTTTTTGTGTCCGGTAGGCAAATAAAAGCGAAGACATGCCCCGGAGCGTCAGGGACGTACCGGCGGCCACGGCGGCACCAACGATTCCATATCTGGGGATCAGGACGAGGTTGAGGACGATGCTGGTGATTCCGCCGATGATCTCCGAAGCCAAGCTCAGCTTTGTATGGCCGGCGGCAACCAGGATGTTCCCCGCGAGGCTGACCGACGTTCCAATGGCAAAGCCGACGGCGAGAATGATCAAGGGCAGCCAACTCTGGGCGTAATCTTTTCCATAGAGCAGGAGGATGATGTCCTTGGGGAAGGCGATGATGAACAAGAGCGCCAGCAGGAGGAGGATGAACAGCCATTTGGATACGGACTTGAAGACGATGGTGAGCTGCGTCTTGTTTTCCCGGGCGAAAAATTCAGAGACTACGGGCAGGAAGATAAATTCGAATGACCGGCTCACGTTGGCGAGCATTTGAGCGATGACCAGGGCGGGCGCAAAAATCCCGATGTCATGCGAGGTTAAAAAATACCCCATCAGGATGACTTCCGATCGCGTCTCCACAAGGCTGGTCAATCCGGTTAAGCCGAGGGGCCAAGAGAATGAAAGCAGTCTTTTGGCGATCGGAATCCTTGGGTATTCGCGATAGTGCGGAAACAGCTTTTTCCTGATCACCGCGAGCGAAGCGCAGAGGGCGAAGAACAGACTGCCAAGATAGGCTGCGATCGCACCCGGCAGGGCATGTCCAAAAAAAATGAAGAGAACGAATATCGCGATCCTGATGATTTTCATGCCCAAGTCGAAGATGAACAGCTTATACCCCATCGCTTTGAAGGCCCGGATGATCGCCTGCAGGACGTTGGGCAGGACGATCAACGGAAAGCCTAACAAAAAGAGTTTGAGAACGAGATGAAAGCCTGGGTCACGGAACACCCGGAAGGCGATGGGCCGCGAGAAGAGAAAAAGAACGGCCGCGATGGCAAGACTCAGCAGGAAGACAAACCTCAGGCTGAACTGAATCGTGCTCTTGACAACGGCCATTTCGCCTTTCTTGAGATGAAAAGGGATGAAACGAGCGATTCCTCCCGAAAGTCCCAGTATGGCAAAGGCTTGAGCGATGTTGACGACCGACAGACCAAGGTTGAAGTGTCCATAATCGCTGACTCCGAGGAATCTTCCCAAGAGCGCTTGGTTGACGGTGCCGAGCAAGTTGCCGCCGATAATCCCGATAAAGGTGATACCCGCCCCCTTGGCGATGACCTTGATCGACTGCTCGAGGTCTCGGTCCAGCGTCGGAAGCTCATTCTGGCTCATGTTGGCCGGGTCCATTTCTTAATGATGTTTTCGACCGCCCTCCCAGTGGGGGCGCGGAGTCATTCTTCTTTCGCCGCGCTGCGGGGCAAAAGAACAAACCGCCCAAAATCTATAGCATAACAGTGAAACCCATGTCAAAGCTCAGAACGGAGTGGAGGCGAGATTTCACGCCTCTGAAGTATGAGCACTTGATCCGCGCCTTCATCGACTGTGGATACCGCAGCCTAATCCCGTATGAGTCGTCAGCCGATGATTCTCCTTCCTTCCAGCAGAGAACGGTCATCCTTCGTCACGACGTCGATAGAAAGGTCACGCCTGCCTTGATCCTGGCTGAGCTTGAGAATCGATATGGGCTGAGGTCGATCTTTTATTATCGGAAGATGAGCGGCCGATTCAACGCGGAGGAGATTTGCTCGGTCTCTTCTCTGAACCACGAGATCGGATATCACTACGAAACCCTGGCCAGAGCCAAGGGCGATCTCGAGGAGGCCTACAACCGGTTCCAAGAGGACTTGGCCGAACTGCGCCAGCTCGTCCCCGTGCGGACGGTGTGCATGCACGGATCGCCTCTCTCCCGTTGGGACAATCGCGCCCTCTGGAATCGTTATGATTATCGAGAGTCGGGGATTCTTTTTGAGCCCTACTATGACCTCGATTTTGATGAAGTCCTTTATCTCACCGACACCGGCCGGAGATGGGACGGACAGCACGTCGCCGTAAGGGACAAGGTAACGACGAAATTCCAGCTCGACCTGCGGAGTACGGGGGACATCATCACCGCCCTAAAAAGGGGGAAAATGCCGACCCGGATAATGATCAACGCCCATCCCCATCACTGGCACCCGGGGTACGGCCGTTGGTTCAAAGACCTGGTCTGGCAGGATGTAAAAAACGTGTTCAAGAGATATTATATAAAGATAAAAAAATGAAAATCGTCGAAACGATCGAACGCAGTCAGTGGGCTCAATTTGTGGCTGGCCACCCGCAGGGGAATATCTTTCAGACGCCTGAGATGGGCGATGTGTTCCGGGCTGCGAGCAACAGCCGGCCGGTCTTTCTGGCGGCTGTGGATGGGAAAGGAGAAATCCTGGGGGTGTTGCTCGCTCAGCTTCAGAAGTTTTATCGAGGCTTGGCCGGCCGGTTGACAGCCCGGGTCGTGGTCATGGGAGGGCCGCTTCTCAAGGACGATGACCCTGATGTCGGACGGGCCCTGCTGGAGAGATTTGACGGGGTTGTTTCCCGGCAGGTCGTCTACTCGCAGTTCAAGAACCTCTGGAAAATGGACCGCCTCCTTCCTCTCTTCCAAAGCTGCGGCTACAATTATGACGAGCACCTCAATATCCTGGTCGATCTCAGAGGAGGAGAAGAGGTGCTTTGGAAGGGATTGGGCAAGGCTCGCAAAGAGGGAATCCGCAAGGCAAGAAGGAACAACCTATTGTTCGAGGTCACGGATTCGGCATCCATTGTCCCGACCTTCTACGGGTTGCTGGAGAAAACGTACAAGAATATCGGGCTGCCGTTCCCGGCGCTGGATTTCTTTCGGGCGCTCTGCGATCATTTGCCTCCTGGCTCAATTAAGTTTTTTGGCGTGAGAAAGGAGGGTCAGCCCCTGACCATCCTGGCGGCGCTTGTCTATAAAGGGGTTCTTTACGCCTATTACATCGGCCGGGTCATGGAAGCTGAATGCCTCCGGATGAAGCCCATTGACTTTCTTTACTGGGAAGTCCTGAGTTGGGGCGTCAGGAACGGCTGTCAGGTGTTCGATTGGCTGGGCGCAGGCAAGCCAAACCAGGAGTACGGAGTTCGAGATTTCAAGCTCCAGTATGGCGGTGTCCTCCACGAATTCGGGCGGTACGAAAAGGTCTATAACGCGGCTCTGATGAAGCTGGGGACTCTGGGCATAAAACTGAAACGAAAGGTCCATTGAGCGGCGATGAATATTCTTTTTGATATCAATCACCCTGTGGATATCAATTTCTTCAAAAAGGCCATCCAGAAAACCGCCGAAGCCGGCCACCGCGTGATCCTGACCTATCGGGACCGGGGTGCCCTGGGGCCCATCATCCAGCATGAGCTGGGAGCGTTTAATCCCATCCGGGTTGGCCGCCACTATACGCACTTCACCACAAAGCTCATCGGCCAGCTGAGGCGGGACCTTGCCTTTCTGCCATTTCAGCGGAAAAACAAGGTGGGCCTTTCGGTCTGTTTCGGCCCGACCAACGCCATTGCCTCCTGGCTCAATCGCATTCCCTATCTCGCCTTCGAGGACGATTCCGAATACAAGATCACCTTCTACCACGCCAACCTTTTCGCCACGCGGCATATCATGCCGTCCTATATCGACGTAAGAAGAAAAAACATCCACTATTATAAGGGGTTTAAAGAGCTCGCTTACCTGCATCCCACAAGCTTCACCCCCAACCGAGAAGCGCTCAGGACATACAGCCTTGAGCCGGGCGGCTACGCCTTCGTCCGAAAAGTCGCCGGGGTGAGCCTCAACTATAAAAAAGAGGACGACCTGGATATAAGGGTCGTCAGGAAAATCCGGAGTGTCGGGCTCAAGGTGCTGCTCTCCCTTGAGGACAAGAGTCTCCGCGGGGATTATGAACGCGACTGCATTATTCTCAAGGAACCCTTGGGAGACATCTTTTCCTTGATTAAGTTCGCCGCGCTGACCGTCACTTCGGGAGATTCAGTGGCCAGGGAATCGTGCCTTTTGGGAACGCCGACGATCTATGCGGGACGTCGGAAAATGGCGGTCAACAAGCAGCTGGTCGAATTGGGCTGCTTGTTTAAAGACGACACCATCCAGGATATCCTGCAAAGGATTGATTTTTTGTCCAGCCATACGATCAGAGAAAAGATCGAGCAGCGAATTCAGTGGCATATCGAAAACTCCTGGGATAACACCACCGAAGTCATCTTGGGTCACATCAAGGATTTCACGGGTTGAGTTTCATGCAGGTCTATTTCGTCGAGAACGAGAATCCCAGTCGCGATTCCTCCGGCGGCATCATGTCCTACATCTCGAGTCTGTCAGAGTACCTGAGAAAAAGGGATATCGAGACGATCCTCCTGGGCGCGGGTCTCCCTCACGACGGCCCGACGGCGTTTTCCCGTTTCCTGTCGGTGGTAGAAAAGAGGGAGGTCCCCAACCCTGAATACTGGCTCGCCCTGTTCAAGAAGGTTCGCCGTTTGAACATTGAGGAAAAGTCGATCATTCATGCCCAGAGACCCGACATGCTTGTCCCCTTCGTCATCCTCAAGAGGAAAGCCCCGTTGATGTGCACACTGCACGGCGCCCATGATTTAGCGGTTTTCGATAAAAAGGGGGCGGCCTACGGCCTGGTTTATCGCTTCCTTCAGTGGCTGGCTTTTCGCCGAGTCGATCGCCTGATTGCGGTGGACGCGGGAACGAGGGATTATTACCTCCGTCGATATCGGTGGCTGGCCGGGAGGATCACCGTGATCCCCACCGGGATCGACCTGGACAGATTCAGGCCCGTCGAAAACCAGGCTTTGAGAGACCGATCCGGCTGGGGCCAGTCCGATAAGATCATCTTGTTTCTGGGAAGGCTGGAGAAGGAAAAAAACCTGCCCTTTTTATTGGACGCCTTTTGTGAGTTGAAGGAGCATTTGGATGGGGTGAAATTGGTGCTGGCAGGAACAGGGCGGGAGGAAGCGTCGCTGAAGCTCAAAGCGAATAAGATGAACCTGTCCGACGTGGTTTTCATGGGGGAAGTAGCGAAGGAGAAGGTTCCGGAACTGCTCAGCAGCGCCGACCTCCTTGTCCTGTGCTCTTTTTATGAGGGAAGCCCGACCGTCATCAAGGAAGCCCTGGCCTGCAACGTGCCCATCGTTTCCTTTGATGTCGGCGATGTCAGCGAGGTCATACGGGGAATTGAGGGATGCCAGATTGCCGAGAAAGACCACTCTGATTTTGCCCAAAAGATGCTCAGAGCCCTGACTGCCGACAAGAGAACATCTTCCCGAGAGAGGATGTTGAGTTACAGCATCGAGGCGGTCGGGCAGAGAACGCTCGATATTTATACGTCTTTATTGAGGTCAGCGGGAAATTGACGGACCAAAGGATTCAGAAATTGGCGTTGCTCCTGTGGCAGAGCCGTCCGGCCGAAGCTCCGCGTCCCGCAGAAGAAGACGTCGGTTCCATCATCGAGTTCTATAAAAGAAATAAGGTTTCCTTTTTGGCGCTCAACGAAAAGGGCTTCCTCGACAAAGCGGATTCACTTTCCGTTTTCGGAAAGGCTCTGCGAGAGGCCTATAGGGAGGAACGGGCCAAATATGTCCAGTGGCGAAGCTCTTTCATCCAAGTCAAAAAGGACTGGGACAGGCTCGGGATCGAATACCTTTTTCATAAATCCACCGGAACCTTGCCTCACCTGAGCGATAATCTCGATGTGCTTGTCCGCCCCTCAGATTTCGTCCGGGCGGGTGAGGCCTTGAGGAACATGGGCTACGTCGAGCTCAGGAATGTTCAAGAAGAACACAAAAAGCTGTACAGGAAATTCGCCGGGGAGGAGGAGTGGGTTCCGATTCATCTCCACGAAAGAGTCTGTTGGGGTGTCCCTTTTGAGAACAATGAGCACCTGTGGGCTTGTTCTTGCAGCTCGAGCGTGGACGAGGTCGTCCGCTGTCCGTCTTCCGAGGACGCCTTTTTGGTCACCATCGCCCATTGTTTTCTGGAAAACCATGCGTTTAAGCTCCTGGATCTCTGGTCCGTTAAGGAGTGCCTGACCAAGAGGGATTTCGATTGGGAGTACTCCGTCCGGACGGCCACCGAGATGCACTGGGAGCATGCTCTTTGGACGGGCCTACTCATCATGGAGCACTTGTATTCCGGGCTGTTCAACGAACGACTCTTGCCTCCTCCTATAAAAAAGAAAGCGGAGGGCTTTGTCTCTGGAAAACGGTGGATAGAAAGAACCCTGAGAGGGCGCCTTTTGTCATGTCCCCCGCAGGTTCCGCTCCGGATCCCTCATCTATGGACGAGGAGGCACAGTTCGTTGAGGGTGATTCAGGATCCTTCCCTGGGTTCCGCCTACGAAAGACGCCGGCTCGTCTTGTCATATCTGGTGGATGGCTTCATCCATCGAAAGCTGGGGATCAACCCCCATCCCAGGATGTTGATTGCTTTGAGCGGCTTGGACGGTTCTGGCAAAACGAGGCACGCCCGGGTTCTGCAAAAAGCTTTTCGGACTTGTGCGGGGATCGAGTCCCGGCCAGTTTGGAGCCGGGCTGGCTCGCTGCCTCTGGTCAATATCCTGCTGAGGGTTTTGAGAAAACTCAAAATCGACTATCGAAAAAACCGGCGGCTTCCTCAGTCGGCGGACGAACAAACGCCGTCCCGGGGGAGGACTGCTCTGGCTCTATGGTCGGCGTTCAATTCTCTGGACCTGATTCTCTTTTACTTTTTCAAAGTAAAGATTCCACTGGCCTTCGGGAAAGTCGTGATCGCTGACCGGTTTGTCCACGATTCCTTGGTCGACTTGGAAAGGCTCCGCCAGAAGCCGGATTTCGACCGGCGGCTTTACCGATGGGTCCGACGGTTGACTCCCAAGCCGGATGTTTGGGTTTTCCTGGATGTGCGTCCAGACGACATCCTGAGGCGAGGGTGCGACGAGAACCGAGACGAACTGGCGATCCGACAGGGACTCTACCGGCGCCTATTTGAAGACGCAAAAGTCCAGACTCTCGATAACTCGCGGTCGTTTGAACAGGTGAGCGGGGACCTTGTTCGGATCTCGATGGAGGCGTTTTTTCACAAGTACCCCCAGAAATATAAGGACTATCGGCTGCTCTCCTATAAGTATTGATGGCCACAAAAAGAATCTTCGTCTTTTCGGAAGACTTGTCTCATCCGTTGGATGAGGGGATAAAGAACGTCGCCACCCAGGTCATCAAGGCTCTGTCGATAAACGCCTCGGTTCAAGGCGCCTGCCGCTTGGGCGGCGGAGTGTTGGAAAACATAACGCCAGTTCCGAACATCAATCGACTCTTGCTCAGCTGGCGATTGGGCCGGCTCATCCGGCGGTTTGATCCGGATGTCCTCCTCTATATCCCGAGATGGGCGGGGACGTTTGCCGATTTCCTCCGTCTGCGGGTGCTCCGTTTTTATCAGGGCAGGGCGAGGTCGGTCCTCATCGTCCTCCAACCCAAAGAGAAGAGCAAGCTTCAGACCCGAATCCTCGGATATCTAAGGCCGGATTCGGTTTTTACTCCATCTCCCCGGGTTATCGGGCGCATGAGAGAACTGGGCATACCCGCCCATTTTCTTCCTTTGCCGACGGACCTAGCCAAATTTAAGCCGGCTCAGGATGAGCAGGAAAAGGACCGACTTCGAAAAAAATTCGGGATTCCCTCGGGAAAATTCATCATCCTCCATGTCGGCCATCTCAACCGCGACAGAAACCTGGAGGCCCTTGTGCCTCTTCAAGGAAGAGACCGCCAAGTCCTGATCGTCAGCAGCAGCTCGACGTCCAGCGTAAGCTACGAAGATGATCGCCTCAAGCGGGCCCTCAAGTCCGCGGGCATCATTATCATTGACGGTTTTCTGGAGGAGATCGAAGAGGTCTATCGGCTTTCGGACCTTTATGTTTTTCCTGTGGTCCGGGAGACGGGATGCATCTCGTGGCCTCTGTCCGTGCTCGAGGCGATGGCCAGCGGTTTGCCGGTGCTGACCTCGGATTTTGGGGGCCTCAAGGAGCTTTTTAAACAGCCGGGCCGTGGGCTCAGGTACGAGTCGCCGACCCGCTTTTTGGAGGCGGTCAAAGAGATCCAGCAGAACCGAAACGAACCCTCGGGCAGGGACGAGGTTGGGCTGGCCAATCGCTTTTTTTCCCAAACACTCCAAACGATTATCGACGGCTGAGTCCTGACTATGCGGATCGGCGTGATCGTGCGCGGCCTTCCCCCCGAACGGGTGGGCGGAGCCGAGCATCAGGCCAAGAAGCTGGCCCAAAAGCTCTCCCAAAAAGGGCATTCCGTAACGATCTTTGCCGGATCTCACAAGAACGGCACGGCGGACGTAAACCCTCAGTTGAGAGTCATCACCATAAAATACCTTGATGTGAAGATCTTAAGAACCTTTCTTTCTCCGCTCCTGGCCTTTCTCCCCCGGGTCAAAGAAAATGCCGCTCGTCTGGACATCCTCGTTTGTTATCAGGTGCTTTTTGCGGGTGTCGTGGGTCTCTGGTGCAAACTTGTCTACAAGATCCCGTTGGTGGTATGGCTTCGGGCGGAGTCCGATTATCGAGAGCCGCTGGCGAAGTTCTTGTTCACCCCTCTTCTTTTCAAGTGTTCCGATCTCTTCATCGTCCAGTCCGAAGGGGCCAAAGAACAGATCATGCGGTCGTCCTTCTATCGGAACACAGTCGGCCGGAACCTCCTGGAGAGAATCCAGGTCATTCCCAATGGGATTGATCCCGTCGGAGCCCTGCCGGTTCCCTATCGACAGAGGAAGGGCATCCTCTATGTCGGACGATTGCACAAGGTCAAGGGCATCGAATACCTGCTCCAGGCCGTTCAGGGTTTGGAGGAGGAGTTGTGGATCATCGGGCGGGGCCCTGATCAAGAACGGCTGGCTCGGATGTCCGGCAACGTCCAGGTTCGGTTTCTAGGAGAGCTATCGCAGGACGAACTCTTCAAGTATATGCAGAAGGCGAGGTGTTTGGTTCTCCCGTCCTTGAGTGAGGCCTTTCCGAACGTTATCTTGGAGGCGATGTCCGCCGGATTGCCCGTTGTCGCTACGCGTGTGGGAGCGGTGCCCGAGCTCATTACCCCAGGCCTTACAGGGTTTTTAGTGGAGCCTCGCGATCCGGGGCAGATCAGAAGATCCATTGATATCCTTTTCCAGGATCACTCTCTTGGGGAGGTCATGAGCCGGGCCTGCCTCCAAGAGTCGGAGAAATATTCTTGGCCGGCGGTTTTAAAAAAATTTGAAGATGCTATACTGAAAGTCCGGCGCGGCCGGGGGAAATGGGATGGTCCCGCGGCGCCGGCCCGGCCGGATCGAACATGAAGAAAATTCGCGGTCTTTCGTTGTTGCTGTTCTTGCTCGATTTTTTCCTGCTGACAGCGTCGTTCTTTCTGGTCCTCTATTGGGAGCGCCGGACCTGGGCTCTTCCGGATGGCTATCGAGGCATATTGATCGATATCTATATCCTCTGGCTTCCCATTTTTTTCCTGGCAAAGAAGCACCGTTTGGATACATATCACCGCTATCGAAGGGCCCTGCTCGTTTATGTCAAGTCCGCCCTTTTTCTCACCTACGGCCTGAGCTTTCTGATCGTTTTCTTCAACCGGGACTCAACCTCCAGGGTCCAGGTCTTAGGGACGTGCTTGGCTTGGCTTGTTCTTGAATGCCTCCTGCTGACAATCGCGTTTCTGGGCTTCGGGAAAAGATGGAACCATCAGCCGGACAGCCCGGCCCATCCGCCGGCGGGAAAACCCAGGTTCACCCCGTTTCTCATCTTCAGCGACTTCGTGTTGTTCACCCTCTCCTTTTTCCTTGTCAATCTCCTGAAAAGAGGGACCTTCCGGCTGCCCGAATACTACCTGGAGCTCTTCGTGCTCTACTACGGCCTCTGGGCGGCCCTGTCTGTCATTACCAGGAAGTACGAGAAGGCAAACTTCCGAAACCTCTATTTCGCCCTGGCCGCCTGCATCAAGACCAGCCTCTTTATGGGTGCCTTCGTATCGGTGGTCATCTTTGCCTTTGGCCTTTTCTATTTCTCCCGTCTCCAAGTCTTCGGCACACTGCTGCTGCTGCTTTTTCTGGAGTGCGTCTTGTATTGTTTATATTTCCTTTTCCGCCTCGATAGAAGCCTCAACGGGGATATTGAATCTATCGAGGGCGTCCAGCGATTTCTCGGGCAGGAGGAACTCCCCCCGGATGCGGAGGCTCCCGGCGGAGCATCGGCTCCCTTGCCCTCGCACATGAAGATCCTGATGGACATCTGCGGCAACAACTATCCGCGTCTTTTCGAGTTTATCCGCGGAGCCCTCGACCTCTCGTCCCTGTCCGACTCGGAAATCGCACTTCTGGATTGCCAGGACAACACGTGCGTCAGCATCCTAAAGGACAGCTCCTTACGGCTGGTTATCAACTTCCAAAACATCAACGATATCCGCTGGCTGAACCGGTTCTACCTGGACGTTCACAAGAAGCTGAAAAAAGGAGGGTATTTCGTCGGACGAGTCGATTCCCTAGAGCTTCACAAGGAACGGTTTTATCGCCACTATCCTCGCTATTACCGGGACGTGTTTTATCTTTTCTATTTTCTTTTCCACCGGGTTATGCCCCGGATCACCCAAACCAAAACCGCCTATTTCACGCTGACCAAGGGGAGGCATCGGTCTTTCTCCAGGGCCGAAACCCTGGGGAGGCTGTATTTTTGCGGGTTCAAGGTGCTGGCCGAACAGGAGAACCAAGACGGGCTCTTTTTTATCGCCCAGAAAACAAAAACTCCTTCCCTTGATGAGAGCCCATCCTACAGCCCGATCATCAAGCTGAAGCGCGTGGGCTGGAAAGGCCAGAGGATCAACATTTACAAGCTCCGGACGATGCATCCCTATTCCGAGTACCTGCAAGAATACACCTATGAGCATCATCAACTGAAAGAAGGGGGAAAGATCAAGGATGATTTCCGAGTCGCCGAATGGGGCCGATTCTTCAGAAAATACTGGCTGGACGAGCTTCCCATGATCTACAACTGGCTCCGCGGTGAGATCAAGTTGTTCGGCGTCCGGCCGCTGAGCCGCCATTATCTCAGCCTCTACGACAGCTCCGTCCAGGAGATAAGGATGCAGACGAAACCCGGACTCATCCCCCCCTACTATGCCGACCTGCCGAAGGGATTCAGCGACATCGTGGAATCTGAAAAACGCTATTTGTTGGCCTATCGTCGCCATCCTTGGAGAACCCAATGCCTCTATTTCTTGAGAACCCTGAACAATATCCTTCTGAAAGGGGCAAGGAGTGAGTGACCGGGTTCAGGATCGCTTCCCCATTCGTTTCCTGAGGGTGTTCCTAGTTTGCCAGTTGAGTCTAGTCAGCGTGGGAGTCGCGCGGGGACAGAACTACCAATACTTCAGCTCTCTTCTGGATGAGATCGACAGGATGGCCCGGTGGCAACTCGGGCCTTTTCGGCTTTCTTCCTATATCCAGGTCAGGAACATCGGCTATGACAGTAACATCTATCAGATGCCCGAAGACAGGGACCCTGTGTCTGATTACACCGCAGCCCTCTCGCTGCCTTCGAAAGCCTATGTAAACTACCGGAACGGAATCGTCTTTTCCCTGGCCGCCGTCCCCGAATATGCTTTCTACGCTTCGCAAAAGAAGGAGCGGTCCTTCAATTACAGCCTCATGCCTGAATTGAGGGTCCGCCTTTTTCAGCGGCTGATCCTCAGCGGAAGCGCCGGATTCGGCCGGTCCAGACGGCGAGCGACGAGCGAGTTCGATGTGCGAGCAGAAGAGAAATCCCATAACTACCGCGGCAGTGTCTTCATCGAGACCGCACGCTTCACGGCCCTGGGCTTTTCCGGATACATCCAGGATTTTCGTTATGAGGATATCTACGCCCCCGGGGAAGAGAACATCCTGTCCAGGAGGTTGAATCGCCAGGAGCGCAACGGAAGCCTGGAATTCTATTATCGGGTTTATTCGGATACCGTTTTTTTCCTCAACGGGGGCTATACGGAATACGAATTTCAACATCCCTCCTCTTTTTTCAGGAATTCGTATTCTTACCAGGTCTCTTCGGGGCTCCGCTTTCCCCTGATGGGAAGGATCCGAGGGGCTTTGACTCTGGGATATAAATCACTTCTCCCTCGGACGAAGGGCCTCAACGGATTTTCGGGGGTCGTCGGCGATACCTCCTTTAACCTGCGGGTTTCCCGGTTTCAATTCCGGGTGCTTTATAGACGAGACTGCTATTTCTCTTTCTGGCAGGACAGCCTGTTTTTTGTTGAAGGCCTGTGGGGAGGCGGCGCCTCTTTTTATCCAACGGCTTTTTTGAGGCTGGACTACGATTATCGTCTCGGCAGCAGCGATTATCCGGGAAGGCTGCTTGTCACTCTTCCGGATGGGGCAGTCCAGGAGATCGAAAGGACAGACCACAATCGCTTTCATATCATCAGCCTCGTCTACAGGGTTGTCGGAGATATCGGGATCGGCCTGACCGGCAACTTCTGGCAGAGGAGCTCCAACTATGTTTTGGTCGAAAGGAGCCGGTTCTTTGTCGGCGCCTTCTTGACCTATGAATTCTAGCGGCTGAGTCAGCCGCCGTGTCGCGATCGCATTCGACCGTGCTGAACTCAACATTGAGGTGACGAAATGGATCCAAAAGAACGTCCCAGAGACATCGACCTGATGGATTACTGGCGGGTTATCGTCCGACAGAGGTGGATCCTGGCGACTTTTGCCGGCGCGCTGATCGTTTTCACCGCCATCTACTCTTTTCTGGTTTCGCCCGTCTACCGGGCGACGACGACGTTGCTCGTCGAGGAGGAGACCTCCCGCATCCTGAGTATCGATGAAGCCTTCGGGGAACAGGCCCAGGTTTTTCGAGACCTCCGTGGTTATAACACTCAGATGCAGCTCCTCAAGAGCCGCTCGCTGGCGGAAAGGGTGGCTAGGAAACTCAACCTTCTGACTCGGCCTGAATTCGGAGGCAATCAGGCCTCCAAAGGGGGATTCTTTGGCGGCCTGAAGCGCATCATTACCCTCCAGTGGCTTTCTCCCAAAAAAGGCCGAGAAGCAGAGGATCCCTTGTTTCCCAAAAACCCCTATTCCAAAGTCGTCAATGCGCTTTTGAGCGGCCTGGAGATCGGGGCGATCAAAGATACAAAGCTCGTGGAGCTGAGCTGCAGGAACACCACTCCGACCCTGGCGACAGAGATCGTCAATACTCTGGCCGAGGAATTCATCAATTTTTCCTTCGAGAAACGATCCTCAACGACGCAGCAGGCCTCCGACTGGCTGAGCGAGCAAATTGAAAACCTCAGGAACGATCTGACAGCCAAAGAGAAGGAGCTCCTGAGGTACAGCCAAGAAAAGGATATCGTCTTCCTGAGCGAGACAGAAAGCACGGCCGTAAAATCGTTCTCCGACCTGAATGACGCCTACAATCGGGCGATGCTGGACCGGATCGGCGCGGAAGCGGAATGGCGCGAGCTCAGAAACCTTAGGGCTGGCTCGGTCCCCGGGCTCATCAGCGATCCGGCCATCCTGGAGCTCAAGACCGAATATTCGCGTCTCAGCGCGGAATTTGAGGAAAAGAGCAAGCAACTTAAGCCGGACCATCCAGAGATGACCCGGCTGCGAGCGCGGCTGGACAGCTTGATGGAAGAGATCAACAAGGCGGCCGGAGCCGCAGAAGCCCGTTATCGGTCGGCCCTCCAGAAAGAGAACTCGATCAAGGCCACGCTGGATAGGCAGCGCGGGGATGTCACTCGGCTGGAAAACAATGCCATCCTCTACAACAGCATCCGGAGCGAGGTCGATAGCAAACGGAGGCTTCTAACCACCCTCCAGGAGAAGCAGAGCGAGACTCAGGTGTCCGCCCAGCTCAAGGGACTCTCCGCCAGCAATATCAGTATTATCGACTTGGCCGAAGTCCCGCGGAAGCCCGTCTCGCCCGACAAGACAAAAAACTTATTGATGAGCCTTCTCATCGGGCTGTTCGGCGGGATCGGACTTTGTTTTCTGTTCGAATATATGGACGATACTCTCAAAAGCCCCGCCGATGTGGAGCGTCTGGTCGATCTTCCTTCTCTGGGGATCATCCCCTACCTTCCGCCGGAGGGATTTTCCAGGAGCCGAAGCTACGGCTCCTACTTCAGACACCGGAGTGCCCGGGCGGCGAGTCTTCCGGGGAAAGAGCACACCCTCCCCGAAGTCAAGGAAATTGAGCTGATCAATCATCACCATCCGGAGCTGCCTTTTGCTGAAGACTACAGGACGATCAGGACTTCCATCCTTCTCTCGCACTCGGAGAAGCCCCCCAAGACGATTGTCTTTTCCAGCCCCCTGACTCAAGAGGGGAAGACGGCGACGGTTGCCAACATGGCCATCGCCTTCGCCCAGCTTGAAGAAAAAGTTCTGCTGGTGGACGCCGACCTGAGAAAACCAAGACTGCATCGCATTTTCAAGGTCCGGAACGTCAGCGGGCTAACCGGTTTCTTGACGGGAAAGGTTTCCCTCAAAGACGTCGTTAACAAGACCTCGATAGAGAATGTCTGGCTGATCCCCAGCGGACCTATTCCCCCCAACCCCGCCGAGCTCCTCAACTCCCGGAAGATGAAGGACCTGGTCGAGGAAATCGGCCAAGTTTTTGATGTGATCCTCCTGGACACGCCGCCCGTTTTGGCTGTCAGCGACACAGTCCTCATCTCCTCCATCGTCGACAGCACGGTGCTCGTCATCCGCTCCGGCCGAACCCGGCGCAAGCCGTTCCTTGCCGCGGTCCAGGAGCTGGGGCGGGCCCGGGCCAAGATCATCGGGGTCGTCTTCAACGGCGCGGAATTCACCAGGGAGGGGACCGCCTATACCGGATACTATGGCTACTCCAGCTATGGAAAAGACGACCTGGAGGTCCCGCTGGAGAATCCATGATGAGTGCCTAACCCTCCCATATTTTTTGGGACTCTTGGCCATTCGAACCGAGCGCTCGTTACCCCCGCTTCCCCCGGCGGAGCGCTCTCTCAGGGATAAGTTGTGCAGCGGCATCATCGAGTATGGAATCCTAGGGCTTTTGGTCTTCAGCCCGCTTCCAGCCGCTTCGGTCCATGAATGGTCGATCCTGCTCATCGAACTCACAACGCTTCTCCTGGTCGCAGCTTATGTGCTTATGAAGCACAAACCCCCCGTCAACCAGTCCCTTTCCCGGTCTTTGCGCGGGCCGAAGATACTGTTTATCGGATTTTTCCTCTTTCTGGTTGTGCAGATCATCCCCCTTCCGGCTTCCCTCGTCAGGATACTATCGCCGGCCTCCCACCGATTTCGCGCTCTCTATGCATCCGGCCCTGGCGAGCCCGGATTCATGAGCTTTTCGATCGTCCCTTCATACACCTTCCAGGAAGCGCTGGAGCTCTTGTCGTATTTTCTCATCGGACTGCTGGTGCTTCGCACAATCACCCATAGGCGCCAGATCTTGAGGCTGGTTTCAGTCCTGCTGGGCATGGGCGTCTTTCAGGCCTTTTATGGATTGTTCGAACTGTCCAGCAAGAGTCCGCGCCTCTTGTTCTATAAGAAAATCTACGGGCTTGAGGACGTAACCGGGACCTTCGTCAACCGCAATCACCTCTCTGGCTACCTGGAGATGGTCATTGCCCTGGCCCTGGGTCTGATAATCTCTCGGATCGGCGTCTTCTCATTTTCTCGACTTTCCCGACGAGAAAAACTTCTCCGGCTGTCGGAGAAGGGGCTGTCGATGAATATCCTCTTTGGGCTGGGAGTCGTCCTCATGGCCATGGCCATCATCTTCTCTCATTCGCGCTCCGGTACGGTTGTGCTCGTCCTTGAGTTTCTCCTTTTTTTGGGCCTCGTCGGCCTCTTTTCCGAGTTCTCCAGCGACTATAGAAAACGGATCAGGACCTTCCTTCGTGCTCTGTTCTTCTTGATCATCATCCTCTCGGTCGGACTCGGGATCGATGCGACCTTGAAACGGTTTGCCCTGGACGACCTTCTCGAGGAGCGGCGCCCCATGTACTGGGCCCATGCGGTCCGCATGTTCCGGCAATATCCTCTTTTGGGGACGGGACTGGGGACGTTTAACGCCCTCGCGCCGCCTTTCGAGGGTCCCGCAGGCCCAGTCTCCATCGGACATGCCCACAATGACTATCTCGAGTACGCCTCCGAGCTCGGAGCGTCGGGTTTTGCCCTGCTTTTTGGCGGGATCCTGTCCCTGACCATTATCTCCTGGCGCGTCTGGCGAACGAGGCGCCACCCGGAGGTGAAAGGACTGGCCCTTGGAGGGATCGTCTCTCTGACCGGCATCCTTCTCCACAGCTTGACAGATTTCAACCTGCACATTCCGGCCAACATGCTCTTGTTCTCAGTCGTCCTGTCTGTGACTCTGGTCACGGTGTTCTACAGAAAAGAGACGGCAGCTCAGGAGAGACGATGAACCTCTTAAAAAAGACCTGCCTCCTGGCCGGGATCGCCGCCGTTGCCCTGATTGATGTCGCCGTGTATGCGAGCTATCATTACTATTACAAGGCGGCTAGCGAGCCCGCCCTCTCGAAAAAGGTCACCTTGCTCGGGGCAGCCCTTCGGACCTTTCCCTGCAATGACCGGGCAAATTATGAACTGGGCAAGGCCTACTTTGAGCGAGGTCGGCAAGATTTCCCCGACCCGTCTGCGGCCAAAACCGATCTCGAGGCGGCCGTCCGATACCTGGGGCGTTCCTTGGATATCAACCCATCATACCCTTATGGCCATCTCTACTTGGGGCAGGCCCTCCTTCATCTCGGCTCTCTGGCTTCGGTCGACGAGCCGGTCTTGCTGGCGGAATTCAGATACGCGGTCGCCCTGGCCGGAGAAGACAGTCAGGTCTTCAACGAAGCGGGGAGAGTATTTCTCAGCCGCTGGGCCGATCTCTCGCCGGAGGACCGAGATTTTACGCGGGGAGTCGTGCGCAAAGCGCTGCTAAGAAAAGACCAGGAAAAATTCGAAACCTTGCTCAACATCTGGGAGCTAAACGTCAAAGACTATTCCTTCATGGATGAAGTCCTCCCCTCGGATTCTCAGGTATATCGGCAGTATGCCGAATTCCTGGGCAAGAGATCGCTCTCGCTCGAGGAGCGCATCCGGTATCTGTCCCGGGCCGAAGCGTTGAATTTTTCCAGAGCCCGGAGCGAGCACCAAGCCGTGATCGCTTCTCTTGCGCCCTTCCCATCTCAAGAGGCCCTGGGGCAGTTGGCCAATACACTGAGACTCCTCAGAGGGATTAGATTCTACCAGACGCTTCGAGGGATCCAGCTTTTCAGCTCGGGGGAATACGCAGAACTCCTTGGCTCTGTGCTCGTCGACCTGGCGAAAGCGCGGCTCGCGCTGGGAGCGAAACTGGGTGAGGTGAGAGATTATCTAGACGAGTATTTGACTCTGGAGAACCGGCCGGCGAAGGTCGAAGAGCTGGAAGCGTATCTCCGGAAGAGGGGAGTGCTGTCGGGAGAACTCGAAGACAATTTGGAGGATTTCGACCGCCTGGCCCTGGGACTTTGGGCTCGCTACAAGCAAGCGAAATACCGGCAAGTCGCCGATTTCGGTCGCAAGCTTGGGGATGCCTTGCTGGTCGTGCCCGAGTCCAAGAAACCGGCCTACGTCCGAGTCCTTCAGCTTGTCGGTGACTCCTGCGATAAGATCGACTCGGTTTATAGCGCCCGCGACTACTTCCAGCGGGCCCTCCTGGAGGACCCTGAGAATTTGGGGACTTTGTTGAGAATTCGGCGCATTTGCGATAGGCTGAATGAGCCCGCTGAGGTGGCGAAGACGGACACAGCTTTGAAGAGAATTCTCACACCGGGACAGAAGGATTTTAGGGACTTACGTCTGCGAAAGAGCGAACGGTCCGCCTACTCGCTGATACTGGATGGCCGGGCCGTCTCGATGGAACTTTCCTTTGTTCCGGAAGGGACATCGGCTGCTCCTTTGGTGAGTGTGTTCTTCAACGACTGCGTAGCTTGGGAAGGCTATCTTACCGAGAGCCCGCTTATTCTCAGCCTGGCGACCCGGCCGGGAAAGAACGTCCTCCAGGTCAGGCCGGTCAATGGAGATGTCAGCTTTGTCCGGATGAAATACTGGCCGGACTTGGAGAATTCGATAGAATCGTCCTCAAGGAGACCAGAATGACCATAAAAAAAATCATCAGAGCCCTTGCTTATCTCGGCATAGTGCTCGGACTGCTGGGGCCTCTTCAGGCCCAGGAGCAGGTTGTCTCTGACTATCGGGTCGGCGCGAAGGACCTATTGGAGATTACCGTTATCAATTTTCAGGAGCTGAACAGGCAGTACCGCGTCTCCGAGGAGGGCAAAATCAGCCTTCCCTACCTTGGCGAGCTCCAAGTAGAGGGGATGACAAGGTCGGATCTGGAGAAGAGACTGGTCCAGCTCCTATCAGAAAAATGGCTCGAGAACCCCCAGGTTTCCGTCGTCATCGTTGAGTACCAGAGCCGCAGGGTTTTTTTAATCGGGGCCGTTCCCAAGCCCGGTCCTTACGAGCTGCAGGGGCGATTGACTCTGCTCAAGCTCATCTCTCAAGCCGGAGGATTGACCGCGGACGCCGGGACCGAAATCATTGTCATGCGGCAGCTTCCAGACGGGGCCAAGACGTCTCTTAAGGTCCCGGTCGAAGACTTGTTCTTGAAGGGCGATGCGACTCTTGACATCCCGCTTCAGCCCGATGACATCGTCAGCGTCCCGCCGGACAAGATGATCCAGATCTATGTCACGGGACAGGTCCGGAATCCCAGCGCTCTTGAGGTGAGGAAATCCAACATCCCGACCTTGCTGCGGGCCATCGCCCAGGCGGGCGGCTTTTCGGAGCGGGCGAACAAGGGGGATGTTGTTATCAAGCGAATCGACGAAACGGGAAAAGAGATCAAGATTAAGGTCAATGTCAACGATATAATCAAAGGGAAAAGCAATGACGTCCAGCTTCAGGAAAACGATGTGGTGATAGTCCCGGAAAAACTCTTCTGATTCAAACGACGGATGATCGACCTTCACTGCCATATCCTTCCCGGCCTGGATGACGGTGCCCAAACCCTCGAGGATTCGCTGGCCATGGCCCGTCTGGCTAAGAGTGACGGAATCGAGGTGATCGTAGCCACGCCTCACCTGTTCAAGGGCGGCGCAACCCTGCCGGAGGAAGATTCCTTTACGGGGAAGAAAAGGGAGCTGGAGAGTGCGCTCCTGGGAGAGCGGATCCAGATTTCCCTGAAGATGGGCGCAGAAGTCCGTGTCTCTCACACCCTAATGTCCGAGGTCGAAAAAAGCCGAAAACGGCTTGTCATCAACGACAGCGCATATATGTTTGTCGAGTTCCCTTCGGATCATGTTTTCCCGTCGGTCCGGGGTCTTGTCTTCGAACTGATGAGTGCCGGCGTCCTCCCGATCATCGCCCACCCGGAACGGAATGCCGTACTTGCCAGGAGGCCGGAACTCCTCTATGAGCTCGTGCGGATGGGGGCTCTCGCCCAGGCCAACCGGGGCAGTTTGCTGGGGCTATACGGCCGGATAGCGGCAGACGCCGCCGGACGCTTCCTGGAAAACAACCTCATACACTTCATCGCCAGCGACGGCCACGACACTGGGTCGCTGGCGCCCATCCTGTCGGACGCCGTCAAGCGAGCCGAATTGCTGGTCGGCAGTGAAGTCGCCCTCGCCCTGGTTGATGCCAATCCCAGGGCCGTGCTGGAAGACCGAGAAGTGCCCTATCTGCCCTCTCCGGTGGACCCCAGGAAATCGAAGAAATCCTTTCATCTCCGCGTCAGAGGACTTTTCAAAGGGGAGGGCCGAGGCCGGAGGGGCTCTCTTGACAATCTGGATGATGTTACCTAAGATACATACGGGAGGATCAAATGAAACAACGCATTCTCAGACAGCGCCGGATTGCGGGTTTTTGTATGGCGTTGCTGTGGCTCTCCCTTTCCCTGGCGGCGGCTGAAACGAACGCCAAGGGCAATGTCGTCGGCTTTCTGTATGGCCAGGACGGGACCTCGCCCCTAGAGGGGGGGATCGTCAAGCTGAAGAACTTGATGTCAGGCGCCACCTTTGTTAGTACGAAATCAGACCCCTACGGGATTTTCCGGCTGGAAGGTGTGGACAGCGGTTTTTACACCTACGGCGTGCTCACGGGTCAGGGGGATTTCAACGCCGATAGCGCAATCGGCCTGAGGATCAATCCCAATGAGACGGCCAAGATTTCGATCGCTCTGAGCGCTTATGAAAAAGAGGTTGCCGCCGCCGTCGAGGAAGTTGCCAAGGATCAAGAGATCCGCGGGGAATCACTGGTCGGGATGATCGCCGCTTTCGACCCCGCGAGCAAAACGGGAATCGTCCAGGTAACAAAAGGGCTTCTCCGGGCCAAGGACACGATCCACGCAAAGGGCAAGGCAACCGATTTCTATCAACAGGTCGGGGAAATGACAGTGGGAACTGCCTCAGCCAAGCGGGTGCTCGCCGGACAGAACGGCGCCTTTCAACTGGACCGGGAAGCTCGACCGGGAGACCTCGTCTATGTCGTCAAGGACAAGCGTTTTTCCCCGCTCTTTCTGGCCCCCCTGGGCATTGCGACGGTGATCGCCGGAAATACCGCCGTGACTTACACCTTTTCCAAGATCAAGGATAAGTCCCAGCCGGTTTCCCCGGACAGGAACA
>Ga0153916_10000466_pt1 | contig 27104 bp, 29 predicted proteins | sample Opewatmetagenome_FD_109642 | JGI IMG/M metagenome (GOLD analysis project Ga0153916, IMG submission 109642) | Freshwater wetland microbial communities from Ohio, USA - Open water 3 Core 3 Depth 4 metaG | ecosystem: Environmental > Aquatic > Freshwater > Wetlands | place: USA: Ohio, Lake Erie...
CCGAACAGCGCGGAGGCGAAATTGGCGACGCCCTGGCCGACCAGCTCCTGGTTCGAACGGTGGCGAAAGCCGGTCATGCCGTCGGCGACGACGCAGGAGAGCAACGCCTCGATCCCGGCCAGGAAGGCGATGGTGAACGCCGCCGGCAGCACCGCCTCCACCTTCTCCAGAGACCAGGACGGGAACTGCGGCATCGGCAGGCCGCCGGTCATGTCGGGAAAGCGCGTTCCGATGGTGTCGACCGGAAGCCCGAGCGCCGCGACCAGCGCCGAGGCGACGATCATCGCGACCAGATAGGCCGGCAGCCTGGGCGCGAAGCGGCGGAGCGCGACGAGCAGCACGAGCGTTCCCGCGCCGATCGCCACGGTCGCCGGCTGGATGGTCGTGATCGCCTGCGCATAGGCCGCCCATTTCGGCAGGAAATCGGCAGGGACATCGCGGAGCGCGAGGCCGAGAAAGTCCTTCACCTGGCTCGACGCGATGATCACCGCGATACCCGCGGTGAAGCCGGTGACGACCGGATGCGGGATGAACTTGATCAGCCTGCCGGCCCCGGCATAGCCCGCGACGACCAGGATGATCCCGGCCAGCAGGGTGGCGAGCAGCAACCCGTCATAGCCGTGGACCGCGATGACGTTGAAGATGACGACGACGAACGCGCCGGTGGGGCCGCCAATCTGCACGCGGGAGCCGCCCAGCGCGGAGATCAGCAGGCCCGCGACGATCGCCGTGATCAGGCCCTTGTCGGGCGAGGCGCCCGAGGCGATGCCGAGCGCCATCGCCAGCGGCAATGCGATGATCGCGACCGTCAGGCCGGCGATCACATCGGCACGCAGCTTTGAAAGATCATAGCCTTCCTTGAGGACGCTCACCAGTTTCGGCGTGAACGCCTGCCAGTCGCGGGGCTGGCGGGCTTCGGGATGGGTGGCCTTGGTCAGCCGGTCGAGAAGCGTGTCGATGCTGGGCATGTCAGCGAGCCTTTCGGTCAGATGTCGGCGTGGCGGGACGAGGGGGCGCCGCTTCGCGCAGGCGCACGCCGCGGCCCCGGCCGGTGCTGGGGCTGTTGTCAGTGATCAGCTCGACGCCGGCGGCTTCAAGCGCCTCGCTCACCTTCATAAGCGTGTCGATGACGCCGCGCACGGTGCCCCCTGAGGCTTCCATGCGCTGGATGGTCGGCAGCGAGACGCCGGCGCGTTCGGCCAGCTCGCGCTGGTCGAGGTTGAGAAGCGCCCGCGCCGCCCGCAATTGATTGGCTGTAATCATGGCCCTCATTTATGATGTATGAAACATCATATATCATTGGTTCACACCCAATCATAAAAAATGAAACTTGCTTAGGCAAGCGCAATGCCGGCCGCGGCTTCGCTTGTTTTTTGCGCTGGAATGCTTAGATAAACATATGCCAGAGGGTCGGGCGACCGCCGCTTTTCCGCAAGGGAAAGGGGAGGAAAGTCCGGGCTCCGCGGAACCACGGTGCCGGGTAACGCCCGGCGGGGGCAACCCCAGGGAAAGTGCCACAGAAAGCAAACCGCCTGCGCTTCGGCGCAGGTAAGGGCGAAAGGGTGCGGTAAGAGCGCACCGCGGCGCTGGTGACAGGGCCGGCATGGAAAACCCCACCGGGAGCAAGACCGAATAGGGGCGGCATATGGGCCTGGTTCCGGCTCGTCGCCCGGGTTGGTTGCTTGAGGGCGTCGGCAACGGCGCTCCTAGACGAATGGTCGCCCATCCGGCCTCGCGCCGGTGGACAAAACCCGGCTTACAGACCCTCTGGCTGTTTCTTCTTCTACTTCAGCGCCGAGGCACGCCGCCGCGCATGTTTCGGCGCGCAGTGCCGTCAAATTTCCGGCGCGGTCCCACGCGGCCGGTCCTCGGGACGGCGCACAGGCTCCGAAAGCCCAGACTTGGCATGCCGCTTGCTCCTGTTCAGCCGGGGCCTCGGGAAACGTCATCTTTTCGGCGCTCCTCCGGTTCAGCCTGTCGGACGGAGGTGTTTCCATGCGGTTTTCAACCTGGTCGCCTACTCGCCGTTCTCGCGCAGTGGTGGTTGCCGTGGGCAGCGGCTGGCACGGCGCGGACACGGCCGATCTCGGCATCGATCTTGCGGTCGCGCTTGCGCGCCTCAATCAGCGGGTTCTGCTGCTCGATGCGGCGCTCGGCGTGGGCGGCGCCTGTGCCCGGCTTGGACTCCCCGATTCCGCGACGCTTGAGGACGTGCGGTCCGGCGCCGATGCCAGAAGGAAGGCCATCCATTCCGGCCCTGAGGGCATCGGGGTGGTTGCCGCAGCGGGCAGGCAAGCGGATATCCTCTGCCAGACGGCGGTTGCGCGCGCCCTGGAGAGCTGCGCGCCGCCGTTCGATTATCTGATGATCGACTGCGGCCCGGCGCGGATCGCAGGCACTTTGGGCTTCATCGCGCGCGCCGACGAGGTGCTGATGGTGCTGACCCCGGAGGTAGCCGCCCTTCGCGGCGCGTATCGGATGGTGATGCAGCTTGCTCTGGATCACGGGCGGACGGACTTTCTCGTCGTCACTCGCGCGGTCGAGGACGAGACGGCCGGGGTGGCGCTGTTCCACCATTTCCGGGAGCAGGTGGAGCAGGCGGTGCCGATCGGCCTCGTGCATCTGGGGACCATCGCGCAAGATGCGCGGCTTGGGTCGGACATCGCCGAATCGGCGCTGTTGTTCCGCGACTATCTTGTCGCCACCCCGCCGACTTCAGGCCGGTTCTTCCAGCCCGAAATCGAACCCGCAGCCCACCTCGCTTTCGTGTGAGCGGAAAACCGGTTCCGCTTTTTCCGGAAGCGTTCTAGCGCATCAGCACCAGTTCTTCGGCCATGGTCGGGTGAATGGCGACACAATCGTCGAACTGCGCCTTGGTCAGCCCCGCCTTGACCGCGATCGCTACCGCCTGCAGCACCTCGGGCGCGTCCGGGCCGATCATGTGCGCGCCCACCACCTTGTCGGTCGCGGCATCGACGATCAGCTTGTAGAGCGCCCGCTCGTGCCGGTCCGCCAGCACATTCTTCATCGGCCGGAAGTCCGAAGTGTAGACCTTGATCTCGCCCAGCGTGTTGCGCGCCTCGGATTCGGTCATGCCGACGCCGGCGAGCGGCGGATGACTGAACACCGCGGAGGGGATGCAGCTATAGTCGACGGTCCTGGGGGTGTTGCCGAACACGGTGTCGGCGAAGGCCTGGCCCTCGCGAATCGCCACCGGGGTCAGTTGCACCCGGTCGGTGACGTCGCCGACCGCATAGATGCTGGGGCAGGTCGTCCGGTTCTGCGCGTCGACCTTGATCGCGCCGTTGCGGCCGGTCTCGACGCCCGCGGTCTCCAGACCCAGCCCGTCGATATTCGGCACCCGGCCGGTTGCGAACATCAGCATGTCGCAATCGATCGGATCGCCGCCGCCGACATGGACGGTGAGCGTCTCGTCCTTGTGCTTCACCACCTTCTCGAACGGCGCGTTGAAGCGGAACTGGATGCCCTTGGCGGTGGAAATCTGCATCAGCCGGTCGCGGATCTGCTCCTCATAGCCGCGCAGGATCTGGTCGGAGCGCACCACCAGCGTCACCTGCGATCCGAACTCGTTGAAAATCCCGGCGAATTCATTGGCGATATAGCCGCCGCCGGCGATCACGATGCGCCTTGGCAGCGCGTCGATGTGGAACGCCTCGTTGGAGGTGATGCCGTATTCATTGCCCGGACAATCGGGGATCTGCGGCCGCGCGCCGGTGGCGACGAGGATGTATTTGGCGGTGACCGTGCGATCGCCGACCTTCAGGCTGTTGGGGCCGGTGACGACGGCGCGATCCTCGAAAACCTCGACCTTATGGCTGTTCAAGGTGTTGGTGTAGAGGCCGCGCAGCCGCTCCACCTCATTCAGCACATTGTCGCGCAATACAGTCCAGTCGAAGCTGGCGCCGCTTACTTCCCAGCCGAAACGCTTCGCGTCTTCCAGATCCTCTGCGAAATGCGCGCCATAGACGAGCAGCTTCTTGGGCACGCAGCCGCGGATGACGCAGGTGCCGCCCACCTTGTGCTCCTCGGCGACCGCCACGCGTGCGCCGTGCGCCGCGGAAACCCGCGCCGCGCGCACGCCGCCCGATCCGGCGCCGATGACGAACAGGTCATAATCGAAATCTTTGGTCATGGGTCTCGCTTGCCGCTGTTTGGGTGTGAGGTACGCAAGCGGGGCGCGATGTGCAAACCGGGATTAGCGATCAGCCTGATCGAGTTCCTGTTTTGCGCGCTCCCAGTTCCGTCCGTCGAAACTCTCGATGGTGGGTTCGAGGCCATGGCCCTCGTCGAGGCAGTGGAAATTGATGCTGATGCCGTCGGGGTGCGAGCGCGGGCGGTAGAAGCTCTTGATGCCGCAGGTCGAACAGAAGATGTGCTGCGCCTTGCCGGTTCCGAAGCGATAGGTCGTCGTCTCGCCCTTGCCTTCGGTCAGCCGGAAATGGCGCGCCGGAACGATCAGATGGAGGAAGCCGGTCATCGAGCAGATCGAGCAGTTGCAGTCGAGCAGCGCCGGCGTGCTGTCGGGCAGATCGGCCTCGAACCGGACCAGGCCGCAATGGCAGCCGCCCGTCACCTGCACGTCAGGCATCGACGGTCTCGAGGTCCAGCGCCCGCCTGAGGTCGTGCGCGTCGCCCAGAAGATCGGCGAGGGTCTCTTCGTCCAGCACCGCCAGGAAGGCTTCAGTCGCGCGCCCGAGGACACGGGTCAGTCGGCAGGCGGGAACGATCCGGCACAGCGCGCAATCGGCCATTTCGAGCCGTCCCTCGAACAGCCGGACGACCCCGCCGATGTTGATCTCCTCGGGTCTGCGGCCGAGCTGCAGTCCGCCGCCGCGGCCTCGCTTGGCGGCAACCAGGCCCGCCCGGGCGAGGCTGTTGACCACCTTCATCAGATGGTTTTCGGAAATCGCGTAAACCCGCGCGATCTCCGCGATCGACGCGGTCCGTCCGGCGTTGGCGCCGAGATACATCAGCACGCGCAGGGCATAGTCAGTGTGGAGTTTCAGGCGCATATCGGCATCCCATAACCCGCTTGACGTCTGCGCTCAAGTAATTAGGTATATATAATATACACCTTAAAGGACATCCCATGGACGTGCGTGCGGAAATTACCGATCGGGCGATCGGGCAGCTGGTGGATCGCTTCTACGCCAAGGTCCGCGCCGACGAACTGATCGGCCCGGTATTCAACCGCGCGATCGCCGATTGGGATCACCATCTCCTCAAGCTCGCTGATTTCTGGTCCTCGATCATCCACACCAGCGGCCGCTACAAGGGCAACCCGATGATGGCGCATCTAAAGCATGCCGCCGCGATCGCGCCGGGCATGTTCGACCGCTGGCTGGAATTGTGGAAGGAAACCACCGACGAATTGTTCTCGCCGGAGGCGGCGGCTTTGTTCCAGGCGAAGGCGGCGCGGATCGCCGAGAGCCTGCAACTGGGGCTGAAGCTGCACGGCGGTGGATTGGATGCGATCCGTGCCCGGCCGGCGGCGCCGCCCGAATCCCCGGTTCGTGGCAATGCCCTCGGGCCGGTCCCGTTGCAGGAGCCGGAGCCGGAGCCGGGCGAGGGCGACGCCATACGGCCCTACAAGGTCACGCCGGTGTTCGATGCGGGGAGCCTGCCCGAGGGACTGCGCCGCGTGCACAGCACCAAGGCGGGGGTGTGGGGCAAGATCCAGGTGCTTGAAGGCGCGCTCAGGCTGCGCCTGCTCGACAGCGAGGAGGAGGTTCTGCTCACCCCCGAGCAGCCGGGCGTGGTCCAGCCGCAGCAGCCGCATCTGGTGACGCCCGAGGGGAAGATGCGGATGCGGATCGAATTCTACGACCGTCCGCCCGCGGTCTGAGGCGTCACTCCACCGTCACGCTTTTCGCCAGGTTGCGCGGCTGGTCGACGTCGGTGCCCTTGGCCACCGCGACGTGATAGGCGAGCAGCTGCACCGGGATCGCATAGACCAAAGGCGCGATCAGGGGATGGACCTTGGGCATTTCGATCGTCGCGATCGTGCCCTCGCTCGCATGCGCCAGTCCTTCGGCATCGGAAATCAGCACCACCTTGCCGCCGCGCGCCTGCACCTCCTGCATGTTGCTGACGGTCTTGTCGAATAGCGGCCCCGAGGGGGCGATGACGATGACCGGGACATTGTCGTCGATCAGCGCGATCGGGCCGTGCTTCATCTCGCCCGCGGCATAGCCTTCGGCGTGGATATAGCTGATTTCCTTGAGCTTCAGCGCGCCTTCCAGCGCCATCGGATAATCGGGACCGCGGCCGAGATAGAGGACGTCGCGGGCGCGGGCGATCAGCGGGGCCATCGCCTCGATCTCCGCGTCATGGGCAAGCGCGGCGTTCATCGCGGCGGGCGCTTCGGTGAGGTGGGTGACGATCTCGCGTTCTTCGGCCTCGCTCATGCGGCCCTTGTCGCGCGCCACCTTGGCGGCGAGCGCGGCGAGAACGCTCAGCTGGCAGGTGAAGGCCTTGGTCGAGGCGACGCCGATTTCCGGACCGGCATGGGTGGGAAGCAGCAAATCCGCCTCGCGCGCCATCGAACTGGTGGGGACGTTGACCACCACCGCGATCTTCTGACCCTCGGCGCGCGCATGGCGGAGCGCGGCGAGCGTGTCGGCGGTCTCGCCCGATTGCGAAATGAACAGCGCCATGCCGCCCTTCTCCAGCACCGGTTCGCGGTAGCGGAACTCCGAAGCGATATCGAGCTCGACCGGCACGCGCGCGAAGCGTTCGAGCCAATATTTGGCGACCATCCCGGCATAATAGCTGGTGCCGCAGGCGACGATGGTGATGCGCGGCACATCGACGAAGCTGAAATCCATATCGGGCAGCGCGACCTTCTGCTCCAGCGGGCGCAGATAGGAGCGCAGGGTCTGCGCCACGACGATCGGCTGCTCGAAAATCTCCTTCTGCATGAAGTGGCGGTGATTGCCCTTTTCGATCACGGCGCTGGACGCGCCGGAGGTGATGACAGGCCGCTCGACCGCTTCATTGTCGCGATTGAAGATTCGCGCGCCGTCGCGAGTCACGACCGCCCAGTCGCCCTCGTTCAGATAGGAGATGCGCTGGGTGAGGGGTGCGAGCGCGAGCGCGTCGGAGCCGAGATACGTCTCGCCGTCGCCATAACCCACGGTCAGCGGGGCGCCCATGCGCGCGCCGATGAGCAAATCCGGATAATCGCGGAACATGATCGCGATGGCGAAGGCACCCTCCAGGCGCGGCAGCACGGCGGCGACCGCTTCCTGAGGTTTCTTCCCCTGTTCGAGCTGATGCGCGATCAGATGGGCGACCACCTCGGAATCGGTCTCGCTCTGGAACGTGCGTCCCAGGGCCTGCATCTCCTCGCGCAGCGCGCGGAAATTCTCGATGATGCCGTTGTGGACCAGCGCGACGCCGTCGACGATGTGGGGGTGGGCATTGTTCACGGTCGGCGCGCCGTGCGTCGCCCAGCGCGTGTGCGCGATTCCGATCTGGCCTGGAAGCGGATTTGCCGCGAGTTCACGCGCGAGATTGTCGAGCTTGCCCTCGGCCCGTCGCCTTTCGAGCTGTCCGTCGACGATGGTGCAGATGCCTGCCGAGTCATAGCCCCGATATTCGAGCCTTCTCAAACCGTTCATCAAACGGTCTGCGACTTCCTCGCGGCCCACAATTCCGACAATTCCGCACATAGATGTTCAGCCTGCCTTTTTCTTTGCCGTCATGATCGCCCGGAAGCGTGCCGCCCAGCCGGGCTTCGCCTGCTGCTGTCCGCGCGCGAGGACAAGCGCATCCGCCTCGACATCGGCGGTGACCACCGATCCCGCGCCGACGATCACGCCCGCGCCGATGCGGACCGGCGCCACCAGCGCGCTGTTCGACCCGATGAACGCGCCCGCGCCGATTTCCGTCCGGTATTTGAAAAATCCGTCATAATTGCAGGTGATCGTGCCCGCGCCGATATTCGCGCCGGCGCCCACCTCCGCGTCGCCGATATAGGACAGGTGATTGGCCTTGGCGCCTTCGCCCAGCACCGCCTTCTTCACCTCGACGAAATTGCCGACCTTCGCCTTCCTGCCGATCTCGGCGCCGGGACGCAGCCGCGCGAACGGCCCGATCTCGGCCCCGGCCGAAATCGTCGCGCCCTCGATGTGGGAAAAGGCGCGGATCGTCACCTGGTCGGCGACCGTTACGCCTGGACCGAAGAAAACATTCGGTTCCACAACCACATCGCGGCCGATTTGAGTATCGAAGCTGAACCACACCGTCTCCGGCGCGATCAGGCTTGCGCCGTCCGCCATCGCCCGCGCCCGCCGCATCCGCTGCCATTGCGCCTCGACCGCAGCCAGTTCGGCGCGGCTGTTGATCCCGGCGACCTCGGCGGCATCGGTCTCCACCACCGCGCTCATCCGGCCGTCGGCCTTGGCGAGCATGACGATGTCCGGGAGATAATATTCGCCCGCCGCATTGTCGTTGCCGACGCGCCTCAGCAGCGCCCAGAGATCGGCGGCGCGCACCGCCATCAGCCCGCTGTTGCAGAGGTCGCAGCTGCGCTCCTCGATGCTCGCGTCCTTGAATTCGACCATCTTGTCGATGCGGCCCGTTCCGTCGGCGATGATCCGGCCGTAGGCGAGGGCGTCGTCCGGCCGGAAGCCGAGCACCACCGCCACCGGGGCGTCGGGCGCGTGCAGCCTGTCGAGCATGCGCGCCATGGTCGCGGGCGGCACCAGCGGCACGTCGCCGTAGAGGATCAGCACGTCGCCGTCGAAACCCTTGAGCGCGGCTTCGGCCTGCTGGACGGCATGGCCGGTGCCGAGCTGGGGCTCCTGCACAACCACCTCGACGCCCTGGCCGGCGACGGCCTTTTCGACCTGCTCGCGCCGCGCGCCGACCACCGCGATCCGGGCGGCGGGCGACAGCGTGTCGACGCTCGCCAGCAGGTGCAGCAGCATCGGCCGCCCGGCGATCGGATGCAGCACCTTGTGCAGCTCCGATTTCATCCTTGTGCCCTGGCCGGCGGCCAGAATGAGGGCGGCGAAGGGCGGTCGGCTCATCGTGGTTCCTGAAGCATCCCCTGATCGATTGCGGCGATGCCATAGAAGGCTTGCCAACGCCATAGCCTCGCCGCCATGAGCATGGGAATATGAACGCGCTTCCTTTCGATCTCGTCGTCTTCGATCTCGACGGCACGCTCGTCGACACCGGCCCCGACCTCACCGCGGCGCTCAACCACGCGCTCGGGCGGATGGGCCGCCCGCCGGTCACCGAGGCTTCGGTGCGCGACATGGTGGGGCATGGCGCGGCGAAGCTGCTCGAGCGCGGTCTCGCCGCGACCGGCGGCGGCACGCCCGAGATGGTGGCGGGCGCGCTCGGCGATTTTCTCGATTTCTATGCCGAGAACATCTGCGTCCACTCGCAGCCTTTTGCCGGGGTGGAAGCGGCGATGGACCGGCTTGCCGCCGCCGACGTCAAGCTGGCGATCTGCACCAACAAGCCGGTGGGGCTCAGCGCGTCGCTGGTCGAGTCGCTGGGCTGGACCGGCCGGTTCGCGGCCAATCTCGGCGGCGACAGCCTGGCCGTGCGCAAGCCCGATCCGCTGCATGTCGCCGAAACCGTCGCCCGGGCGGGCGGACGCACAAGCGCGTTCATCGGCGATTCGATCGTCGATGTCACCGCCGCGCGCGCCGCCGGGCTGCCGGTGATCGCGGTCAGCTTCGGTTTTGCCGACCGGCCTGCCGACCAGCTCGGCGCCGACGCGCTGATTCATCATTATGACGAATTATGGCCTGCATTGCGTGGGCTACGCAGATAGGTTGGTTGCATGCCTGACGAATGGTCGCTGAGGAGATTGCTGGGACTGGGCGCCGCGGGTTCGGCTCCGGCGAGCGCGTCCGCCGCCGATCGTCCCACGCCGCCGATCGATGTGCAGGCGCTGGTCGACCGCATCGACGATCCGGTGCTGGTCATCGATGCCCGCAAGCGGGTGGAGCTCGCCAATCGGGCGGCGCGGGATTTCCTTGGCCTGCACATCGTCGGTGAGGATGTGCGCCTGGCGATTCGTCATCCGGCGGCGTCGGCGCTGCTGGGCTCGGATAGCGCCGGCGCGGCGGTGCAGACCATCGATCTGGTCGGCTTCGGCCAGGGCGACCGCCGTTGGGAGCTGCGCCTCGAACCGATGGGCGAGCGCCGGGTCGTGCGCCTGATCGACCGCACGGAGGCGCGGGCGGCCGAGCGGATGCGCGTCGATTTCGTCGCCAATGCCAGCCATGAACTGCGCACGCCGCTTACCACCCTGCTCGGGTTCATCGAGACTCTGGAAGGGCCCGCAGCCGATGACGAGCAGGCGCGCCGCCGGTTCCTCGGCATCATGCGCGCCGAGGGGGAGCGGATGAAGCAGCTCATCGACGAGCTCATGTCGCTCTCAAGGATTGAGGCGGAAAAGCACAGCGCGCCGACGGCGGCGGTCGATCTTGTCGCGCTGGCGCGCGATGTGGGGTCCGGCCTCAGCCTCCAGCTCGAATCCGGCGGACGCCAGCTCGTCATCGACTCGGCGGCGGATGTGCCTGCGGTCGCGGGCGATCACGGCCAGCTCCAGCAACTGCTCAGCAATCTCATCGCCAATGCGATTAAATATGGCCGCAAGGATACGCCGATCACCGTCCGGATCCGCCCGAGCGGTGAAGCGGTGCAGCTCAGCGTCGAGGATGAGGGCGAGGGCATTCCTCCCGAACATCTGCCGCGCCTCACCGAGCGCTTTTATCGCGTCGATCCGGGACGTTCGCGCGCGCTTGGCGGCACCGGCCTCGGCCTCGCGATCGTCAAGCACATCGCCGAGCGCCATCGCGGACGGCTCGAAATCAGCAGCGTCGTCGGCAAGGGCACGCGCGTCATGGTGACACTGCCGGCGATGCCGGGAAACCAATAGGCCGGTTCCGGGCAACCCTGTCATCAAACTGAAAACAAACTGTCACAGAGATCGCACGTCGGGTCGCTAGCAGCGTGCCGGTAAGCTCAGGCTGATGACTCATAGGAGGCAAATGTGCAGATGAAATTCATGGCGGTGGTTGCTCTTGGCGCGCTCGTGGCGGCGTGCGGCGGCGGCGCCGATAAATCTGGCGGTCAGGCCGCTGGCGGCCGCGCGATTCGCGTGGTGGGATCGTCCACCGTCTATCCGTTCACCACGGCGGTCGCGGAACAGTTCGTCCGCAAGAACCCGAACTTCGCGCCTCCGATCGTCGAATCGACGGGCACCGGCGCGGGCATGAAACTGTTCTGCGCGGGCGTCGGCTCCCAGCATCCCGACATCGAAAACGCCTCGCGGCGGATGAAGGCTTCGGAAGCGGAACTGTGCCAGAAGAATGGCGTCAAGACGATCGTCGAGATCAAGGTCGGGGTCGACGGCCTGGCCTTCGCCGCCGCCAAGGAATCCCCGCTCACCGGTCTCACGACGGAAGATCTGTACAAGGCGCTGGCCGCCAACCCGTATGGCAAGCCGCAGACCGCCAAGACGTGGAAGGATGTCAATCCGGCGCTGCCGGCGATCGCCATCAACGTCTATGGCCCGCCGCCGACCTCGGGCACCCGCGACTCGCTGAACGAGCTGGTTCTGGAAGCGGGCTGCAAGAAGAATCCCGAGATGAAGGCGCTCAAGGAGAGCGACGAGGACAAGTTCAAGGAACTGTGCACCAAGATCCGCGAGGACGGCGCGTTCGTCGAGGCCGGTGAGAACGACAACCTCATCGTCCAGAAGATCGAGGCCAACCCCAATTCGGTCGGCGCCTTCGGCTACAGCTTCCTTGAGGAAAACACCGACAAGGTGAAGGGCCTGGCGATCAACGGGGTTGTTCCGACGGCCGCAACGATCACCGATTTCAGCTATCCCGCCTCACGTCCGCTGTTCATCTACGTCAAGGGTGAGCATGTGAACGTGGTGCCCGGCCTCAAGGAGTTCGTCGCCGAATATACGCGCGAAACCACCTTCGGTCCGGAGGGCTATCTGGTTCGCCGCGGTCTCGTCGCCAGCCCGACGGCGGAACGCGAGCAGATGCGCGCGATCGCGGAAGGCATGACGCCGCTGGATGTCTCGGCGCTGAAATAGGCCGCTTATGCCGGGGGGCGGCATGGCTGCGCCGCTCCCCGGCCGCTGATTTTGTTTTGATGCGACTGGGAGCTTCTGTCTCGCATGCTGCTCTGGATTAGCCTTTTCCTGGTCTTGGGGCTCGGTGCGCTCAGCTTCCTGTTCGCACGGGCGAAGGCGGCTGCGTTCAGGCCGGCGGCCGCGGCGCCGCGCGCCCACTCGCTGCCGGTCTATCATGGCTGGTTCGCCGCCTTGTGGGCGGTGGTGCCGGCGCTCTTGCTGCTGCTCGCCACCAGTTTCGTCATCCCGCCGCTGGTCGATCAGGCGGCGCTGGACGCAGTCCCCGCGGCGGAGCGCCCGACCAGTGCGGCCGAGGTCGAGTCCTTCCTCGATGAGGTCAGGGGAATCGCCACCGGCAAGACCGAATTCGTCTTCAATGAAAGTGCCCGCCAGGCGGCGCCCGCATGGGCGGCGGCGAACAGCCTGTATCGCGGCATCGCCATGGCGGTGGCGGTGGCGCTCGCGTTGCTTGGCGGCGTGTGGGCGATCAGCCGGCTGCGCCCCGGTTTCCGGGCGCGCACACGGGTCGAGCGGGTGGTGATGGCGACGCTGCTCGGCGCATCGCTGATCGCGATCTTCACCACCTTCGGTATCGTGTTGTCGCTGTTGTTCGAAAGCGCGCTGTTCTTCCAGAAGGTGTCGCCCGCGGAGTTTCTGTTCGGCCTCAACTGGAGCCCGCAAACCGCGATCCGGGCCGATCAGGTCGGTTCCTCGGGCGCGTTCGGCGCGGTGCCCCTGTTCTGGGGGACGATCTTCATCGGCGCGATCATCGCGATGATCGTCGCGATTCCGCTGGGCCTGATGAGCGCGATCTATCTCACCCAATATGCGCGGGCGCGCACCCGGCGGATCATGAAGCCGGTCCTGGAGGTGCTCGCCGGGGTTCCGACCGTGGTCTACGGCTATTTCGCCGCGCTGACGATCGCACCGGCGGTGCGGGATTTCGCGCTTTCGATCGGGATCGGCAACGCCTCGTCGGAATCGGCGCTCGCCGCCGGCCTGGTGATGGGCATCATGATCATTCCCTTCGTCTCCTCGATGGCCGACGACAGCCTCGCGGCGGTGCCGCAGGCGATGCGCGACGGCAGCCTCGCGATGGGCGCCACCACGTCCGAAACCATCCGCCGCGTGCTGGTGCCCGCCGCGCTGCCCGGCATCGTCGGCGGCGTGCTGCTCGCGGTCAGCCGCGCGATCGGCGAGACGATGATCGTGGTGATGGCGGCGGGCCTTGCCGCCAACCTCACGCTCAACCCGTTCAGCAGCGTCACCACCGTCACCACCCAGATCGTGCAGCTCTTGACCGGCGACCAGGAGTTCGACAGCGCCAAGACGCTGTCCGCCTTCGCGCTGGGGCTGGTGCTGTTCCTCGTCACGCTGGCGCTCAATGTCTACGCGCTGCGCGTCGTCAAACGCTATCGCGAGGCCTATGAATAAGATGGCTGTGCCAGAACAGACTGTCACGCAACGCCGCGCGCCCACCGACTGGCGGGGGGAAAAGATGCGCGGACGGCTGCGCCGGCGCTATCGCTCGGAACGCGCCTTCCGCCTGCTCGGGCTGGGCGCGGTGAGTCTCTCCGCGCTGTTCCTCGCATTCCTGCTGTGGACGATGGTCTCGAACGGCTTCACCGGCTTCCTGCAGACCGAAGTGCGGCTGCCGATCCGGCTCGATCCGGTGACCCTGCAATTGTCGTCCAGCCAGCTTGCCGGCGGCAATGCCGATCAGGCGCTGGCCTCCGCCGATATCGAGGCGGTGACGCTCCAGGCGGCGCGCAACATTTATGGCGAAAACGCCCGGCAGATCCTGTCCGAAGGCGCGTGGATCTATGTCCGCGACGCGCTGAAGGCCGATCCGACGCTGCTCGGCCAGCAGATCGATCTGTGGGTGCCGGTGTCGAGCGAGCTCGATCTGATCGCCAAGGACCGCGCCACCCCCGAGATCCTTGTGCGCGCTGGAGAAACCTATCGCAGTCTCGATCAGCAGGGTGCGATCCGTACCGCACTCAACACCCGTTTCCTGACCGCTGCCGATTCCACCGATCCGACGCTGGTCGGCATCTGGGGAGCGTTCAAGGGGTCGCTGCTCACCATGCTGGTGACGCTGGTGCTGGCCTTCCCCGTCGGCGTGCTGTCGGCCCTTTATCTTGAGGAATATGCTCCCAAGAACCGCTGGACCGACCTTATCGAGGTGTCGATCAACAATCTCGCGGCGGTGCCGTCGATCATCTTCGGCCTGCTCGGCCTCGCGGTGTTCCTGAACGTCATGCACCTGCCGCGCTCGGCGCCGATCGTCGGCGGCCTGACGCTCGCGCTGATGACCCTGCCGGTGATCGTCATCGCCGGACGCAACGCGATCAAGTCGGTGCCGCCGTCGATCCGCGACGCGGCGCTCGGTATCGGCGCCAGCCGTGTGCAGGTGGTGTTCCACCATGTCCTGCCGCTGGCGCTGCCTGGCATCCTGACCGGCACGATCATCGGCATGGCGCGCGCCCTGGGCGAGACCGCGCCGCTGCTGATGATCGGCATGCGCGCCTTCATTTCGGCGGCGCCCGAGGGGCTGACCGCCCCGGCCACCGCCCTGCCGGTCCAGATCTTCCTGTGGTCGGATGAGGTCAGCCGCGGCTTCGTTGAAAAAACCTCCGCAGCGATCATCGTCCTCTTGGCCTTCCTGCTCGCGATGAACGGGGTGGCCATTTATCTTCGCAACAAATTCGAGCGCCGCTGGTGATGGAGACGACAGCAATCATGGACCAGACTGCACCGGCAGCCCCGGGCACCACCAAGATGATCGCGCGCGACGTGAACGTCTATTATGGCGAAACGCACGCCATCAAGAACATCTCGATCGACATCGGGCAGGAGCATGTCACGGCGTTCATCGGTCCGTCGGGCTGCGGGAAATCAACCTTCCTGCGCACCTTGAACCGGATGAACGACACCATCGACAACGCCCGTTTCGAAGGACGGATCGAACTCGACGGCGAGGACATCTACGCCCCCGACATGGATGTCGTGCAGCTGCGCGCCCGCGTCGGCATGGTGTTCCAGAAGCCCAATCCGTTTCCCAAGTCGATCTTCGAGAATGTCGCCTACGGGCCGCGCATCCATGGCCTCGCCGCGGGCAAGGCGGAGCTGGACCAGATCGTCGAGCGCAGCCTCCGCCGCGCCGGCCTGTGGGAAGAGGTCAAGGACCGCCTCCAGGACAGCGGCACCGCGCTGTCGGGCGGCCAGCAGCAGCGCCTGTGCATCGCCCGGGCGATCGCGGTCGATCCCGAGGTGATCCTGATGGACGAGCCCTGCTCGGCGCTCGACCCGATCGCCACCGCCAAGATCGAGGAGCTGATCCACGATCTGCGCGGCCGCTATGCGATCGTCATCGTCACCCACAACATGCAGCAGGCGGCGCGCGTCAGCCAGAAGACGGCGTTTTTCCATCTGGGGACGCTGGTCGAATATGGCGACACGTCCGACATCTTCACGAACCCGCGCGAAACGCGCACCAAGGATTATATCACCGGCCGTTATGGCTGAGTGATAGGAGGCCACCATGCCGGATATAAGCAAGCATACCGTTACCGCGTTCGACGACGAGCTGAGCGAACTGCGCGCGCTGATCAGCCAGATGGGCGGGATGGCCGAAGCCGCGATCGGCGAGGCGCTTCAGGCGCTCGTCCGTCGCGACAATAATCTGGCGCTGAAGGTCATCGAGAACGACCACCGAATCGACGCGCTTGAGATCGAGATCGAAAGCCTGGCGGTCAAGATCATCGCGCTCAGGGCGCCGATGGCCGACGACCTGCGCGAGATCATCGCCGCCCTGAAGATCAGTTCGGTGCTCGAACGGATCGGCGATTACGCCAAGAACATCGCCAAGAGGTCGGTCGAAATGGCGGAAAGCACGCCGATCCGGCCGGTCAACATCGTTCCCGAGATGGGACGCATCGCCGCCGAGATGGTCAAGATGTCGCTCGATGCCTTCGCCGCGCGCGATGCCCGGCTGGCGCGGCAGGTGCAGGAACGCGACAAGCTGGTCGACGATTTCTACACCAGCCTGTTCCGGACGCTTTTGACCTACATGATGGAAAATCCCCATCACATCACCGCTGCGGCGCACCTGCTGTTCATCGCCAAGCATCTCGAACGGATCGGCGATCATGCCACCAACGTCGCCGAGATGGTCTATTACAGCGCCACCGGGCAGCATCTCGAAGAGCGCGAACGCGCCGACCAACCGAGCGACGAGACTCATTTGAAAAGGACGGATTCGTGAGCACCGAGGCGCGCGTTCTGGTCGTTGAGGATGATCCCAACCTGTCCGAGCTCGTCGCCTACAATCTCGAGCGCGAAGGCTTCACCGTCGATCGCACGCCCGACGGGGAGGAGGCGCTGCTGCTCGCCAAGGAGCATGCGCCCGATCTCATCATCCTCGACTGGATGATCGAAAGCCTGTCGGGGCTCGAGGTTTGCCGGCGGCTGCGGCGGATGAGCGAAACCGCCAATGTGCCGATCATCATGCTCACCGCCCGCGCCGAGGAGGAGGATCGCATCCGCGGCCTCGAAACCGGCGCCGACGATTATGTGGTGAAGCCGTTCAGCCCGCGCGAGCTGGTCGCCCGCGCCCAGGCGGTGCTCAGGCGGGTGCGTCCGGCGCTCGCCGGCGGCGCGCTCCACTACGCCGATGTCGAGATGGACACCACCGCGCACCGGGTGAAGCGCGGAGGACAACCGATCGCGCTCGGCCCCACCGAGTTCCGGCTGCTCCGGCATTTCCTCGAAAATCCGGGCCGCGTCTTTTCCCGCGAGCGGCTGCTCGACGCCGTATGGGGACGCGATTCCGACATCGAGATGCGCACCGTCGACGTGCACATCCGGCGGCTGCGCAAGGCGATCAACCTTGAGGGCCAGCCCGACATCATCCGCACCGTCCGCTCCGCCGGCTACGCGCTCGACGACGGCGCCCTGCATTAGCCTTCAGGCTATGCCAGCGGGCGGGTGACGTTTACGTCAATTTGGCTTAAGCCTAGTCCGATTCGAATTCGCGCAGGAGGAGACAGGATGAGCATCGATTTCAACGGCCGCGTCGCGATCGTGACGGGCGCCGGGGGCGGGCTTGGCCGCGCCTACGCGCTTGAGCTTGCCCGTCGCGGTGCGAAGGTCGTGGTCAATGATCTCGGCGGCGCGCGTGACGGCACCGGCCATTCGGATGCCGCGCTGAAGGTGGTCGATGAGATCAAGGCCGCGGGCGGCGAGGCGATGTCGAACGGCGGCAGCGTCACCGCGCCCGAACAGATGGCCGAGATGGTCGCCAAGGTGAAGGAAGCCTGGGGCGGCGTTCACATCCTCATCAACAATGCCGGCATCCTCCGCGACAAGAGCTTCGCCAAGATGGAGATCGAGGACTGGAAGCTGGTCGTCGACGTCCACCTGAACGGTTCGGCGATCTGCACCAAGGCGGTGTGGGAAACGATGCGCGAGCAGGCCTATGGCCGCATCCTGATGACCGCCTCGTCGACCGGCCTCTACGGCAATTTCGGCCAGGCCAATTACGGCGCGGCGAAGCTCGGCCTCGCCGGGTTCACCAAGACGCTGCATCTCGAAGGCGCGAAATACAACATCAGGGTCAACACCATCGCGCCGGTCGCCGGCACCCGGATGACCGAGGACATCCTGCCGCCCGAGGTGTTCAAGGCGTTCGCGCCCGAGAATGTCGCTCCGGCCGCGCTCTACCTGGTGTCGGAAGACGCCCCCACCAACATGATCGTCGGCGCCGGCGCCGGTTTCTACCACGCCGCCTACATCACCATGACCCATGGCGTGATGCTGCCGCCCGCCGAGCGGACGCCGGAAGGCGTCGCCGCGCACTGGGCCGAGATCATCGACCGCACCGGCGAAACCGTGCCGCAATCGGGCGCGGAACAGTCGATGGTCATCGTCGGAAAATTGCAGGGGAGCTGAGAGCGGGCTCAGGCCTCGACCAGCTTCATCAGCCGCCGCTCGACCGGGGCGAGCACGCCGGCCAGCTCATGGCCGCGCTTCAGCACCGCTCCCGCTTCGCCGATCAGCGCCCACATGCCCTGCCGGCCCCGCAGGGCGGGGCGCTTTTCGATGCGGTATTCCGGGCGCTCGGCGGCCCGGCGGAAGGCCGAGAAGACCGCCGCGTCGCGGCCGAGGTCGATCGCATAATCGCGCCAGTGCCCGGCGGCGACCATGCGCCCGTAAAGATCGAGGATTCGCGTCAGCTCGGCGCGATCGAACGCGGTCTGCAATGCGGGCCGCGGGAAGGGGGTGATCGCTCCCATCAGGCGCGGTTGCGTTCCTTGCGGTCGCGTTCGTCGATCAGCTCCGCCAGCTTGGCGCGCAGCGTGTCGACCTCGCATTTCAGAAGTTCCAGCTTCTGGGTCTGCGGATCGAAGATTTCGGAGCAGGGGGTGCCGTAGGGCACGAACTCGCGGCTGCTGCCGGTCACGTCGACCAGGGTCGATCGCGCGGGAATGCCGATCATCGTCGCGCCTTCCGGCACGTCGCGGGTCACCACGGCATTGGCGCCGACGCGGGCCCGCGCGCCGACCGTGATCGGCCCCAGCACCTGCGCACCCGATCCGATGATCACGCCGTCCTCGAGGGTCGGATGGCGCTTGCCCGAAACGCCGCTCGACGGATCGGTGCCGCCCAGCGTGACGCTCTGATAGATCGTGACATCGTCACCGATCTCGGCGGTCTCGCCGATCACGGTGAAGCCGTGGTCGATGAAGAAATGGCGGCCGATCTTCGCGCCGGGATGGATGTCGATCGCGGTCAGGAAGCGGGCGATGTGGTTGACCAGCCGCGCCAGGAAATACAGTTCGCCGCGATACAGCCAGTGCGCCAGCCGATGGAAGGCGAGGGCGTGGACACCCGGATAGAGCAGCACTTCCCAGCGCGAACGCGGCGCCGGATCCCGGGCCTTCACCGAATCGAGATAGGCAACGAGTCCCTGAAGCATCGCTTGCCCTCCTATTGTTCCCAAACCGCCTATCTAGGGAGTCGGTTCGCCGAACGCCAGAGTTTTGGCTGGGGAGCGGGGACGGTTGCCCGCAGCCCGGCTTGCAGGGATAAGAGTCAATCTTTCTTGCGCCCGCTTGCGATTGCCAGCACAGGCGCAGGAGGCGATTTTCGCCGAGGGGCAAGAAGGCATGATCGATCCCAGCGCATTGTTGCCGTTCATCGCGGTGGGTTTCGCTGCGCAGTTGGTCGACGGCGCGCTCGGCATGGCGTTCGGGGTCATCTCGAACACCCTGCTGCTCAGCCTTGGCGTGCCGCCCGCCGCGGCCTCGGCCGGCGTCCACACCGTTGAGGTGTTCACCACCGCGGTGTCGGGCATCAATCACGTGCTTCACCGCAATGTCGACTGGAAGCTGTTCGCCCGCCTGGTGATTCCGGGGGTGATCGGCGGCGTGCTCGGCGCCTATGTGCTCACCCAGATCGAGGCGAGCACCGCCAAACCCTTCGTGCTCGGCTATCTCGCGCTGATCGGCGTTTACCTGCTGGCGCGCGCCGCGCATCTGAAGCTCGTCGAGCGCAAGCCAAAGGTGATCGAGCCGCTGGGACTGATCGGCGGCTTTCTCGACGCCGCGGGCGGCGGCGGATGGGGTCCGGTGGTGACCAGCAACCTGCTGATCCAGGGGGCGAGCCCGCGTCACGTCGTCGGCACCGTCAACGCCGCCGAGTTTTTCCTCACCATCACCATCTCGGCGACCTTCATCTCGGCGCTGGGGATCGAGGCGTTCACCACCGCGACCGCCGGCCTGCTGATCGGCGGTGTCCTCGCCGCGCCGCTCGGCGCGGTGATGGCCAAGCGCATCCCGGGGCAGAAGCTGCTGGTGATGGTTGGTTTCGTGCTCACCCTCACCAGCGGCTACGGGCTCTACCGGGCGCTCAGCTGAAGGTTGCGGCACCGGCCCGCTCCAAACTAAAGCGTCGCGTGCACCTTGGCGACCGCCGCGATCACCGCGCCGATGCGGGCGGCGGTCTGGATCGTCTCGGCGGTGACATTGTGCTGCTTCAGCACCTTTTCGTGGCTGTCGATGCACATGCCGCAACCGTTCATTACCGAGACCGCGAGGCTGAACAGCTCGAAATCGGCCTTGTCGATGCCCGGCGATCCGATCACGTTCATCCGGAGCTTGGCCGGCATCGTGCGGTATTCGGGGTTCGAGGCGAGATAGGTGAAGCGGTAATAGACATTGTTCATCGCCATCACCGCCGCGGCGGCGCGGGCTGCGTTGGCGGCTTCGGGCGACAGCTTGCCTTCCACCTCGGCCTCGGCGGCCGCGACGATCGGCCGGTAGCCGGTGCCGTGGGCGCAGGCGAGCAGCAGGCCGTATTTGCGCTGATCGCCCAGCACCTGATCGCCGAGCAGCGATCCGACGTTGAGGCGCAGATCCTTGGCGTAATCGGGAAGAGCGTCGGCAAAATCCTTGAGCGACATGGCATCAATCCTTCTGTTCTGGATAAAGTTAGGGCGCGGGGAGAGGGAGGTTCCCCCCGCGCCCTTATCGGCCAGCGGTAAGGGGGGCTTAGGCCGCGGGCTTCAACACTTCCTCGCCCTCATGCCAGTTGCAGGGGCAAAGTTCATCGGTCTGCAGCGCGTCGAGCACGCGCAGCGCTTCCTGCGGATTGCGGCCCTGGTTGAGGCCGTTCACCGTGACATGCTGGATCACGTTGTGCGGATCGACGATGAAGGTGGCGCGCAGCGCGACGCCGGCGTCCTTGTCGACGATGCCGAGCGCGTTCGCCAGCTCATGCTTGTTGTCGGCGATCCACGGGAAGTCGCAGGCGGCGAGCCGCTCGTCCGACTTGCGCCAGGCGAAGTGGACGAAATCGCTGTCCATCGAGGCGCCGATCAGCACCGCGTCGCGGTCTTCGAAATCCTTCTTGAGCTCGCCATAGCCGATGATCTCGGTCGGGCAGATGAAGGTGAAGTCCTTCGGCCAGAAGAACACGATCTTCCACTTGCCGTCGGTCTTGGCGAGATCCATCGTCTCGCCGGCGGGCAGGGCGTGGACGCCCTGCTGGATGGAAACCTTCAGTTCCGGAAACTTGTCACCGACGCACAGCATGTTCGTTCTCCTGGTTGCTGGTTTGAACTTGTCACATGCTCCTATGACGCTTATGCGACAAGCGATCCAATGAATTATTTACGTCGGATTGATCGACTGAGACGATAAATGCATCTACCCACGCTCAAGCAACTCCAGTATCTCGTGGCGCTTCACGACCATGGCCATTTCGGCCGCGCGGCGGCGGCGAGCTTCGTCACCCAGTCGACGCTGTCGGCGGGTCTGCGCGAGCTGGAGAACATGCTCGGCATCGTTCTGGTCGAACGCAGCCGGCGGGTCGTCCGCTTCACCCCGCTCGGCGATCAGGTGGTGGTCAAGGCGCGGCGAGTGCTGCGCGAGGCCGAGGAGCTGGCCGGGCTGGTGCGCGCCGCCGGCAAGCCCTTGTGCGGCGAGCTCAGGATGGGCGTCATCCCCACGGTCGCGCCGTTCCTGCTGCCGCGCATCCTTCCCAGCCTGCGCACCGACTGGCCGGAGCTGAAGCTGTTCCTGCGCGAGGAAACCACGCCGCAGGCCTGCGAATCGCTCCATCGCGGCCTGCTCGACTGCATCCTCATGGCGCTGCCCTACAGCTGCGGCGAGGTCGATCGCCAGATCCTGTTCTCCGATCCGCTCTATGTCGCCTTTCCGCCCGGTTCTCCCGCCAATCCGCCGGCGGTCATCCCGGCGGCGATGATCGAGGCGCAGCAATTGCTGCTGCTCGAGGACGGGCATTGCCTGAAGGATCATGCGCTGGCCGCCTGCAACCGGCCGGAGCTTCATGCCGAGGCGGCGATGCTCGGCACCTCGTTGCACACCCTGGTGCAGATGGTCGACAACGGCCTCGGCGTCACCTTGCTGCCCGAAATGGCGATCGATGCCGGCATATTGAACGGCACCAAGGTCGTCGCCCGGCCATTGAAGGCGGCGCATCCGGCGCGCGACATCGCGCTCGTCTGGCGCAAGAACAGCCCGCGCGAAGCAGAGTTCAGATTGCTCGCCGACGCGCTCAAGAAGGTCGTCTCGCAGAGCAGGTAGTCGGGACCTACCGGCGCTCCCACGCCGCGGCCGCGGCGTCGTCTTCGCGGCGCGCCTCGACCCAGCGGGCCGCGCCGTCCGTGAACTCCTCGCGCTTCCAGAACGGCGCCTTCACCTTCAGCCAGTCGATCAGGAAGGCGCAGGCCTCCAGCGCCGCGGCGCGGTGCGCGCTGGCGATGGCGACCAGCACGATGCGCGCGCCGGGCTCCAGCCGGCCAAAGCGGTGGATCACGGTTCCGCCCGCCAGCGGCCAGCGCCGCTCGGCTTCCGCCGCGATCCCGGCCAGCGCCTTTTCGGTCATCGCCGGATAATGCTCCAGTGTCATCGCCTTGAGGCCGCCGTCGCCGCGCACCAGGCCGGTGAAGCTCGCCACCGCGCCGCCGCCCAGCGCCTCCAGCGCGGCAAGCTCCGCGCCGCTGTCGAAATCCTCGCGCTGGACGCGAACCCGGATCATCCGCCGGTTACGGGCGGGAAGATCGCGATCTCGGTGGCGCCGCCGATCGGAGTCTCGGGGCCGGCGATCGCCTGGTCCACCGCCACCCGAATGCGCGCGCGGTCCTTCAGCGCCTCCCCATGCCCGGAATCGAGCCCGCCCAGCCAGTCGAGCATGTCGGCGACAGTGTTCACGCCGGCGGGCGGCGTCAGCGCTTCCTCATCGACTCCGATGGTTTCGCGGACCCAGGCGAAATAGACGAATTTCATGCGCCCCGCCTCAATCCATGTGCTTCAGGCCGGAGCGCAGATAATCCCATCCGGTCACCAGCGTCAGGATCGCCGCCGCCCACAGGCAGAGGAGCCCGGTGGTGTGGAGGAGCGGCCAGTCGCGGAAGGCGCCGGCGAGAATCAGCGCGCCCAGCGCGATCATCTGGAAGGCGGTCTTCCATTTGGCGAGTCGGCTCACGGGCATCGACACCTGCAGCGTCGCCAGGAACTCGCGCAGGCCGGATACCGTGATTTCGCGGGTGAGGATGATGATCGCGGCGATCACATGCAGATCGTGGATGTCGTCGGTGGCGACCAGCATCACGATCACCGCGGCGATCATGATCTTGTCGGCGATCGGATCGAGGAAGATGCCCAGCTTCGAAACCGTACCGCGCGCCCGCGCGACATAGCCGTCGAAATAGTCGGTGATGCCCATCAGCACATAGAGCGCGAAGGCCAGGGAATAGCCGAGCCAGCCGGCCTTCCACATCAGCGCCACCAGCAGTGGCACCGCCAGGATGCGGCTCAAGGTCAGAAGGTTGGGCAGGCTGGTCAGCATGATCGGCGCGAGATTAGGCGATCCCGCGTCCGGTCTCAATCGCCTCATTCAACCCAGCCAAGGCCCATGTCCCGATAGATGCTGCGATCCTCCGCCCAATGGGGGTTTACCTTGACGTGGAGGTACAGATGCACCGGCCGGCCGAGCTGCTTGGTAAGCTCCGCCCGGGCCGCCGCGCCGATCGCCTTGATTTGCTGCCCGCCCTTGCCGAGGATGATCGCGCGCTGGCTCGGGCGTTCCACCATGATCTGATGGTGGATGGCGACCGAACCGTCGCGGTGCTCCTCCCATTTCTCGGTCTCGACCGTCGCCGCATAAGGCAGCTCCTGGTAGAGCTGGAGATAGAGCTGCTCGCGGGTGATCTCGGCGGCGAGCAGCCGGGTCGAGATGTCGGTCAGCTGGTCTTCGGGAAAATGCCACGGCCCTTCCGGCACCCGCGCTGCCAGCGCCTTCTTCAGGTCCTCGATGCCGTCGCCGGTCGCGGCCGACACCATGAACGTCTCGTCGAAGGCGAGCGCGTCGTTGAGCCGCGCCGCCAGCGTCAGCAGCTTGTCCTTCTTGGCGATATCGACCTTGTTCAGCACCAGCAGCTTGGGTTCGCGCCGGTCCTTGAGGCCGTCGATGATCGCCGCCACCTCGTCCTTGAGGCCCGCGCGCGCATCGACCACCAGCAGGATCGCGTCGGCGCCCTCGGCGCCCTCCCACGCGGCCGCGACCATCGCGCGCTCCAGCCGCTTCTTCGGCTGGAAGATGCCCGGCGTGTCGACCAGCATCAGCTGCGCGTCGCCGGCGATGGCGATGCCGATCAGCCGGGTGCGCGTCGTCTGCACCTTGGGGCTGACGATCGCCACCTTCTGCCCCACCAGCGCGTTGACCAGCGTCGACTTGCCGGCATTGGGCGCGCCGACGACGGCGATCAGACCGCAGCGGCTCATGATTGCAGCCGCGCCAGCAGCGCCTCGGCGGCCGCGGTTTCGGCCTCCTGCTTGCTGGTCCCGGTGGCGGTGACGGGTTCATGTCCCTTGATGCTGACTTCCACTTCGAATTTGGGGGCGTGATGCGGTCCGGTGCGGCTGACCAGCCGGTATTCGGGCGCTTTCAGATCATGCGCCGCGGCCCATTCCTGCAGCGATGACTTGGGATGCTTGGGGGCGGCGGCGCCGGCCTCTACCCGGCTGGCCCAGCGGGCGCGGATGAACTGTTCGGCGGCGTCGAGCCCGCTGTCGATCGCCAGCGCGCCGATCAGCGCCTCGCAGATATCGCCCAGCACATTGTCGCTGTCGGCGGCGCCGTCCTCGCGCGCCTGCTTGCCCAGCCGCATGTGGCTGCGCAGGCCGATCTCCCGCGCCACCTCGGCGCAGACCGGGCGGGTGACCAGCGCGTTCAGCCGCCGCGACAATTTGCCCTCGGGCTCGTCGGCGTGAAGCTCATAGAGCCAGCGTGCGATCACCAGCCCGAGCACCCGGTCGCCGAGGAACTCCAGCCGCTGGTAATTGTCCTCCCCGGTGCTGGGGTGGGTCAGCGCGCGCTTGACGAGGCCGGGATCGCGGAAGCGGTGGCCAAGCGCCGCCTCGGCCCAGGCGATGGCGTTGGTGCTCAATTGAAGACGCGTCCGATGCGGTCCCAGCGCACCGCGGTGAACCATGTCCAGGGTTTCAGCCATTCGGCGGAACCGTCGGTGGAAAAGAACATCACGGTCGCGCGGCCGACCAGATTTTCCTCCGGCACGAAGCCGACGCCCTGGGCGGAGATCGGGAAGCGGCTGTCGGCGCTGTCGTCGCGATTGTCGCCCATCATGAAATAATGGCCCGCCGGCACGATATAGACCGGGGTGTCGTCGGCGGGCGGATAATCGGTCTGGTCGAGCACCAGATAGCTGCGGCCGCCGGGCAGGGTTTCGCGATATTGCGGATAGCGGCAATAGGCCACGCCGTCCTTGCCGTTGGTGTGGAAATCGGGCGATCCCGCCTGGCCGCGGCACTTGGTGTTGGGGCTTTGCGGAATGCGGAAATCCTCCATCCGCACCCGCGGCACCGGCTGGCCGTTGAGGAACAGCTGGCCGCTGCGCACCTGGACAAGGTCGCCCGGCAGGCCGATCAGCCGCTTGATATAGTCCTGGCGGTTGTCGCGCGGATATTTGAACACCACGATGTCGCCGCGCTCGGGATCGCGGCCGAAGATCCGTCCGTCGATCGGGGCGAGCCCGAACGGAAAGCTGTAGCGGCTGTAGCCATAAGGCCATTTCGCGACGAACAGATAGTCGCCGACCAGCAGCCTGGGCAGCATCGATTCCGAGGGGATGCTGAACGGCGCGAACAAGAGGCTGCGCAGCAGCACCGCCAGCACGCCGACGGTGATCAGGAACCGCAGATTTTCCATGAACGACGCGCGCAGGGCTCCGGTATGCTCCGGGCTGGGCGGAACTAGATCCTGTTCGGCGGGGCTCTTGTCGGGCATGTTCCGTCCCTTGGCGTCGGCTAGGGGCCAGAGTCAAGGAGCGGATTGTCCGCTGTTGCGTTGGCAGGGCAGGCGCGGGGGTTTATGGACGCGCGCAACGGCAAGGGAGCATGAACATCATGGCGAAGGGCAGCACGATCGATACCGCCTGGGGCGCGCTCGGCGCGTCGGAGGATGCGCCCTTGGCCGATCTGTTCGCCGGCGATCCCGAACGGCTGGCGCGGCTGCGGGTCGAACTTTCCGGCATGCTGTTCGATTTCACCAAGACCCATCTCAGCCCGGCGCTGATCGGCCATTTCAAGACCCTCGCCGATGCCGCCGGCCTCGCGGCGGCGCGCGAGAATCTGTTCCTCGGCGCGGTGGTGAACGCGAGCGAGAAGCGCGCCGCCACCCATGTCGCCGAACGCGGCTCGGGCGCCCCCGCCGATGTCGAGCAGGCGCAGGCCGCGCACAGCCGGATGCGCGCGCTGATCGACGCGATCGAGGCCGAGGCATTGGGCCCCGTCCGCCACATCCTCCACATCGGCATCGGCGGCTCGGCGCTTGGCCCGGCGCTGCTGCTCGATGCGCTCGGCCGCCAGGCGGACCGCTACGACGTCGCTGTGGTCTCCAATGTCGACGGGCAGGCGCTCGACGACGCGTTCCGGCGCTTCGATCCGCACGCCACGCTGATCGTCGTCGCTTCGAAATCCTTCACCACCGTCGAGACCATGCTCAACGCGCAGAGCGCCCTGGCCTGGATGGCGGAGCATGGCGTTCCCGATCCCTATGGCCGGGTAGTCGCGCTCACCGCGAGTCCCGAGACCGCGATCGCGTTCGGGATCGACGAGACCCGCGTCCTGCCGTTCGCCGCCACCGTCGGCGGGCGCTATTCCTTGTGGTCGGCGATCGGCTTTCCGGCGGCGCTCGCGCTCGGGTGGGAGGCGTTCGAGCAGATGCTCGAAGGCGCGGCGGCGGTCGACCGCCATTTCCGCTACGAGCCGGCCGAGACCAATGCCTGCCTGCTCGCCGCCTTCGTCGATCTCTATTACGCGGTCATCCGCAAGGCCGAGACGCGCGCGGTGTTCGCCTATGACGAGCGGCTGAAGCTGCTTGCCCCCTATCTCCAGCAGCTCGAGATGGAGAGCAACGGCAA
>Ga0153916_10000467_pt1 | contig 27103 bp, 29 predicted proteins | sample Opewatmetagenome_FD_109642 | JGI IMG/M metagenome (GOLD analysis project Ga0153916, IMG submission 109642) | Freshwater wetland microbial communities from Ohio, USA - Open water 3 Core 3 Depth 4 metaG | ecosystem: Environmental > Aquatic > Freshwater > Wetlands | place: USA: Ohio, Lake Erie...
AGGCTTGTTACACGATGTTGGTAAACTAGGCGTCCCCGAACATCTCCTCTCAAAACCGACCAAATTGACCAAAGAAGAATTTGACATGATGAAAAGGCACGTAACGATGGGTGCGACTTTACTTCAAAAAAGCCCTTCTTTACGTCCTTTAATCCCAATCGTAAAACACCACCACGAATATTATGATGGTAAGGGTTACCCCGATGGTCTCAAGGGTAATCAAATCCCTATCGAGGCACGCATTATTGCCGTAGCGGATGCGATCGAAGCGATGAATTCCGATCGATCTTACCGTAAAGCGTTTGATGTAAATCAAATAATTTTAGAGCTCCGTAAAAGTGCAGGCACACAATTTGACCCGCAAGTCGTAGATGTCTCGGTAAAGATATTAAAATCAGGTAAAGGAGTCCGAGTATCAGATGCATTCACCAAGGTTAATCGGATGGTTCCGGGGCAATCGGGATTACAGGAACAGACTTAACCGGGGAAATTAATAATAATCGCTTAGAGGGAGAAATGTGACAGTAACAGTAGTGCTCGCAGATGATCATCCTATCGTCAGGCAAGGCTTGCGAAATTTATTAGAGTCCGAGCCTGATATAAAGGTGGTTGGAGAAGCAGGTAACGGCATCGATGCCGTTGAAATTACTCATAATCTAAAACCTGATGTGTTGGTGGTCGATATTATGATGCCGGGATTGACCGGATTAGAGGTTGTACGCCAGATTAGCCAACGCTCTCCCGGAACCCGGTCGATTGTATTATCCATGCATGGCACTGAAGCGTATGTAGTATCTGCCTTAAAGAGTGGTGCTTACGGATACATCTTGAAGGATACCGGTCCGAGTGAGTTAATATATGCAGTACGCGAAGTCATCAAGGGAAAACGTTACCTGAGTGCCCCACTTTCGGAACGGCTAATTGATGCATTCATCCATAAAGTCGAAGATACCAAAGAAGACCCTTATGATACATTAACGAACCGGGAAAGGGAAATTTTACAATTTGTAGTAGAAGGTTATACCAGCAACGAAATTGGTAAGAGTCTTTCTATTAGCCCTCGGACAGTAGAGCTGCATCGTGCAAAAGTGATGGAAAAACTTGGGTTGCGTAACCAGGCCGATCTGATCCGTTTTGCGATCAAGCGGGGGATAATGTCATTAGGCGAATAAATCATTGAGGGGAATTATTATAGGGTGATTAATAGTCAAAAAGACTGTTGACATAGGATATTAACTTCGGTATAATACAGCCCGCACTAGCCCCGGCTGCAAGTTGCTGGGGCAAAGTCTTGTATCCCCAACTTCCCCTCACTCTGGCGCTAATCCTGGTGCTGTAATAAAGGTCGATCTACGACCGGCGCAGGTTGTGTGGCGAAGTGAAGATTGGAGAATGAAAATGAAATATGCAATTGTGGAAGATGGCGGAAAGCAATATAAAGCCGTCGAAGGTGGTATCATCGAGGTAGACCTTTTCCCATCCGAGATCGATGAGCAAATTGATATGGAGCTGGTTCTGTTAGTGAATGACGGCGAAAAGGTAACCGTTGGCACACCAACAGTCCCGGGCGCTAAGGTAACTACGACTGTATTGGCTCATATCAAAGGACCAAAGGTGTCCGTTTTTAAATATAAAGATAAAAAACGCATCCGTGTCAGAACTGGTCATCGGCAGAAATATACTCAATTACGGGTTGACGCGATCGAGATGGAATAGGAGGATAAAATGGCTCATAAAAAAGGTGCTGGTTCCAGCCGCAATGGTCGTGACAGCCAAAGCCAACGCTTGGGTGTAAAGAGGTTTGGTGGACAATTGGTACGATCTGGGAACATCCTGGTTCGCCAGCGCGGTACACATATTAAACCAGGTAAGAATGTAATGGTCGGTACAGATGACACCTTGTTTGCTACCATTGACGGGATTGTGATTTACAAGACAATCCGTGATGGCCGTAAACTTGTCAGTGTAGAACCGGTAGAAGAGGCGTAACACCTATAATAATAAAGGACGCTACGTCTTTGATAGAAAGGATCTATTAAACATGAAAGAGGGAATTCATCCCACTTATTATCCAGATGCCACGGTAATCTGCGCGTGCGGGAATACCTGGAAAACTGGTTCGACAAAGCAAATATTGCATACAGATGTATGCTTTAAATGCCATCCGTTTTATACTGGTGAACAACGTATTGTCGACACTGAAGGACAGGTTGATCGTTTTTATAAAAAGTTACAAGCTCGCCAACAATATATTGAGGATGTTGAGGCACGCGAGACTGCCCGTACGTCACCTACTCGCCTTATCGTTGAGTTGGAATTAGGTACTCGTGCTACGGAAGCTTTGGCTAAGGCAAGTATTACTACCGTTGGTCAAGTCCTAGAGAAACTAGCCTTGGGTGAGTCAGCTCTCCTGGCTGTTGAGGGCTTCGGACGAAAATCATTGGCGGATCTGAAGAAAAAATTGCGCCAGTTTGGATATCAATTACCCGAAGCCGCAGAAGAAATCGTCGTGTAAGGTTTGCACTTCGAGCATCTTCGAGTAAACTTAACAGGCATGTGCTTAACGCATCTGCCTGTTTTCTTTTCCATTCCATTTCAGGGTGAGGTGCATATGAAATATCATACCGGATCTATCGAGGTCATCACAGGTTCCATGTTTAGCGGTAAAACGGACGAATTAATCCGCCGACTACGCCGAGCGACCATTGCTAAGCAGAAAGTGCAAGTTTTTAAACCCGCCATTGATAACCGTTATGCTGTTCAAAAAGTTACCTCCCATGCTGGATCTGACTTTGCTGCAGTACCTATTGAACATGCCAGTGATATCCTTGAGCTGTTAGAAGCGAATACTACTGTTGTTGCGATTGATGAAGCCCAATTCTTTGATATCACCATTGCTGAAATCGCTCAGAACCTTGCTAATCGGGGCTTACGGGTAATCGTAGCCGGATTGGATACTGATTTCCGCGGAGAGCCCTTCGGTCCGATACCTACCTTGATGGCTCAGGCTGAACAAGTAGATAAATTGCAAGCCATTTGCATGATATGCGGAGAACCTGCGACTCGTACCCAACGATTGGTGAATGGGCATCCCGCCCATTACCACGATCCGATTGTAATCGTAGGGGCTTCGGAGCTTTACGAAGCACGTTGTCGAGCTCACCATGAAGTGCCCCGGGATTGAATAAAACCAGGGTCAGGAGAAGCTGCCATGCAAGATTACCATGAAATTGTCGGTGACATTCTAATCGATGAAGACACATTAAAAAATCGTATAACCGAACTTGGTGCTCAGATCAGCCACGACTACCGGGGACATGATTTACATCTGGTGTGCATTCTACGCGGTGGGGTGGTTTTTTTAGCTGATCTGATGCGCACAATTACCATTCCTCATACACTTGACTTTATGGCGATCTCCTCTTATGGCGTGGGGACGCGCAAGTCGACAGGGCAGATCCGCATTACAATGGATTTGATCACTGCCATTCAGGATCGCGATGTGCTTTTAGTTGAGGATATCATCGATAGCGGATATACGCTTAAAGCCACACTAGAGCTCCTTAAGGCGCGCCACCCTAAAAGCTTGCACGTATGTGTTTTGTTAGATAAAGCAGAACGCCGCGAAGTGGAAGTTCCCCTTCGTTATTGTGGATTCGTGATTCCTGATAAATATATCTTTGGTTACGGACTCGACGTTGACGAATACTACCGAAACCTGCCTTTTATCGCCACCCTCGCACCAGACCATTATAAGCCACCTGAGTAAGGCATGATTAGTAAACAGGCATCCCAAGATCATGATGAACCGGATCTAACCCCTTATATGGGTCGCTGGGTAGCTCTACTTGGAAATCGGATTGTAGGACAAGGAGGAACACCCGAGCAAGCATTGGTAGCAGCTAAATCGGCGCGTTATAAAGAAACTCCCAGAGTCATGTACGTCCCCTTGCAATTCGAATTAATCTTTTCACCTTTGCTGGAAAAAGTAGTAGCTTTCTTGCCAGAGAATGTTACCATCTATCTGGTAGGAGGCGCGGTGCGAGATGCATTACTAAGACATCTTACCCATGACCTGGATTTTGTCTTACAAGGAGATGTGTTCAAGATTGCACGCCAGGTAGCGGACAGCCTGGGTGCAGCCTATTTTCCGCTTGATGAAGAACGGGGCACCGCCCGATTGGTATTGCTATCGGATGATTCTCGCGAGGTATTCGACTTCGCTTCGATGCGTGGAACCAACCTGGAAACTGATTTAAGAGCCCGTGATTTTACAATAAATGCCATGGCTGTTGACGTCCATCGCCCTCAGGAATTGTTAGACCCCTTGGGAAGCGCAATTGATTTATGGGCGAAATCCTTACGGGCTTGTTCTACATCGACATTTCAGGATGACCCACTGCGTGTATTGAGGGCTATCCGCCTGGCTGCAGTTTTAAAATTAAAGATAGTTCCAGAGACTCTTAAGTTGATGCGCCATTCGGTGCCAGGATTAGCTCACGTCTCTGCTGAACGAATACGTGATGAATTATTCAACATCTTGAATGGTCCGAAACAGGCAACAGCGTTGCGTGCGCTGGATATGCTAAAAGCTCTCCCGTTTATCCTACCGGGGATCACTTCGATGCATGGGGTTGCGCAATCCCCCCCCCATGAAATGGATGTCTGGGACCATACCCTGAATGTCATGAAAAAGCTTGAATTTATTCTCAACGCTTTGACTCCCACATATAATCCTGATTCCGCCTCGAACCTGATATTAGGCTTGTTGGTCTTACGCCTAGGACGTTTCCGACAACAAATTTCTGATCACTTTAATAGATCCCTCATCATAAATCGTCCTTTACGTGCCTTACAGTTTATGGCAGTGTTATATCACGATTCGGGAAAGCCTCTTACTCAAGTCAGTGGGCAGGGGAAAGTCAGTTTCAACAATCATGCTAAAGTCGGTGCCCAACTGGCGACCAAAGCCGCGGTATTCCTCCGGTTGAGCAATTCAGAGACCGAACGATTGGTTACTATCATTCGTCATCATCTGCAACCATTTCTAATATCGAAGGATAACCAACAACCGTCGCGCAAAGCAATTTATCATTTCTTCCGTGAGACTCAAGAAGCAGGCATAGATATTTGCCTGTTGTCTTTAGCTGATCTGTGGGCGACGTATGGTGAGTCATTATCATCTGAGGTTTGGTCAAAACATTTGAACATTATAAGAGTTTTGCTGGAAGCGTGGTGGGAGCATCCAGAGGAGAGTATTTCTCCACTCCCACTGTTAAATGGAACTGATCTGATCAATGAATTACAATTAACCCCTGGTCCACTGATCGGAAAACTTCTGGAGGCAATCCGAGAATCCCAAGCCACAGGACAGGTGCATACCCGACAGGAGGCACTAGACCTGGTCAATAAGTTAAGTCTTCAGGAGAAACAGGGATAAAACAAAATACCGCGAGCATCCGATCATCGAAGCGATCAGGTAGTTACGGTTTTATTCTTTAGGGGAAAATCTCAGTTAATACTGGCTGGTAGAAACACCGACAACCATTTGCGTGGGAACAGCCTTCAACAGGTAGATGGGGTGTATTTTCCTTTGTATATGCTCCCTGTAACTCCTGGCAAGCCGGACAAGCATCTTCTGCAACTGATAGAATGATATGATGGACGCGCGAGTTGCCTTGAAAACGTTTCAATGCTACCGCTGCGGTTGAAAACTCAATCAAGTCAGCCTGACAGCTAATACAATGTCTGGCAGCATCTGGTGATAGAGCGTTGCATTTACTACAGGTTTGCATATATTGATCTCCTGGATGGATGTATTCTAACCGAATAACCGCCAGCCCAAAAGGGCGTAAATAAACCATAGTATGGGGATTTGTGAGACAGATGAAAAAGCCTGTAAATAGATCTCACCCATTTACAGGCTTATTGATACGTTATTATTAATTATGAGACGCTGGGTTGAAAGTGCGCTTTGAGGGCTTCAGCTTCTAATTCTGCCTGAGCGCGTTGTGTAAGCCTGCTTATATAGGCTTTAAGTATCCTCGAAGAAACAGGCTTGGTCAAGAAGTCATCTGCTCCCAATTCAAGGGCACGCATCACCATCCCGGACTCGGCCAATGCTGATAACATAAGGATGGGTACCTGGCTAAATTCTCGGATCGATTTACAGATTTGCCAGCCCTTCTCATCGGGTAATAGTACATCGAGGATTATCGCAAGAGGATTATATTGGCGTACGGCGTTAATCCCTTCCTCACCTGTATGGGCAACAATGACTTCGAAATCCTTTTCAAGCATCATTGTAAGCAAGTCAGTTGTTGCGTGATCGTCGTCGATCACTAATACCTTGGTCGATGAATTCCTCGCCAAATAAAAGATGCCTTTCTATTTTTAATAATTTATATTTAATTTTCCATATCTTGAAATTACTTTTTGATTATGCCCCAAATTTAGATTTTTAAACCTTACAAATACTTTACAATTAATGTTTAAAAGTCAAAGCTCGATCTACTTCATTCTTTTATGAAATGTGCAAACACACTTATCCTCCAGCTGTATGACAAAGATACTTCCCAAAACTGTTTGCACTGGAATAATCATAATGGTTCACCTCGCGGAAGCAACTTTTATGTGAGAATACTCAAAGAATCACTCTCGACTTGCATCTTATTCAAAGTAAGGATATGATTAAATGCAGTGAAAACACAACCTGGGTTTAATCATAAAACCAGGTTTAGATAGGTACGAGGTATATGCATCCAGAAATAGCTTGTCCGCGTTGTGGTCACCCAGTTAATCCCAGCATGCCCACCTGCCCTAATTGTGGAATTAACCTTACGCTGGCAGCGATCATCGTCACTGAAGAAGCTTTCGCAGCAACCCAAATTGAAGCTGCCGGAGCCCCGATTACCCCCGAGATATTAGTACCTCGTCTTGGGGAAATATTGTTGGAAAAAAAGGTAATCCAACCGTCTGATTTACAACGCGCCCTGGATGTTTCTAAGAAATTGACCTCTGAAAATCGTCCACGCTTGTTGGGGCAAATCTTACTCGATCTTAAATTAATTAATCGAGAAACCCTCGATGAGGTAGTCACACAACAAATCTTACAACTCCAAACAGCATTACAGCATGCAAATACTCTCTTGGAAAAGCGTGTACAAGAACGCACCCAGGAGTTACAACAGGCGCTTAACAAGCTAGCTGAGTTAAGCAAAATGAAATCTAATTTTATCTCTAGCATCTCCCATGAATTGCGCACACCCCTCACTCATATGAAAGGATATCTGGATTTAATCTCAGATGGGAGTTTAGGCCCCTTGACCGATGAGCAAACCACAGCTATGGATGTTTTATTACGCTCTGAAAGCCGGTTGGAACAACTCATTGAAGATTTAATCCGGTTTAGCTTAGCAGCTCGAGATGAGTTTACTCTTCACCCAGGTCCAGTAGATATTGGCGGGGTAATCCACTCCGCTGTCGCGCAATCAGCACGGCATGCTAAAGAGAAAGACTTATTCTTATCGGCGACTGTATTAGAAAAACTCCCCCTTGTGGAAGGCGATCAAGAAAAGCTTACCTGGGTAATTTTACAGCTTCTCGACAATGCAATTAAGTTTAATAAACACGAGGGCGAGGTAAGTATATCTGCCAAGTTAGTAGAAGGAAAAATCGTAATCAACGTTATAGATACCGGGATTGGCATTCCCGCTGATCAATTAGACGAAATATTCGAACCTTTCCACCAATTAGATTCTGCCGATTCAAGGCACTATGGAGGCACTGGTTTAGGATTAGCCTTAGTCCGTCGAATTGTCGAGGCTCATGGTTCATTAATAAAGGTTGAATCACAAATAGGGAAAGGGTCACGCTTTGAGTTTACCTTATCACCAAAAAATTAAGCCATGATAGTATCTGAGATTACCGATCCCGGCACTTTGCCTCCCAAGGAGTTAGAGGCAGTATACGCGATTGCGCGCGCAGTCGGCCAATCGATGAATATCGATATGGCTTTGGATGAAATTAGCCTTCTGACACGCCCGGTTTTCATATTCGATAGCATCATATTATATTTGCCAACCAATGGAAATGGGTTAGAGGCAGCTTATGCACGATTGATCGGTCGTGGTCAATCGGCAGAAGGGGATCAGGCCTGGGGTGAATCTATTTCCAATGAGACTTTTCAAACTGGTCAGGTTATTATGCGTAGCGAAAAGCTTGATGGTTGGGAAACTGATCGCTTACGTACACGTTATTATCTCGGTTTACCTCTTCGGATCAGAGAGGAGTTGATGGGGACTCTCGTTTTTTGCCGTTTTGGCGGTCCTCCTTACACACCTGAGCAGATCCATCTGGCTGAATTTATTGCTGCACATGTCGCTCAGATCCTCGGGCATAAACAATTAATTGAACGCGTGGGTAATCTGGAAGCTGAAAAACGGCTAGATCAACTCCAAAAAGACTTCATCGCTACAATTTCCCACGAATTAAATACACCCCTTGGGTTTATAAAAGGGTACGCAACTACATTATTACGAACCGATATTAATTGGGATGAAACCACACGACGAGAGTTTTTAACGATAATCGATGAGGAAGCTGACCGTCTACGCGAACTGATCGATAATTTATTAGACTCTTCACGCCTACAATCGGGCACGCTTCCTATGCAATTCCAATTGGTAAGGATGGATTCATTCCTAAGAGATATTACTGTACGCGCGTCCTCACGATATAAAAATTTGCCTATCCAATTGGACATCAAGAAGACGGATGTCCGCTGCCAGGCGGATCCAACCCGTCTGGCTCAAGTGCTGGAAAATTTATTGAGCAACGCCGTAAAATATGCACCTGATGCCAATGTGACCTTATCTTTAGACACCAGCCCTGGAAAAGTGCACATCGCCGTACAGGATAATGGGCCTGGTATTGCACCTGAACATCAGAGCCATTTATTTGGACGTTTTTTTAGGGCGCCTGAAGATGCTTCGAAAGTCCGCGGTACAGGATTAGGACTTTTCATCTGCCGTCAGATCATTAACGCGCATGGAGGTGAAATAACCGTAGAATCAACTGTCGGAGTAGGAACAACGTTTCATATTTATTTACCCATGGACGAAAAATGTGAAAATAAAGGTATACCAAAAGAGGAGGGACCAAAATGACTACCAAAATCCTCGTTGTTGATGATGAACCGCGCTATATACGCCTGATGGAAGCTAATCTAATATCTGAGGGCTACCAGGTACTAAAAGCGACGAACGGTCAGGAAGCCGTAGAGATGGTTGCGGAGCACCGACCAAATTTGGTATTGCTTGATATTATGATGCCCGTTTTGGATGGATTTGGAGCTTGTGAGCGGATTCGGGAATTTTCTAACGTGCCAATCATAGTGGTTACCGCGAAAGGAGAAGAGCGCGACCGTGTCCGGGGCTTAGACCTGGGAGCAGATGATTATATTGTTAAACCATTTTCCGCTACAGAGTTATTAGCGCGTGTTCGCTCTGTTCTTAGACGAGCCCAAGTTTCAGGTAGTGTTTTTCAACAGACTATCTTTAAACACGGAAACTTAACCATCGATTTTGCTCGGGCAGAAGTATTTCGGGACGAGAAAATGGTATTCCTATCTGCCACAGAGTATCGTCTGCTTCTGCAACTTGCTCGAAATTTAGGCCAAGTGTTGCCCTCAGAACAATTGTTAGTGGATGTCTGGGGACCTGAATACCATGAAGATAAAGAAATCTTATGGGTAAGTATCTCACGTTTACGCCAAAAATTAGAGGATGACCCTCGTAATCCCATCCATATTGTCACCCGACCTGGATTGGGTTATATTTTACCGCCTCTACAAGAGTAATTTACAGAATAAGTGTTTACTTTTACCCGTAAGAAAAAGCAATAATTAATAAGGAGTAATAATGAGCATCCATTTTGACGAGAAGGGCAAGTTTTATACCAATATCGTCCCAAAAGATGCAATCCCTGCCACCATCCAGACATTGACTAACCGTATTAAAGGTTATGTTTATATTCGGCAGGAAGAACGTATTAAAGATGAGCTTGATCGTCCTGAATCATTCCTGGCGGTCACAAATGCAGTGATATATAACCCAGATGGCACAATCCTGTTAGAGACAGAATTTGCGGCAATCAACCGCAGTCATATTATCTGGTTAACCCCAGATAATGATATTCATCCTATGCAATAATAAGTTGGAGACGTAAATTGACCGACTTTAATCCATCTATTGGTTCGCGTATATTGCCATCGGATCTTACAAAGTTAAAAACATTTCTAATTAACCAGGTAACGAGTGAATTGGAAAATAACCCACCACCATTAAATCAAAGAGAAAGTTTCCTAAAAGAGATATTAAATGAAGTTTATACTCAAACCCAGTTAAAGCTACCCGAAAGTTTACGTATCCAGGTGTTTCGAGATGTCGAGGATGAGTTACTCGGGTACGGTCCTATCCAACCTTTACTAGAAGATGATGACATCACAGAAATCATGATAAACGGACCGAGTAATATCTATATTGAGCGGAAGGGGAAACTTATCAAAACGAATATTACGTTTGGTAGTGATGCCCACGTTATACGTGTCATTGAACGCATCGTCTTCCCATTAGGGCGTCATATTGATGCAGAAAGCCCGACCGTCGATGGTCGTTTACCCGACGGATCACGGGTCAATGCGGTAATTCCTCCGATAGCTCTTGATGGACCATCTATAACAATTCGGAAATTCAGTAAAAACAAGCTTACCATCCAACAATTAGTCGAATTAAAGACTATAACTGCCCCGATGGCTCAATTCCTTAGGGCGTGTGTGATCGCGAAATTTAACATAATTATCTCAGGGGGAACAGGGTCTGGAAAAACCACCCTGCTAAATGTATTATCTGGATTTATTCCCGAAGAAGAACGTGTCGTCACGATCGAAGACGCGGCCGAATTACAACTTCGTCAAGAACATGTCGTGCGACTAGAAACAAAACCTCCTAATGTTGAGGGGCGTGGGGCTGTCACGACTCGCGATCTGGTCAGGAATGCCCTTCGTATGAGACCCGATCGGATCGTTGTAGGTGAGTGTCGTGGGGGGGAATCCTTAGACATGTTACAGGCGATGAACACTGGTCATGATGGATCGCTTACTACTCTCCATGCCAACTCACCCCGTGATGCCCTTTCGAGACTGGAAACAATGACTCTTATGTCAGGCATGGATCTGCCTTTAAAAGTAATCCGGGAGCAAGTAGCTTCTGCCGTTGATTTAATTGTCCATCAGTCTCGATTACGCGACGGTTCGAGAAAGGTAACAGCAATAACAGAAGTTGCTGGCATGGAGGGTGAAACCATTGTCTTAACGGATATCTTCAAATTCGAACAAACTGGTATCACATCCGATGGCAAAGTCTTAGGTGAATTAAAACCTACTGGTATTCGCCCATTATTTAGCACCAGGTTGGAAGCGGCCGGCTTTAAACTGGGTCCAGAGGTATTTGGTGCGAATATTGCCGATATGCTGTCAGGAAAACGCCGACCTCGGTAAATCATTTGAAATTCTGCTATAATGGCGAAAGTCTAGAAAATTTTAATTAGGGTGTGTTATGACGATAAATCCACTTGCCACTACCATCCGTACTCGTAAATTGGGAGTGCTTCTCCGAGATGCGCGCCTGACCGCGGGAAAGAATATCCAGGAGTGCGCCCAAGCTATTGGTGTCAATCCACCCCAATACGAAGCTTACGAACTCGGCGAGTCATCTCCATCTTTACCCGAGGTAGAAATCCTGGCGTATTTCATAAATGTCCCCTTTGATTATTTTAAGGGAAATGTGACTGCATCCAAGATTGATAAGAAACCTATCAAAGTTGAGCCTCAGCAAGTGTTGAAGATACGTCAGAGGAAAATTGGTGTATTAATAAAGCAAGCTCGCATGGAATCTGGAATGACGAACGACGATTTCGCTCACAAGGTTGGTTTATCTCCCAAGGAACTGGAAAATTATGAAATGGGAGAAACCCCTGTCCCTTTGCCAATCTTGGAAGCCCTAGCTTTGGATCTCAACCGCCCTATCAAAGATTTCCAAGATCGTCAGGGACCTATAGGAAAATGGGAAAACCAACAACGGGCTATTCAAAGCTTTGTAGAATTACCTGTTGAATTACAGACATTCGTCACGAAACCTATTAACCGTCCTTACCTTGAATTGGCGCAGCGGTTAAGCGAGATGTCTGTCGAAAAACTACGCGGGGTAGCAGAAGGATTGTTGGAAATAACGTTATGACTATCACTGAAGGCTTAACCCCCGAGGTATTATCATCCTCGGGTAAAGACGCTTACCAGAAAGGTGAGTTCAAAGAAGCAGCCAGGTTATTTCTTGAAGCCAACAATGCTTTCTTAGCAATCGGCGATAAACTTAACGCCGCTGAAATGGCAAATAACCGTAGTGTAGCTCTATTGCAGGGTGGTGAGCCAGAATTAGCATTATCGGCCGTAGAAGGAACTGATACGACATTTGCTGAAGCGGGAGATAAGCGAAGACAGGCGATGTCATTGGGTAATCGCGGAGCAGCTGCTGAAGCCATAGGGAAACGAAAAGAAGCTTTACTGGCTTATCAACAAGCTTCGGAGCTATTCAAGGAAATTGGGGAACATGAACACCGTGCGTTTCTTCTTCGTTCTATCTCTTCCATCCAATTACGAATGGGTCACATTTTAGAAGCGATTGTTACCATGCGTATTGGTATAAGTGAAATTCCTAATCCGAATAGTTTCGAACGATTTTCATTAAAAATATTAAATTTCTTCCTTCGTCGTTTTAGTATAGGATAATTGGCCTCAGCACTATATCCGCCCAGTCCTTCGCTTATTGGTTGAAGCAATGCATTATACTAACACAGAACGTAAAGTATCCACACGGAAAAATATAAGATCGCGGGGGAAATGGAGGGAAAAAGTTCAAACTGCCATATACCAAATATCTCAAGCTACTAATGCAGCGCGTAACCTGGATGAGTTGTATCCTGCAATTCACTCAATCTTGAGTGAGTTAATGCCGGCAACGAATTTTTATTTCTCGTTGTATGATTCCTCAACTGGATTATTAAGTTTCCCATATTTTATCGATGAATATGATGAATGCCCTGCGCCTCAACCGCTTAAGAAAGGTCTCACAGAATATGTGCTGCTTTCCGGAAAGCCTCTTTTTGCTAACCCAGAGGTGTTTGAAGACCTGGTAAAGCAGCGAATAGTAGAATCAGTAGGACCACCATCGGTAGATTGGTTAGGTGTACCTCTTAAGGTTGAAGAGAGAACCATTGGAGTGATGGTCTTACAAACCTACACAGAGGGGATTCGATATGATGAAGAAGATTTGCATATCTTAGAATTCGTATCGTCACAGGTAGCAATGGCAATCGAGCGTAAGAAAGCAGAAGAAGCGCTCCGCGAAAGTGAACGTTTTCTCGCAAGCATATATTCCAGCATTCAAGACGGTCTTAGTATTCTAGATACCGATCTATACATCTTAAGCGTTAATGCCACCATGGAAAAGTGGTATTCCCATGCCCTGCCATTAGTGGGAAAGAAATGTTACGCGGCTTACCATGGAAGGATCGAACCTTGCCTGATATGCCCAAGCCGAGACACCCTTAAAAATAAAACCTCTTCACATGAAGTTGTACCCAAGGTTGGTGCTGGTGGCGAAAGAACTGGTTGGTTAGATATTTTTAGTTTCCCCTTTCTCGATACGACAACAGGTCAGATGAAGGGAGTAATTGAATACGTACGTGATATAACGGAACAGAGACAGGCAGAGGATGCCTTACGAAATAGTGAGGCTCGTTATCGGGGTGTGTTTGAGGACTCGCCCGTCTCTCTCTGGGAAGAAGATATATCTGGGGTAAAACGCTATATTGATGAATTGCGCCAACAAGGGATATCCGATCTACGAACCTACTTCGATAATCATCCAGAAGGGATTACTGAATGTATTAAACGAATAAAAGTCATTGATGTAAACAAAGCCACATTACGACTATATCAAGCCAAAGATAAGGATACGCTGCTCGCTAATCTTGATTGCGCCTTTGGATCGGATAGCTATGATTTGCTAAAAGAAGAATTCATAATTATCGGAGAAGGTGGTACGTCTTATATAGGCGAGAGGATTGATCACGATTTAACCGGGAATTTACTTTATACCCAAGTTTATTGGTCTGCTGCGGCGGGACATGAGGAAACCTTATCGGATGTTATCGTCTCCATCTTAGATACTACTGTTAAAAAGCAGGCTGAAAAAGCCCTCTTGCGTCGGGCGGAAGAACTGGCTGTATTACATGCCATCGCGACGGTCGGTGTAGAAGCAACCGACGAGGATTCTCTCATCGAACGCGCTACCGCAATAATTGGCGCTACTCTTTTTCCTGTTCAGTTCGGAGTCTTGCTACTTGACCAGGCTCGGGAACAGCTTATATGCCATCCTTCATATCGGGGAATCTCAGAACCAATCAAGCATTTACCTGTCCCCCTCGGCAAAGGCATTTCAGGTAAAGTGGCTGCCACTGGTAAGTCCTGGCGCGTGGATGATGTGACTCAAGAAGAGACATACATCGTATGTGACCATGGAAATATCCACTCTGAGTTGTGTGTTCCAATAAAAATCGGAGACATGGTAATTGGGGTCTTGAATGCAGAGAGTACTCTCCCTGCTGCTTTTACGGAGGCTGATGAGCACCTCCTAACAGTTTTCGCTGGGCAGTTAGCAACTGCAATCGATCGATTAAGGGCGGAGGAGTCTGAACGGCAACAATCGCAGCAACTGGCAACTATCTATGGAATTAGCCAGGAAATTGTTGGCGCTAGCCTGGAGCCCGAGCAGGTTTATGAGGCAATTCACAAGGCGGTCAGCAAATTGATGCCAAGTGAGGCATTTGTCATTACACTATTAGATAATGCTACTGCTGAAATAGATGCGGTTTACCAGATTGATCAGGAAGGACGATATCCATCTGAACGCATGCCAGCAAATCGTGGCATAAGTGGATTTGTCATCTCAACTGGTAAATCCCTCAAGGTCGATGATATATCTAAAAATGGGCAGGATTTAGATTTCGTGCCTTTTGGTGGTCCAATACGCACTCGCTCATTATTAGCGGTACCTATGCAAGAGGGTGGCAAGATTATTGGTACACTCTCTACTCAGAGCTACCACCCAAATGCATATACGATTTCGGATTTGCATCTCTTGGAATTACTGGCTGCTCATGCGGCAATTGCTTTAAGTAACGCTCGTATGTATGAAGAGACGTTGCGCCGAGCAGAGGAACTCGCTGTTTTAGTGAAAGTCTCATCAGCTCTGCGTATCGCCCCAACCCGTGCAGAGATGCTACCGATTATCCTAAACCAATTATGCCAGCTATTAAAAACTTCGAGCGCTGCTATATTGCTTAAAGATGCGGTAACTGATGACATCCTGGTTGTGCTTGCCTGTGGCGGATGGGAAAAGTTGATCAATGTGCGATTACCAGCTGGGTCTGGTGTAATCGGTCAGGCGGTTTCTTCAGGTCAACCTTTTCGAAATTTCGATATACGTAGTGATAGTTATTCGGCTTATCAACATCTGCTCGAATATGATTATTATTCATCTGCTGCACCACTTTTTGCCCAACACAAGATTATCGGTGCCTTATGGGTAGGGAGCTCAGAAGGAATTACGAATGAAGAGTTTCGCTTGCTTTCCGTTGTAGCTGATATTGCTGCAAATGCAATCCATCGTTCCACACTTCATGAGCAAACCCAACAACATGCAGAACAAATGGCTACCGTGAGTGTGATCGGTCGGGAGCTAGCTGAAACATTCGATATAACTGAGATTTATACACGTTTAGCAACTGCCGTACACGATCTGCTGCCAGATATTAACATTATACTGGTTGAGCGTTATGATTTAACTCAAGAGATAATCACTTACGAATTTGGTATAAAGGATGGGGAACGAGTCGATGTCCGCGATTTACCAACCCTCTCTTTGGATTACTTCGAGGACGATCCACACAGAAGGACTATTCGCACCCGTTTAATATCTATCGTGAATGAAATCCTACCGACTGGTGTACACCCCGAGTGGTTAGTAAATATTAATAATGATTCTTCTCAGGCGACCCTCTTTGTACCTTTATTAGCCAAGGGAGAAGTATTAGGGATTATACAGGTAAGAAGTAGAACACCAAATCGTTTCACACAGAACGATGTTGATTTGTTAATACTGGTGGCGAATACTGCTGCTATAGTGATAGAAAATGCACGCTTGTTTACTGAAACAGAAAAACGTCTTCAACACCTGGCAGCATTACGAGCGATGAACATGGCTATTAGTTCGAGCTTCGACTTACATGTTACTTTAAATGTTTTATTAGACCAAGTCATTGTTCAATTAGGTGTTGATGCAGCGACCGTTTTATTACTAAATGAATACACACAAACGTTAGAGTATGCAGCCAGTCGAGGTTTTCGTGGAATTTCTATAACTCATAGCAAACTACGATTAGATGAGGATCTGGCTGGACGTACCGCATTAGAAAGGCGATTAATCTCAAATAGAGATTACCCTCAATATAATCTCCGTTCTACCCGATTATCCGGTGAAGAATTTGTTACCTATTTTGGGGCGCCGCTAATCGCAAAAGGGCAGCTAAAAGGCGTGCTTGAGATTTTCCATAGATCTCCTCTTACGCCAGATACCGAATGGCTGGAATTTTTAGAGACCCTGGCAGGTGATACTGCCATCGCTATTGATAACGCAACTCTGTTTAATGATTTACAGCGTACTAATATAGACCTGACTTTGGCATATGATATTACCCTTGAGGGATGGTCGCGGGTGTTAGCGTTGCATACCAAAGAGCCTGACGAAAATATACAACGTATGATTGATTTATCCCTTAACCTTGGACGAGTTTTAGGTATAACAGAAAGTGAGTTAGTGCATATCCGTCGAGGTGTACTATTACACGATATTGGTATGTTGGGTGTGCCCGATTATATCCTTCATAAGCAAGACTCCCTTACAATTGAAGATTGGGAAATTATCCAGCAGCATCCAATGTATGCTTATGAAATACTCTCCGTTATCCCCTACCTGGCTCCTGCCCTTGAGATACCTCATTATCATCATGAGAAATGGGATGGAAGTGGATATCCAGGAGGCTTGCGAGAACAACAGATTCCCATTGCTGCGCGTATCTTTTCAGTCATCGATGTATGGAATTCAATGCTATCACCCCGATCTTATCGTCCAGCCTGGTCACAACCAGAGGTTATGGAATATATTCGATCTCAGTCTGGGAAACATTTCGATCCCCAGGTCGTTGGTCTTTTCGTCCGGTTGATGGCTGAGTCATGATGTATTTGCCTCTAAAAACCATAATCCATATCAAGTACCCCTTTTAATGATGAATGCAATCGGAGCCAGGAGGGCGTCAATTCACCCGTTTACTGTTCGCCAGGCGAGTGATAATGATCGTCAGCAACTTTTGAATCTAATCAATCATGAAATCTACGTTCACCGTCACCTGGATTGGCGTGCGCCTCTGGATTGGATCGGACGGTCTCCCTACCTTGTAGCAGAATATAAACACACAATCCAGGCAGCCTTAGTTTGCCCACCTGATCCCCCTGAGATTGCCTGGATACGTTTATACGCAGTCTCATCAGCTATAGATGTAGGGGAAGCCTGGAAGGATTTATGGTCGACAGCATTAATAGAGCTTTCCGGACAATCAGGCAGTGTGGTGGCAGCTATCCCTATCCAAAGATGGTTTTCCCAATTACTAGAAAGAAGCCGATTTACCCATACGCATAACATTATCTTATTATTATGGGATTACAATACTGGGATTCCTCCCGAAACTGGGAAGCCAACTCTGATCCGTTCTATGATTCCAGATGATTTACCAAAGGTGCAGGAATTGGATGCTTCTTCATTTAGCCCGCTTTGGCGCGCATCCCTTGCGTCACTTGATCTGGCATTCCGTCAGGGAACTGTTGCTACCGTGGCTGAGGACGGACACATCCTGTTGGGATACCAGATAAGTACCGCAAGCCCAATGGGTGGTCACCTTGCACGATTAGCTGTACGCCCTGATCTGCAAGGACAAGGGATCGGTTATGCTTTAGTGCGAGATTTATTAAGCCAATTTCAGCGCAGAGGCGCGATGCGCGTCACTGTCAATACACAGGAAGAAAATATAGCTTCTCTTACGCTTTATCATAAAGCTGGTTTTCGGCAGACTGGTGAGACTTACCCTGTCTTTCAATATTCATGCGGAACTAACCTGGAGTGAGTTTTATTTAAATTCATTGCACGAATTCGTATATGGGTGGTATTATAGACACCTTCCTGATCGACTCTAAGGATTTTAGGAGATATTTAATTAATGAAACACGACGAATTTTATAGACAATCATACGACAATTTAAAGCTATATTGGCAATGTTGGAGTCCTAACCGCGAAGCTGCCGGTGTAGTCTGCCTGATTCATGGTCTAGGAGAGCATAGTGGGAGGTACGCTTATTTAGCGAGTGCGTTGTCCACAGCGAATTTTGCAACAATTACTTTCGATTTACGAGGACATGGCAAATCAGAAGGCAAGCGAGGAGATACGCCCTCTTACGAGGCATATTTAAAAGACATGGATCTGCTCATTCGTGAAGCCGGTGAACGTTTTCCAGGCATCCCTTGCTTTCTATTAGGGCATAGTCTTGGTTCAACGATGGTTTTGTATTACACCTTAAAACGCCAACCAACGCTGACCGGTGTCATCGGAACAGGTCCTGGGTTTAAGACTGACTTAACAAGCCAGACCGGAAAAGTAATCATAGCACGGATATTGGGGGTAGTATTAGGCTCTGCCAGCCTACACACTGGTCTTGTGCCGGCTACCCTTTCCCGTGATTCTCGAGTGGTCCAGGCTTATGTGGCCGATCCATTAATCCATGATCGGGCAACCTTACGGTTTGGAAAAGCTTCCTTAGAAGCTATCACGTGGACATATAAACACGCCGCCGAGTTTCCTCTACCCATGTTATTAATGCACGGCACGCTAGACAGGTTATGTTACCCTAAGGGTACACAGGAATTTGCCGAGAGGGTTCCAGGTTTTTGTACTTTAAAATTATGGGACGGTCTATTCCATGAAATATTTAATGAGCCGGAAAAAGACCAAGTAATCGCATATCTAATCGAATGGATGGAACGACAAATTAAAATGTCCTCTAGACAAAGCACAAGGGTCATGGGAAAATCTGAACCTGCGAGTGATCCTGTCTAATAAAACCAGGAGGAATACCAAGATGAGCCCTGTTAGAAAAAGTAGTAAACGGGAAGAAATTAGAGAGAAACGGCGTAAACAACAGCAGAGACAACGCCTGTTGATAGTGGCTATTATCCTTGGAGTGACTGTAATTTTATTGGGAGTGGTGGTAATTCCGGGAATTATACAAAGGGCCCAAGACTCCAGCACCCCGGTGGGAGACGTTGTTATTATTACACCTTACCCACGTCCAAACGCTCAAGGGACTTCGTTGGGCGATCCGAATGCACCTGTTAAGATCGACGTTTTTGAAGATTTTCAATGTCCGTCATGTCAGCTTTATACCGAACAGATTGCAAAGCAGGTTATCGATACATACGTCGCTACGGGTAAAGTTTATTATACCTTTCATCAGTTTCCGATTGTAGATCGAAATGCCGCTTTAAAAGAGTCACACCAGGCAGCCAATGCCAGCATGTGCGCCTCTGAACAAGGGCGCTTTTGGGATTATCATGATATGCTGTATGCGAACTGGAATGGCGAAAACCAGGGGTCTTTGAGGGATAAGCGTCTGACAGCTTTTGCGGAGGCAATTGGGCTGGATATGAATGCTTTCCAGGCTTGTTTTTCCGAGAATCGTTATAAGGCTCAAATTAACGCAGACATTGCCTTGGGCAACAAGTGGGGAGTCAAGGGCACCCCGAGTTTGTTTGTTAATGGACTGCTACTCAAACCCGGTTATGTGCCCCAGTTTACAGATATTCAACAGGCTGTGGAGGCAGCATTGGGCGGAAAGTAATCATTATTACGATTACATAAGCTTTAATGCATGCAGGATTGCTACCACCACTGGAGCAATTAGTAAAGCAGGTAAGAAATTACCAACCCGGATGTGTTTTATTTCTAAAAGGCTGCTGACCGCAATTCCGACTAGAATCACACCCCCAACCGCAGTCATTTCATTCCTCATTGCAGTTGAGATCAACGCTTGAGCCTGAGTCGCCAACAGGCTAATTCCACCCTGGTAAACCAGGATGACCAGGGTTGAAAATATGACGCCGATCCCCAGGGTTGAAGCAAATGCCAGAGAAGCAAAACCATCCAAGACTGCCTTGATCGCTAATAAATGATAATCACCTGTCAATCCGTCTTGGATTGATCCCAGGATTGTCATTGGACCAACACAGAAAACCAGTGAGGCGGTGAGAAAACCTTTAACAAAAAGGCTGGTCGCTGGTTTTTGTTCTAATCCACCCGCGCTTGTATCGACCGGAGAAGATGGCGTTACATAATCTGTTTTCGGATTGGGTCTGGTAAACTTTTTCTCTAAAATATCACCCAGACTACGTAGACCATCTTCTATACGCCACCACTCACCCAGCAATCCCCCAACTAACAGGCTTCCTAAAACAACCAGAGAGTTCTCAGTTTGTAGAAACATTTGGATTCCAATTACCCCCGTAAATAACCCAAGCCCTGCAATTACAGTTTGCCGCACGCGCTCAGGTAACCGGGCGCCAAATGTCATTCCAATCAGGCTGCCGATAATTACAGTGATAATATTAATAATGGTTCCTATCACGAAATTTACCTTATCGCTAAAGTCGGTGTCTGCTTACCAGCAGCTTTGTTTTCTAGTAATTCAAGAGCAAAACACAATGATGAAAGCCGGTTTAAGTAAGGAATGATGTTGTTATTCTGGATGATGCCATTATTCAACAACCCTACCACCCGTCGTTCAGCTCGACGTGTAACAGTGCGTGCTATGTCTAGCGCTGCCCCTCCTGGAGAATCTCCTGGTAGAATAAATTCATTCGGGATCTCAACTTGCTTTGTGATCCGCTCTATCGTTTGTTCTAGCCAGTTTATCCGGTTAATATCAATCCTTGGGAATCTTTCAGTGTTCTTTGGACTGGCAGCTACTTCAATCATCAAATTATAAAGATCGCGTTGCACTTCTACAATTAATTCACCGATTCCAGAGGCACGGCATGTTGCGCGGGCCACCCCAAAAGCAGCCGTAACTTCATCTAAAGTCCCAATCGCCTCAATCTGGGGTTGGTCTTTTGGTACACGACTATCTCCCAGCAAGCCGGTGTATCCATCATCTCCTATTTTGGTGTACAATGGGGTCATTGTGTAATTATAACCTGCCGTCTCATTTTGAAGAGAAAGGAGGCCATGATGCAATTAACTTGTTACAATTGCCATAAGCCATTTGCGCTAGGTAAAGATACAATCCATGCGGCTTTAGATACGATCGCCGAACAGAAACTGAGCCATTATAATGCCTTTTGCCCCCATTGTCGGAAAGCGAATCGGGTTTCAGCCGAAGCGCTCCGCAGGGTTGCTCCTGACTGGCACCAGAGAGAGAATCCGAAAGAAGAGCCTAAGTAGCCATTTTTTCACCCTTAACTGATATAATTCGTTAACAAAAAGGCATCCGAGCAAAGGTTTTTTACTCGGATGCCCCGCTTTATTAAAAGAGATGCGTTTGATGGGGAGAAGGGGTGTACTTTTTAAAAAAGGATAGTCGCCAGTTCATTACGATACTGGCGCGTAAGAGGATCTTCATCTCCCATAACTTCGAGCAATGCGACGGCTACACGACGGACTTCATCCTCCTGGTAATGTTTATCTTGCTTTAATATATCCAGGAACCCATCCATCGCGGCTGGTAGATTACCCTTCTCAACCAGGCGAAGAGAATTACGATATGCGGCTAACAGGGGATCATCCTCAATAAAACCAGCCGTACGTGCGCGGATAATAGCATCAGTTAAAGGACGAAGAGTCTCTGCCGAATGATACTCTTTGCTGGCAGGGAAACTGTGCAATAACTTCTGACTATCAACCACCCGTCCTTGCCCTAAAAGGCTTTTACATAAGCCCAACAAGGCTGCCGTATTATTAGGGCTTGTTTCTAAAACCTTTCGAAATGCTTTTTCAGCCTCTTGCCACTGGTGTAATTGTAGAATACTTTTCGCTTTTTCCATTATTAAGTCATTCTCGCTCGGAGCCAGGGCGCCCAAAAACTCGCGCACGCGTGACTCGGGTTGTATACCCACAAATTCTGAGGCTACCTGCCCATCGCGAAATGCTTTTACTGCTGGAATACTGCGTACATTGTAGCGTAAAGCTAAATTAACATTTTCATCGATATTAATTTTAGCCAAGCGGAATGCTCCAGCTGCTTCCTTAGTAAATCGCTCTAACATCGGGCTCAGCGTCCGGCAAGGTATACACCATGGCGCCCAAAAATCAACCGCGACGGGAATTCGCTGAGAATAGGCGATTACTTCGTATTCAAAATTTGATTCTGAAACAGTGATGATTAGATCGGAGGCATTCATATCAGTATTTCATTCCTGATCTGGATCAGATATCCCGGGTTGATTGATCTCGAGTACTTCACCATGCACATTTATCCGGATACGGAAGCCCATCATACCCATGTATACTCGACCTTCTTCCGGAATGCCCGAGTCGAGTAAAGCGTCGAATTGTTTATCTACGTGTTTTAATTGGTTCTCGATCATCGCTTTGGTGAAGATATCTTCCTGGCCTAACATCTTGGCAGCCTGTTCGCTGAGCAAGCTTTCTTTACCCTCGATCATATCGCGCATACTTTGTAACACTTGCCGATCAACCTGTTCGGAGGGAATATGCCGGAGGAAGCCCATGTCATTGACAACGTAACAGGGTTCCCCGCCAACATAGGCAATACTGACAGGGTTATTATTTTCGTCGATTACTAATCCAGCAAAGAGGGGTTGTCGAGACATCTTTTTCTATCAAGCGCTTTCTTGTTTACCCTCAATTGTGCCAAGAAGGATCGCTGCTGCGATTCCTAAACGATGATCCAAAGTCCTGTTCGAATCCATGCTGAAATCCAGATCCAGGTTGTAACGAAAAAGATGGAAGCGTTGTTTCATTTCAGCCACCACAATATCGTTGATGAGCAGGTCGTAGCTTTGAGGGAGTAATCTTCCAAGTATAAACCGTCGTAGCAACGCTCTTGACATGTTATCTTCTAATAATATGCCAATAGGTTGGTCGTAGGCATCTAGCACTTGCCATTCATCTCGGAGCATCGAGCGAAATCCCCTTCTTCGCAAAACGCCAACCTTTGTATCCGATTGACTATCAACGACATCATAAGCAGCCGAGAAGTCAAGGATTTGACGAGCTTTGATATACAGCAGCTCTTGAGTCTTGTTTTCATCAGCGTAAATCCGGATATCTTCCTTTAACTTAAACATCTTTTGCTGGCAGAAAAGCACCAGGTTATCATTAGGGTCATACACGCGAAATTTCCCAGTTAACGCGAGCACCTGTCGCTTCAATAGATAATTATCAAATTGGAAAGCCGGATGGATCATGGGTATCTCCTCATACTTCAAAGTATACCTTAAAATTATTCCCCCTGATTATAGGGACAGCTTATCATATTACATCAACGGCGGTGCCGTAGGGCTCATAAGCCCTCTGTTCATTGAAAGGTACATAGGGTAACGTCCACCGGTAGACCCATTTCGCTGCTAGGGGAGTCAGGTTAATACACCCATGGCTGCGAGGTTTGCCAAAATCATTATGCCAAAAAGTCCCATGGAATGAAATACCATCCTCTGTAAAGTAACACACCCACGGAACACCGGGTAAATCAAATCCGTTCAACGCCAGATTTCCGGCTGCCATATGGCGTGAAGCTCGTTTATGGTAAACGATATGATGCCCAGATGGGGTAGAATAGTCACCGTTACTAAACTTCGCCCCGGTAGCTGTACGGGTTACGAATACAACTTTTTCCCTTTCATAAGCAGCCACAATTTGATCTGCAGTACGAACTTCAATCCGTTTTTCATCCAGGGGTATATGGGGGGAGAGCGGAGTAAGCTCATCGGGGGTTAATAACCGAAGGTGCGAAGCTGGCACATAAAAAACATCTTCCCATTTATCCTCTAAAATACGGTACCATAAATCGCCGTTCTCACCTGATACTAAACCACTTATCCAATGGGTGGTTTCATAATAATACCGATAAGCTACCTCATTTCCTTTGTCTGGTTCCCAGTATGCATCTGTATATGGAACTGTCACTTCCCCCAAGATGCCCCCTTCGGGGATTTCGTTTGATGGTAGATTGAGCCGCGTACGGACAGGTTGGATCGTTCCTGAATGGGCATAACCTTCCTCACCAATCCTGTACCAGACCCGGTTATAAGGTGGATCATTATCTCCGATAGTCACACTCGTAATAGGGACGATACTATCTTTCCAATAAAATTTAACGATTTTTCCGGTGAAAGATGGGATGTCGTAAACGTCTATATTCGTTTCCAAAATGCGCCCCTGCTGCCCGCTCTCCAATTCAGCGAATCTCTTCCAGTGTGGGGTTAACAAACCAAACAACCCTATTCCGGTAAGCTTTAGGAAATCGCGACGAGACAAAGATGGAGCCGTTGATGAAATGAAATTTATATCCATCAGTAGTGTATATTCACTAACGTGCCAACCGAGACAAAACCGTAAACCCAACCTGCGTCTGGAATAGAAAAATTCACACAACCGTGACTCATGGGTGTACCGAAATTATTGTGCCAATACGTGCCATGCAAGCTATACCCACTATAAAAGTACATAACGTACGGAACATCAGGTAGATAATAACCTGGACCAACCATATCTGCATATAAGTATTTTACATAGATTCGGTATTCCCCGGTAACGGTAGGATGGAGCCATGTCCCAGTTGAGACAAGAAAAGAGCGTTCCAAAGTACGTCCGGTGAAAGCATAAGCAGTTTGGTGGGTAAGATCGACATCAATCCATGGCTCATTTTTCCCCACTTTTGGATAAACAGGAATATTTGGTTTAGGGGCAGATGGCTTCCCAGGGACCGCTTTCGTAGGAGTTTTCGTTGGACGCCGGGTCTTGGTTGGTTTAGGAGTCGCGGTCGGAGTTGATGTCGAGGTAGCTGTTGGAGTATGGGTCGAGGTGGGCGTAGGTGTGGAGGTTGAGGTTGCAGTCGGTGTCCGTGTAGCCTTCTCCATGGCTACATTGGCGATAGATACCGGTTGCTTAGCTGATACCGCCGAGAGTGGAACTGTTACCAGGTTTGACAGGCTGGTTACCGCCTTTCCAAGGGTATATGGAGAGAGGCTGAACCATGCAAACAAGCCGACCAATAAAATCAATAGAAGGACTACCCACGAGAAGGACCGATGTGGGGTCAACCTGGACCTGGCGATAAATTCCCTTGGAGGAATGGAGTGTTCTACTATCTCACTTCTGACCAGAGCAGATTCTGAATTTGATTTCAAACGTTGGAGTGCCCACTGGACACCTTTACGCGCGTGTTCGCTGTCAGGATTTATTTCCAGAGCGCGTTGTAAATAAGCCAGGCTAGCGCGTGGACTGGCTATGGCTGCCATCCATAACCATGGCTCCTCCCGATTAGGGCTTTGGGAAACAGCTAGCTCCGCCCATCGACGGGCTTCCCGTCGACGCCCTAGGCGAAAGGCAAGTTTTGCATTCTCGAGGGCTCCGCGTCCTGAAAAAGTCTCATTAATCATGGTGTAGGTGTGTTTTCAGGAGAGATATCTTCGTTACGCACGAAACACAAGATTCCCTGTGTGATCCCATCCGATATCACCTCAGGATGTTGGGTTAATATCTGGTAATCAAGGTTTAAGAATCCAACTTCAATAATTGCAGCTGTGGTCTCGTTATTTATTTCATCAAATGCGTGATAGCTGGTCATATCCGATGTCACACTGCCTGGGTGGAAGGACATGCCAGTCACCGATGCATAACGAGTACGTAAACAATTTGTCAGTCTGGCTGCTTTCTCAGGATACGTCGACGACATAGCAGCTGCAACTTTAAAACCTGTTGCTTGATCGTTTATATATTCGCATGAATCAGAATGAATCGAGACCAACACTGTGGCTTGGTAACCTGTAAGGCGTGAGTCAAACTCCTTTAGTAAATCGACATCATACCCTTGTGCAGAGAGTACTTCTTTGACTCGCGTAGCTATTTCCAGGTTAACTTTGGCTTCGGTTGTCCCATTTGAACATACAGCACCAGAGTCATTTCCCCAATGTCCGGCGACTATCCCAACCCGGGGGTGTGGTCTGGACGTTGAAGTTGGCGAATTTGGTGTTGGGATGTTAGCCTGCAATGGGGAGGTGAAAGCTTGCGATAGTTTGTTAAACAGGCTATCAGGAAATAAATTAGCAGGTGTCCAGGCAGTATAAAGAGTAGCCAGGAGAAATGCCACACTAATGATTACCTGTAAATAAAACAACGGACTTTTCGATGGGCGATTGGCGCCAGATTGTTTTGGGGGATGAATTACAGGCTGTTCCATTTGTATACGATGTTACTCGATTTGGTCTGATATGACAAGTATTTACCTGTCTGGAATTTTAAATTACTTGGTCTTTTCTCTTGACGTCTTTATAACGTAATTGTATGATGTCTGATAATGTCGTTGGTCGTCGTAGTCTTCTTATATCATTACCATCAAGTAAATATGTTCGGATTTTGGTCTTGTTGAATATGATATCACGAGGGTTGCAAATATGATACCAGATCAGTTAAGCCAGGAAGAAAGATCGATACTACTACAGTTAGCGCGGCAAGAACTAAACCGTGCCGTACTACGGGAACCTCGCAGCTCCACAGATCTCTCATCACTACCCCCTCGATTACAAGAACTCGGGGCTACATTTGTGACACTGACCATCAATGGCGAATTGCGCGGTTGTATTGG